>Ga0222633_1000513_pt1 | contig 33963 bp, 37 predicted proteins | sample AntAcemetageno48_FD_179816 | JGI IMG/M metagenome (GOLD analysis project Ga0222633, IMG submission 179816) | Saline water microbial communities from Ace Lake, Antarctica - #48 | ecosystem: Environmental > Aquatic > Non-marine Saline and Alkaline > Saline | place: Antarctica: Ace Lake | collected...
ACGAACTGTGTAAAGTAAGTGGTAGCGTCCAATTGTGGCATATGTGAAATCAGTTTTTTTTAACAATTCTTAAAGGTTAACCTTTTAATAAATTAATAAATTCTACAGCAACAGTTCCTCGCGCACGGTAATAAATTACAAGCAAAGCTAAACCAATAGATGATTCAGCCGCGGCTACTGTTAGAATAAAAAGTGAAAAAACTTGTCCAAGAACATCATCAATATACATTGAGAAAACTAAAAAATTACAGTTTACTGCAAGTAACATGAGTTCAATAGACATTAGCATTACAATGATATTTTTACGATTTAAAAAAATACCCCAAATGCCTAATAAAAACAAACTACTCGAAAAACCTAGGTAGTGAATAGGGTTCATAAAAAATAGTGTTTATTTAAAGGGTCGTTTCAGGGTAGCAGGATTTGAACCTGCGACCACCTGTACCCAAAACAGGTACGCTACCAGGCTGCGCTATACCCTGTCGTATTCTAGTGGGTTCGAACCACTGACATTCAGCTTAGAAGGCTGACGCTCTTCCAACTGAGCTAAGAATACTTTTTAAAGAGTACCATAAGCCGAATTTTGTCTATGTTATACATAGGTGTTCATTTATCTAACTTTTGCAATATAATTTTGCTGTCGATGGGGTTTTATATATTCCTAAATTATTTTCGGAAGATTCTCATGCCTTTTGGCGCTATAACACTTTCCCTAAGATTTTTCTTGTAAGTTGTTAACTTCCATCAAGTACAGTTCGGACTTTCCTCCTAAAATTTTAGGTGAACACAGGTATTCTAAAAAAAACAAGTATATATGCGGATATAGATTAATGGTAAATTCTCTGTCTTCCACACAGATGATATGGGTTCGATTCCCGTTATCCGTAAAATTGCTTACTTGGTGAAATTGGTAAACACGACAGACTTAAAATCTGTTCCTTCATGGTTATCGGTTCAAGTCCGATAGTAAGCACTCAAACATAGTTTGTAAAAAAAATAAAACAATATATGGCAACCACGTCTTCTCTTTTACGAGTCAAAATAAGCAGAAAACTCGGTGTTTCTTTTTGGCCCTGGCGACGTATTCATCCTAAACAGTTATTGACACTTGAAAAAAATGCAAAAATGCAATACCGCCAAGCTACAAATTTACAAAAGAAAAAGAAACGTTCCCAGTTCGCTTATCAACTAAAAGCAAAACAACTTGTTTCAACTTTGTACGGGAATTTAAATACTCAGTATTTTAAAACTCTTTTTAAAAAATGTAAGTCATTGAAAGGTAAAAGTAGCATTAATTTTTTTAGTACTCTTGAAAGAAGATTAGATTGTATTTTATACAGAGCATGCTTTGTTACATCTTTACAAGGAGCAAAACAATTAATTTCTCACAAAAAAATCTGTATTAATAACAATATTATTTCAAAACCAGGTTATCTTGTTGAGCCAGGAGATATTATATCTGTTGTTTCAGGTACTTCTAAGTCTCAAGCACAAACGATTACCGATTTTTTAAAAGCTGAGCCAACACAAGAAGCAATACAGAATGTATCTACTCGTTTCGCTCGACGAATGCCCAGCCTTGTTGATCGACAACAAAATCGAACAAAAAAATTAGTTCAGACTCAGTTGGATGTAAAAAGTTCAAATACCATGAAAATGGGGACAAAAAAATTATTTTACAAACCATTGCATCTTGAAATTAATTATCATATTCTTCATATTATCTATTTATTTGCTCCACAACAGCTGTATTTTCCTGTACAGTTACCGTTACAAAACGTTTCAAGAGCATTTCAATCATAAAACATGCTTGCAAACAAATTAAAGCATGTTTTATGACTTATTGTTTTTTATAGTTTCGTACAAAACAAAATCCTATATGCATAAATTCGAAACAAAATACAAAAAATCCCCAACAAGTTGTTTGTAAAAATATATCTGGTGGGCAGACAAGTGCACTAAAGCATAATAAAACAATATGCCAATATTTTCTTGTACGGGCTAATGCAGTATAATGAGAAAGCCAAAGACTGTCTATATAAATACCTAAACATGTTAATTGACAAAGTATTTGAAACCCTACAGCAAGTGAAAGACTAAATAAAATATAATTATAAACATTTGGTATATGTTGCCAAAGTTGATTATTTCCTAACGATATAAAAAACTTTAAAATATTGGGCAATAACCAATATTTAAAAGACAAATGAGCCACTATAGAAAGACCAAAACTTAATAATAAAAAAGTTAATTGTTTACGTGCTTCATAAAAAAAACAACTAGGTCTGTAAAAAGTATGCAAGCAATAAAGTATAAAAGGAAAAATACATAAAAAAGTTATGTAAAAACTTAATGTAAGCATGGACGAAAAAGTTTCTGTAACAAAAAATGTTGTAAATTTGAGAACGTTTTTCGGCATTATATGTAAAAAAACTTGTAAGTGCTCACAAAGAAAAACATCAGCATAAAAGAAACAAGTACAAAAACAAAAGATCGCACTAAACACGATATAAAAAGCTTTCCAAGAAATTTCATGGAACCAAAAGCTAAGTTTGGTTTGTTTCATAAAGAACTAGATGTTTTTCGGACGGAGTGGGATTTGAACCCACGGTACTTACGTACGTCAGTTTTCAAGACTGAGACCTTAAACCACTCAGACATCCGTCCATTGAGCGGGAGTAGGATTTGAACCTACAATGTTCAGGTTATGAGCCTGACGAGTTGCCAATTACTCCATCCCGCGATTTTTTAGGTATGGCAGGATTCGAACCTGCAACCAGTAGGTTAAAAGCCTAATGCTCTACCATTGAGCTACACACCCACATACGGATAGAGGGATTTGAACCCCCACGAACAAAGTTCATCAGAACCTAAATCTGATATGTCTACCATTTTCATCATACCCGCATATGGCCCAGAGGGACTTGAACCCTCATAATCACTGTCATGAGCAGTGTGTTTTACCACTTAAACTATAGGCCAAACATAACCGACAGCGATAAAGTTAAAACTTTTTGTCTGCAGTTATTTTGTGAAATAATATGTTTATAAACATATTATATAAAGCGTTTTAATGTAATACGCTGATTTAGAATACGAAAAGAATAAGAAAAGCCATCATCAGAGCGAAAAGAGCAATCGCTTCTGTTAATGCGAAACCTAAAATTGCATATCCAAATAAAGTTTTGGTTAATGATGGGTTACGAGCAACTGAACTAATAAATGAACCAAATACGATACCAATTCCTGCACCTGCACCTGCTAGAGCGATTGTTGCACAACCTGCACCAATTAATTTTGCACCTTCAGCCATAAAACAATAAGTACGCTTTCATAAAACGCCATTTAGTATCAAATATATATACCGCGCATTTTGAAGCTCATGCTAATTATTAAACGCGGCGTTTCTTTTTTGGGCGGCACCCATTAAATGGAAGAGGACTTACGTCTTGGATATGAATTATTTTCACTCCAGCCATTTTTAGTCCACGTAAAGAAGCAGCTTTACCGTAGCCTGGTCCTTTAATACGAGCAGTAACTACATGCATATTGTTTGCTAGTGCTTTTTTTCCTATACTTTCGCCACTTAATTGAGCAGCATAACTAGTTGAACGGCGAGAACCTTTAAATCCTTCAGTTCCTCCAGAAGACCAAGCAATTGTTTTACCGTCTAAAGTTGTTAATGTAACAAATGTATTATTTAATAAACTTAATACGTGTACAATAGCTTTTCCTTGAGGTTGAAAACTACTTTTTCTTTTTAAGGTTTTATCTTTTGATGGACGTGGTTTTTGAAGAACATCTATCTGCGATCCTACTTTCTGTTTTAGAAAATGTGTGCAATTCATAAGTAACTTTTTTACTAAAATTTATTAAACCCTCTTAACGAGTTGGTTTTTTTTTCTTTCTCGTATTTTTTGCATTTGTGTGAGTTCGTTGTCCACGTACTGGTAAACCTTGTGTAAAACGGAAACCTTTATAAACACCAATGCGAACAAAACGGGTAATATCTTGACTTATAAGACGCTCAAGTTCTTGTCCTGTAATATGATAATGACTCATTACCCGAGCAAGTTGATCAAATTGAGCCGCACTCATATTTTTTACAGCCATGTTTGCTCGTAAACCGAGCTGGTCACAAAGTTGATTAGCTGTAAAAAAACCAATGCCGTAAATTTGTATTAATGCTCGGCGCATTTTCATTTGTGGACGTAAATTTTGTTGCATGAAAAAAACCATACATCTTAATTACTTTTTTTTACCTTCTTTACGGAATATATGTTCAGATTTGTGTCGAAGTCCTTTACCTTTATATGGTTCTGGAGTTTTAATCGCACGCAATTGAGCTACTATTTGAGATACTCTTTGTTTATCAATACCAAAAATAACTAAAATTACTGGTTTCGGTAAAAATACTTTAATATCAGAGGGTATTCGTACAGATATAGAATGACTTAAACCAACACGAAAATGTATAAAACCATTTTCCACAGACATTTTATACCCAACACCTACAGCTTCAAGTTGCATCATATAGCCCTGTGTAACTCCTTCCATATACATTTCAAGTAAAGAACAGAGGCTTGTTAGCTGTTTTTTTGTTCCATAAAGAGAAAGAATTGGATTAGGTTTTTCAACTAACTGTAAAGAAAGTTGACTTTTAGGATCGAAAAGGGCTAAATTTATTTGTAAAGAGCCTAAAGGTCCTTGGAAAAAAAGCAAGTTATTTTTTAGATTAACCTGTACCAAAGGATGGACTTGAATTTGTTTTACAATGTTCATAATAAGCAGAAAACCATTTTTTATACTAAGCGCAAGAACATAGAACTTCTCCGCCAAGATTAGATTTGACAGCTTCTTGATCAGACATAATACCTTTAGATGTTGAGATAATACGAATATGAAAGCTATGCATACTTGTGCGCAACTGGTGAGAGCGTAAATAAACACGTTTTTTAGGAGAAGAAACACGTTCAAGTACTATATTTTTACTTTGTTGTGTACCTGATGTAAGAACAATAAGAATACGGGTAAAAGAATTATGTTTTTGTAAACCCATTCCGTTAATATACCCGTGCAAATGTAAAACATGAGCAACTGACCATAAAGTTTTTGAATACGGCACAGATACATACGTTTTTTGAGCCATAATACCATTTCGTATATTACATAGCAGATTACTTATCGGATCCATATGTATATTTCTTTTTTTTTACCAGCTAGCTTTTTTAACCCCAGGTAAAGCACCCATGGCAACCAACTCGCGCATACAGATTCGTGAACACTTAAATAAACGATATACACCCTTTGCACGACCTGTACTTACACATCGATTATTAATTTTGGTTTTAGTACTCTTACGCGGTAATGTGTTAAGTTCCATACTCATATGAAAACGTACACTTTGAGGAAGACTTCTATCTTTTAAAAGAGCTCGAAGCATAATCCTGGTATGCTCTAAACGAGCAAAAATTGCACGTTTTTGTGCATCTTTTAAGTTTCGGCGTTCCATATAACATTTTTTTTTAGTTAAATTTTTTCTGACTTTACAGAAACAGTAGGCAACTTTAACATACTACAAAGAAGTAAAGTTTCACTATTATTTGAAGCTGTTGTGTGTATTTGTATTGCACAACCTTCTAATGCTTCAAAGATATTAACATGCTTCTCTAATGAAGGAAAAAACAGCATTTGTGAAATACCAAAATGAATATTAGGCTGTGTTTGAACACTAGACAATAACTTAAGTTGTTTAATTCGAGGGATATGCATAAAAATACATTGTTGTAAAAAATTATCCATATTGTCACCCCTTAGCGTAGTTGTACAACCAAGAACTTGTCCTTTTTTAAGTTTAAAAGCAGCTACAGACTTCTGTGCAAATGTCATCTTTGGTGTTTGATTTGTGACAAGTTTTAACGCCACAAAAGCCAAAAAGCTATGCTTTGGATCTTCTAAAAGATATTTGCTTGTGTATTCAACTGTCACCTTTTTTAGTTTTACTAAATCAAAGGATGAACCATAGTTCATTTTTAAAGCCATATCACGCGCAAACACGTGTTTTAAAGAATAACGAATTGTGTTCATAAAACTAATTTTTTTTTCCAGCAATTATCTAAATATTTGCAAGTGATAAGGATAATAATTTCATGTGATTTTTTACACGTAATTCGTAAGGAGTAAGGCCTTGTATACGAGATCCAATAGGATTATTTTGTAAAGAAAGCAAAATAACTGTATTTCTGGCACATCGAAGAAGCGAACCATCAGCGCGTGGTTTCATTCTTTTAGTTTCACATACAATAGCTCTGTACATATGACCTTTTTTTACCTTACTTTTTTGTTTTCGAACCAAACTTTGAACAGAAACTACTAGTGTTGCTCCAGTATATCCCATTTGTTGTTTTGGTTTATGAAGAACTTTAATACACTGAACACTTCGCGCGCCAGAGTTATCAGCAACAAAAAGATTTGTTCCAACTTGAATCATAAGATATTCTTTTTTTTAGTAGGTTAAACTAAAAGACGTGCTGCCCAAGGAAGTTTATGACAAGCTAGTTTCATTGCTTGTAAAGCTAATGTCTTGGATACTCCGTCAATTTCAAAAAGTATTTGACCTTTTTGTACACGACAAATCCAAAAAGATGGAGAGCCTTTTCCTTTACCCATACGTACTTCTGCCGGTTTTTCACTAACTGAAATGTCTGGGAAAACACGAATCCAAATTTGACCTTGTCGTTTTAATTTACGTGTCATAACACGTCGCATTGCTTCAATAACAGAAGCTTGTAAACGGCCGGTAACTAGGGACTGAACTCCAAAAGAGCCAAAATGCAAACTTTGCTTTTTTATTCCACAGGCACGGCCTTTATGCATTTTTCGAAATTTCGTACGTTTAGGTTGTAACATATGTATGTTTTTTTTCTTGAGCAACATTTGCATCTTTAAACGAAATCCACACTTTGATACCTAAAAGACCGTGTGGTGTATATGCAGCAGTTGCATGATAATCAATTGCGTGAGAAAAAACATGTAATGACGTTTGGCCATAACGACTAGTTTCCACCCTTGCCATTTCAGCACCATTAATTCGACCTGCAATAGCAATACGCACACCTATAATATGAGGAAGTTTAACACATTGTTTTAAAACATCTTGAAAAATACTTCTAAAAGGCTTTTTTTTGTTTTGTTCAAACTGTAAAGCTATATAATGCGCGACAAATGTAGCGCTGGAAAAAAGCTTATTCATTTTATATGGAGTCCAAACCACTTTTTTTTGAGAATATCGTGTTAATACAGTTTCAATATGAGTAGCATACTTCGATACTTGATTATTCGATTCTTTTTTAGTCTTTTGTCGGCTTTGTAATTCTTCTTTAGAATAAGCAAGCAGTTGTAAAGATTGATTGACCGAATACTCTTCCATTTTATATTGTTTTTGAAGAGAGTGATATCTAGTTGCTAAAAGCATATGCATAATTCCGTACTGTTTAAACACATCCCAGTGTTTTGAATGATTAGCCATACAAAGAGCAAATAATGCCTGCGTATTCTTATTTGATTGCCAGTTAATGTGCGATCCAAACAAAGGTAAAAACTGTGTCTGTGTGTCGTATAAAACCTGTTTTTTTCGCATACGTTGATTCATTACACGCGGAGTACAAAAAAAACTTTGCACAAAAAGTGTATGTGGTGTTGATTGAACATGAGATAATGCTGTTTTTGAGCCTATAGCTTCAAAAAGCAAATGAATAAAAGATTTTAACTGTAAAGTTTGGTGAAGTAAAGAACCATACGTTCTATCCCCAAACCACGAAGCATCAAAATGCCTGTTTGTATCAAGACGTAAAGCTATTGGTGCAATTTTTTGAGCCATAATATTACTTTTTCTTTACTTTCTTTTTGTGCAATGTACGTTTTCGTGTTATTGCAAATTCTCCAAATTTATGACCAACCATATCTTCCGTAATAAGTAAAGAAATAAAACTTTTTCCATTATGAATTGAGACGGTTTTGTTCACAAATTGAGGCACAATCACTGAACGTCTTGACCAAATACGTTTATTTGTTTTATCCAATCCAGTGAACATATTTGCATCCACGAAAGGACCTTTCCAAAGGGAACGTGTCATAAAATTTTGTTTTTTTTTGCGAGAGTGATGAAATTAAATAGAAGCGTTATCTTAAAAGGGTAATGCATTATTGTGTGTGGGTTAAAACTCTACTTCTCGCATTTTCAAATTACTTTGCCCATAACGATGATTTATATGAAATTTGATGTTTCATTTGTGTATGCGCTCCAATAAAATTTTTGCAGGCAAAAGTCAAATGATGTTTAGTAAACATAGAACACTTAGAATTAACTCCAAAATGTGTTTGATAAACATGCATTATAAACTGTTCACGGGACTTTTTATGTACATGCGGTGAACGTAAAACTGTAAACTTCTTTTTTAATGTTGGTTTTTTTACAACATGTAAAGAGGCATTTATAGGATTTTTTTCCATCAATGTACAAATACCTTGTAGTGTATTTTGTACAAGTTTTAAAACAGAAGGCTCAAATGCTTTGAATGTTACATGCAAAGACAGCATACAAAACTCTTTTTTTTATGCCAACGGCCGGACTTGAACCGGAGACCTTTCCCTTACCATGGGAACGCTCTACCAACTGAGCTACGAAGGCACGATTCCCTGGAGATGACCGGACTTGAACCGGTAACTTCATGCTTGCAAAGCATGCGTTCTGCCAATTGAACTACATCCCCTCGGAGGAAATGGGATTCGAACCCATGGTATAGAAAATCTATACGTTGATTTAGCAAACCAATGCCTTCAGCCACTCAGCCATTCCTCCTTGCGGTATTGCGCATTTCTTAAACGAAAAAAAAAGAATAAATATGGCATTAGATCACTCTCTTCTTTCAAAAAAGGTGAAAAATTTTACCTTAAATTTTGGTCCTCAGCATCCAGCCGCTCACGGGGTACTTCGTTTAGTACTTGAAATGAATGGTGAAGTTGTGGAGCGTGCAGATCCTCACATCGGACTGTTACACCGTGGAACAGAAAAATTAATTGAATACAAAAATTACATGCAAGCATTACCATACTTTGACCGATTAGATTATGTCTCTATGATGGCCCAAGAACATGGTTATTCTCTCGCTGTAGAAAAACTATTAAATTGCGAGGTACCTCTTCGAGCACAGTACATTCGTGTACTTTTTTGTGAAATTACCCGCCTTTTAAATCACTTATTAGCTTTAAGTTGTCATGCAATGGATGTTGGGGCATTAACTCCTTTTCTATGGGCTTTTGAAGAACGTGAAAAACTTATGGAATTCTATGAACGTGTTTCTGGGGCTCGTATGCACGCAGCGTACATTCGACCAGGAGGTGTTTCACAAGATTTACCACTTGGTTTCTGTGATGATGTTCACGTATTTTGTCAACATTTTGCTTCTCGTATTGATGAGATGGAAGAGATGCTAACAAACAACCGTATTTGGAAGCAACGTCTAGTAGATATTGGAGTTGTAACAGCTGAAGAAGCACTTGATTGGGGTTTTTCTGGTGTAATGCTTAGAGGTTCAGGCGTAGCTTGGGATCTTCGAAAAACACAACCTTATGATGTGTATAACGAGTTAACTTTTGATATTCCTGTAGGATCAAGAGGTGATTGTTATGATCGTTATTTAATTCGTATTGAGGAAATGAGACAAAGTTTACGTTTGATTATGGAATGTATAAATAAGCTTCCAGAAGGTTTAATTAAAACCGACGATCGCAAAATTACTCCTCCTTCGAGAGCACATATGAAAGAATCAATGGAATCTCTTATTCATCATTTTAAATTATACACTGAAGGTTTTGTTGTTCCAGCTTCAGAAACTTATACAGCAGTGGAAGCTCCAAAAGGTGAGTTCGGAGTATATTTAGTAAGTAACGGGTCAAACCGACCATATCGTTGTAAAATTAGAGCCCCTGGCTTTGTACATTTACAAGCATTAGACTTTATGGCAAAAAACCATATGTTAGCTGATGTTGTGACCATTATTGGAACACAAGATATTGTTTTTGGTGAAGTTGATCGCTAATTTATACCGGGAAAAACGGGATTTGAACCCGCACCCACTGGCGTGACAGGCCAGGACTCTACCATTAAGCTATTTTCCCTGGGTGTTAACGGACTTGAACCGCTGACATTCTCGGTGTAAACGAGACGCTCTACCAACTGAGCTAAACACCCCTTTAGAAAAGATATTTGTATGAGCGAATACGCCCCGTTGTGTATATATTTAGTAATTAGTACACTTTTGTCTATTGTTATTTTAAGTTTATCTTTCGTGTTTTCAACACAAAAAGCCGATCCAGAAAAAGTATCTGCATACGAATGTGGTTTTGACCCATTTGATGATGCACGTGCCCGTTTTGATATTCGATTTTATTTAGTTGCTATTTTATTTATTATTTTTGATTTAGAAGTAACCTTTTTATTTCCATGGGCAATTTCCTTGCATACAATACAACTTACCGGATTTTGGGCAATGGTTATTTTCCTAGTTATTTTAACTATTGGTTTTGTTTACGAATGGCGTAAAGGTGCTTTAGAATGGGAATAAATATAATACCTAACCAGCCATAAAATATGGCTGGTTAGGTATTATCTATTTCTTTTCAATTAATTCCCAAGGACTAGCGAAATCGAAATAACGGAATTCTTGAGCTAACTCGACTGGCTCTGAAATAACTCGTTTTTTCGAATCGTCGTAGCGAAATTCAACATAACCACTTACGGGGAAATCCTTACGTAATGGATGACCTTCAAATCCATAATCTGTCAAAATACGACGTAAATCTGGATGGTGAAGAAAACAAATTCCAAACATATCCCATGTTTCACGTTCGAACCAATTAGCAGATGGGAAAAGAGCAGAAATGGATGCGACAGGAGTTAACTCATCAACCATTGTTTTTACACGAAGTCGAGAATTATATTGGACACTAAGTAATTGATAAACTACTTCAAAACGATTAGATCGAGATGGGTAATCCACTGCTGTAATGTCGATTAACATTTTAAACTGTGCATTTGTATGTTGTTTAAGAAAAGTAAAAAAAGGCAAAACAGAAGAGGGTGAAATTACACATACAAGCTCACGTCGAATCATGTGCATTTCTTTGATCCATAAAGGGACCATACTAGTTAAAACATACATAAAAGATTGTTTCATACAAAATACTTTTTTTTAATGACAAAATTTACTTAGCGTACCACAGAACAGTATTTTTTTGCGCATGAATTTTTTTTTGTAATTGCATTAATCCATATAGTAAAGCCTCTGCTGTAGGAGGGCAGCCTGGTACATATACATCCACGGGAATAATTCGATCACATCCACGTACAACAGCATAAGAGTAATGATAATAACCCCCACCGTTTGCACAACTACCCATAGAAATAACCCAACGAGGTTCTGGCATTTGGTCATAAACTTTTCGTAAAGCAGGTGCCATTTTATTTGTCAAAGTTCCAGCTACAATCATAACATCTGATTGTCGAGGACTTGGACGAAAAATCATTCCAAAACGATCTAAATCATAACGCGCAGCACCAGTATGCATCATTTCTACGGCACAACACGCTAAACCAAAAGTCATAGGCCACAGTGACCCTTGACGGGCCCAATTGATTAAACTATCTACTTTAGATAAAATATATTCTGATTGTCCAGACATACATATTCTTTTTTTTTTAGGGAACTTTAATTTATCCGATTAAATTTGCAAAAGTGATTAATGCAAATTAAAAACAAAAAACAAGTATTTATAAATGTACGAAAAAAATTGCCTAACATACTCATGTTTAAAACATATTGAGCAATCTCCATACACAATTGTGTTACAAATGCACCCATCTGCGTCACAAGAAAAAAAAGAGTTTATGCAAAAATTATACGAAATTGAACCTAATGTTAAATTACAACATATTAGTGTAAAAAGTGTAAAAAAACAATCTTTTTCTTGGGTTCAGGCACTTTTGAAAACAGTAAAAGGCCCTTGTAGTTTTCTTTGCGTTCCATCTTTACTTAGTTTACAAAATATTTTAAGAGTTTTGGTAAATTCGAAAACAGGTATTCCGTGTACTGTTATAAGTGTTTCTTATGAAAATAAACTATTGACAGCACCGCAAATACAAATACTTGCAAAAGATATTGCTAAGCCTGAAAATATTCTTCTTATAAAGAATGTTCCACAACGTTTATGTAACTTATGGTTATATTTAATTCAAGATTTAATTTATAAAATGAAGTATAAGGCGAATAACGGGAATTGAACCCGTATTTTCAGAGTCACAGTCTGATACTTTAACCGATTAAGTTATATTCACCAAAGTTCATAAATAAGGTCAGAGACGGACTTGAACCGTCATTACAGGATTTGCAATCCAATACATTACCATTATGTTATCTAACCTGATGGGAAAGGCAGGATTCGAACCTGCGATGACAAAAGTCAGCAGATTTACAGTCTGTCGCCTTGAACCGCTCAGCCACTTTCCCTTTATTTAAGAATTGTTAAAAAAAACTGATTTCACATATGCCACAATTGGACGCTACCACTTACTTTACACAGTTCGTTTGGTTATGTATTACATATACCACATTTTATCTGGTTTTAACTAAAACCATTCTTCCAAAAATCGCCAAAATTTTATTCGTACGTCAAAATAAAGCTACACAGGCTGAGGAAAATCAATCACAAGAGACAGTACAAATTCAAAATAATGCTTCTCAACATATGCTTCAAGCATGTGCACAAGCAAAACAAGCTCTTGAATCTACAGTGACACAGTCACAAAAATGGGGTACAAAAGCAACCCAAGATATTCAAAAAGCGCAACTTAGTAGTTTGCAAACAGAGTATACAAAACAGATGCAAACAAGTACATTTACTTTTGCACTTATGGCAAATGCCTTAAAACTTACTTTACCACCTAGTGCACATACAATGCTTGCACAACCTACAAACGAACAGAAAGCCCGTGTCTTTCAGAAAGCAGTTATTAAATCACTATTTAAAAAATAACACATAATTCGGTGTATATTAAATGCACCGAATAAAAAAAAAGCTTTTTTATGATCAAACAATTAACAAATAATCTTTTTTACATTCTTTCGGGAACTCTTCTTTTCCTTGTATTAAGCTCGAAAAATATTCTTATTTATAATGAAGAATTACTTATTGCAGCAAGTTTTATTGCTTTCGTAGTTACAAGTGCACATACAGGTAAAGAAGCGATCGCAGAAACTTTTCAAACCCGTGCTAAACATATTCAAGATGAACTCGAAGCATTTTTTGTATCTAAAGAAACATTATGCCATGAAGTAAAACATAATGTACAGATGCAAAAAAAACTTGCTCAAAGTATTCTTGCTTTAGGTGCACTTGTTGTAGTTAATGTAGAAGCTATTCATACACAACGTGCAGTAGCATTACGTCACGCAATTCATTCACAAACACTTGCACAGTTACAGCAAATGATTGCTCAGCAACATGCAGTGCAAGGTCATTTACACAATGTCACATGTGCATCTTATAAGCATGTAATGTTAGAAGCAATGCAAATGCAAAAACAGACTATGCAAAGTTTATGTATGCAAAATGCTTTAGACTTATTAGGCACAATGCAACGTAAAAGCACAGGCCAGTCAACAAATACCAAAACTCGTAAGCTTGTAAAAGTTCAAGCCACATCGTCAAAATCAGAAGCTAAACTGAAAAAGACACCAGCGGCAAAAACAAAAAAGAAAGCGTAATATTTTGGTTTGGTGAAAATCGCCAAACCAAAAAACTATTAAATACTTGAAATCTTTGCTTTTTAAAGTATGTATACAGTCAACCGAACCCAAACTGACTTCGATTTTGAAACATACATGCACTGTATATACTATGGCAACATGGGACACGCAGGAAAAAGCAATATATGCCTATATGGGCAACAGTTTTTGTATATCTTTTGTTTATCATTAACAAAATAACAAAAATAAAAAAAAATGTGATCGACACAAAATAAACTACAGAGGCTAATTTCAGCTAAAGTTTGTTAACTTTTATATGTTGTCTTCACGTATCCGGCAAAAACAAATGATGTCTATGAAACATTTTATTGACCGTTGGTTATTCTCAACCAACCATAAAGATATTGGTACTCTTTACCTTATTTTTGGTGCTTTCTCAGGTGTATTAGGATCATGTTTCTCTCTTCTGATTCGTATGGAGTTAGCTCAGCCGGGAAATCAAATTCTTGGTGGAAACCACCAGCTGTATAATGTATTAATTACAGCTCATGCTTTTTTAATGATTTTTTTCATGGTAATGCCCGCTTTAATCGGTGGATATGGTAACTGGTTTGTTCCAATTATGATTGGTGCCCCAGATATGGCTTTCCCTCGTTTAAATAATATCAGTTTTTGGCTTTTACCTCCTTCATTATTACTTTTATTAAGTTCAGCACTAGTAGAGGTAGGTGCAGGGACAGGGTGGACAGTTTATCCGCCACTAAGTCATATTACAAGTCACTCAGGAGGTGCTGTAGATTTAGCTATTTTTAGTTTACATGTTTCGGGAGCAAGTAGTATTTTAGGTGCAATTAATTTTATTACAACCATTTTTAATATGCGAGGACCCGGATTACTTCTTCACCGTTTACCACTATTTGTGTGGAGTGTGTTAATTACAGCTTTTTTACTTTTATTATCTCTTCCAGTTTTAGCAGGAGCTATTACAATGCTTTTAACTGATCGTAATTTTTCGACTAGTTTTTTTGATCCAAGTGGTGGAGGTGACCCGATTTTATATCAGCATTTATTCTGGTTTTTCGGACATCCTGAAGTTTATATTCTTATTTTACCAGCAATGGGTATTGTATCTCATGTAATTATGACATTTAGCCGAAAAACTATTTTTGGTCAAATTGGTATGATTTATGCAATGTTATCAATTGGTTTATTAGGATTTATTGTTTGGGCTCACCACATGTACACAGTAGGTCTTGATGTTGATACTCGAGCTTACTTTACAGCAGCAACAATGATTATTGCTGTACCGACAGGTATTAAAATTTTTAGTTGGATTGCAACAATGTGGGGTGGTTCAATTCACTTACGTACACCAATGCTTTTTGCGATTGGATTTATTTTTCTTTTCACAGTTGGAGGTCTAACTGGTGTTATTCTTGCTAATGCGGGTATTGATATTGCTTTACATGATACTTATTATGTTGTAGCACACTTCCATTACGTACTTTCAATGGGTGCTGTTTTTGGTTTATTCGCAGGGTTTTATTATTGGATCGGTAAAATTTCGGGCTACCAATACCCAGAAACTCTTGGTCAAATCCATTTCTGGCTTTTTTTTATTGGTGTAAACCTTACATTTTTTCCAATGCACTTTTTAGGTCTAGCTGGTATGCCTCGACGTATTCCAGATTATCCTGACGCTTTTGCACAATGGAATGTAGTGTGTAGTTTTGGTTCTTATTTATCTATTCTTGCAAGTGTTTTTTTCTTTTATGTTGTGTTTAAAACATTAACAGGTAACGATGTAGCAGACGAAAACCCATGGCAATTTGAAGAAGGTGAGACTTCTGTAATGTCACTGGAGTGGACTGTATCATCTCCACCACCATTTCATACATTTGAAGAAATTCCAGCTGTTAAAGAAACAAAATTTCCTCACTTACAAAAGTAATTATTTAAATTTGGCAAGCTAAGGGCAACATTTTTTAATGTTGTCCTTAGCCCAAACATAATTCGACTTTAATTAGAAAGAAAATGTTTACAAGTTTTTTATAAAATTTTCCTCTATAAAAAATAAAATCTTAAACATTTTCTTTCCAATTACAAAATACTTAAGATAATAAAGAACACAAAGATACTCAAAAAACGTTTACCTATTAACCATAATAAAAAAGATTGATAAAAAAGGGAGGGTTCCAGGGCCAGGGTGGTATCATTAATATATGAATATGATTAATCCAAATAATTAATTTAGAGATATAATTGAGTTGAATGGTTGGGTTGCGGGCGTATGGGCGCTTTCGTTAGATCTTTATACTTAACTTTATTTTAAAGGGGATTGAATTTAAATTTTATTTATACTTACCAAAAATTTGTTTTAGCATGTCGTTATAAAAAATGACCTAAAATTATACTTTTTTTTACATACCTGAAGAAAAGCTCTTTTGTTTTTTTTCATAAATATATTTTTGCTTGAGTTTCAGAGAGTGCGCTAACGCATGAAATCAGCAGCCTAAAGACTACGGCCGCAAGGCTAAAATTTAAAGGAATTGACGGGGGCTTACACAAGCGGTGGAGCATGTGGTTTAATTCGAAACAACGCGCAGAACCTTACCAATCCTTGCAATATACAGGAAACAACTGTTACAAGTTGTCTTTTGGTATACAGGCGCTGCATGGCTGTCGTCAGTTCGTGGCGTGAGCTGTTGGGTTAAGTCCTAGAACGAACGCAACCCTCTTAGCATGTGCAATAATGTTGCCTTGCTAAACTGCCAGTGACATACGGGAGGAAGGAGAGGATGACGTCAAGTCCGCATGGCCCTTATGGGTTGGGCTACACACGTGCTACAATGGCGAACACAAAGGGATGCAAGATGGCAACATGGAGCAAATCCTCAACTTTCGTCGTAGTTCGGATTGTTCTCTGCAACTCGAGAACATGAAGTTGGAATCGCTAGTAATCGTAGATCAGCATGCTACGGTGAATTTGTATCTAAGCCTTGTACACACCGCCCGTCACATAATGGGAGCGGGACTTGCACAAAGCATATTAAACACCATTTGGACAGATTTTAACACGTTTTTTTCTGCCTTTGTTTGTTTAGTACGTTACTGTAGGTACTGTGACTGATATGAAGTCGTAACAAGGTAGCCGTAGGGGAACCTGCGGCTGGAAGGACTCCTTTTCTGTACATTGATACTAGAATATATATAAACATATGAGTTTGATCCTGGCTCAGAATGAACGCTTGCGATAGGCTTAACACATGCAAGTTGAACGTGTAAAACACGTAGCGAACGGGTGCGTAACATGTGGGAATCTACCCATACATGAAGGTAAATCCTTCTTAAAAGATCCGTGATCGTGTATGGATGAGCCCGCACAAGATTAGATAGTTGGTGTGGGAAGGGCGCACCAAGTCGAGGATCTTTAGCTGATCTTAGCGGATGATCAGCCACACTGGGACTGAGACACGGCCCAGGCTCCCATGGGAGACAGCAGTGAGGAATCTTGGACAATGCACGAAAGTGTGATCCAGCTATATCGCGTGGACGAAGAAGGGTATTTTGCTTGTAAAGTCCTTTCAGCAATAAACATGTTTTTACATGGAGCCATAATGACAGCTCTTGCAGAAGAAGCCCCGGCTAATTTCTGTGCCAGCAGCCGCGGTAATACAGAGGGGGCAAGTGTTATTCGGAATAATTGGGCGTAAATGGCGTGTAGGTTGTACTTCGCTGTTATCGGTTAAATCCCCATCGATATGGTGGGTAAGGCTGATAGAACGGTTGTACTAGAGAGTGAGAGAGGATACGGGAATTTCGAGTGGAGAAGTTAAATTCTTAGATATTCGAAGGAAGGCCAACTGCGAAGGCACATATCTGGCTCATTTCTGACACTGAGGCGCGAAGGCGTGGGGAGCGAAGCCGATTAGATACCGGCGTAGTCCACGCAGTCAACGATGCTGCATTCCTCTTTGGAAAGCAAAAAAACTATTTTTTTATGGGCATTTTATTATGTCCATAAAAATCTATTGGTATTCATTTTATTTTAAAGTGTCAGGCACCGAGAAGATGGTGTCCTGGCGAGGTAGCTCAGTTGGTTAGAGCGCAGGATTCATAATCCTGTTGTCGGCAGTTCAAGTCTGCCTCTCGTCAAACAAAAGCCGTATTTTGTGGATGCCTTAGGTTCATATGCACAATGGGCGCTTTACGATGCGAAACGTTGTATCTGAGACATCATTCTGATAGGTACAAATCCCCACAGCGGTAAACCGCAATATTTTGACACGAGGAGAACTGAAACATCTAAATATCCTCTAGGAAAAGAAATCAACCGAGATTCCGTTAGTATTGGCGAAAGAACGCGGACAAGGCATATGATTATGAAATTGAAAAACATGTTGGAATACATAGACCAAAGAAGGTAAAAGTCCTGTATTATGCCTTTCATAATCATCAAGAGTAGAACGTTAGACTGTTTGAAAATAGGAGAACCACCTTCTAAGCCTACATATGCATATGAGACCGATAGTGAACAAGTACTGTGAAGGAAAGGTGAAAAGAACCCTCTTGTATAGGGAGTGAAAAGATCTGAAACAAAATACATACAATCAATCGATATATTAAAAAAATGTATCGGTGTACCTTTTGCATAATGGGTCAGCGACTAAATGTGTGCAGCTTGCTTAAGCAACGATGTGGAGGCAAAGCAAAAGCGAGTAGGTTTTCCTGCGTTTGTTGCATGCATTTGACCCGAAACTAAGTGATCTCGTTTTGAGCAGGTTGAAGAAAGCGTAAAGTCTTTTGGAGGACCGAACCGACGTCTGTAGCAATAGGCGCGGATGACTTGATACGAGGGGTGAAAGGCCAATCAAACTTAGAAATAGCTGGTTCTTCGCGAAATTTATTGAGGTAAAGCGTCTATTAAATCTTTCTGGGGGTAGAGCACTTATTGAGCTATGGGGGTCCAAAACCTTACTGCTCTCAAGAAAACTCCGAATACCAGTAAAGTATAATAGGCAGACAGACAAGCGGTGCTAAGGTCGCTTGTCGAAAGGGAAACAGCCCAGCCTGGCCGCTAAGGTCCCAAAGCATTCTGTGAGTGGGAAAAGATGTGATACAACTATGACAACTAGGAGGTTGGCTTGGAAGCAGCCATTCTATCATGAAAGCGTAATAGCTCACTAGTCGAGTTGTGTTGCGCTGAAAATGTATCGGGGCTGAACAGAATCACCGAAGCGCCAGTTTTTAAGTAGCGAAGCGTTTTGTGCGCCAATGAACATACATCGTAAGATTTGTGGAAGGTCTCAAAAGTGACTATGCTGACATGAGTAACGAAAAATCATGTAAAGCCATGATCGCCGTAAGTCCAAGGGTTTCTGCTAACTGGGAATCAGTGCAGAGTTAAGTTCGGTCCCTAAGAGTTTGTATACACTTATACGCTCGATGGAGGACGTTTATGCAAGACGGCTATTATACACAAATACTGCAAATTGGATACGGTGTATGTGTGTTGTAGTCCAGGAAAAAAGCATTAATGCAAGACCGTACCCGAAACCGACACAGGTGGACGAGTCGAGTAGACTCAGGCGTTGAGTGAACCATATTGAAGGAACTCGGCAAAATAATCCCGTAACTTAGGAAGAAGGGATACCGAAAGGTGACACAAAAATGGGGGTGACGACTTTTTACTAAAAAATTAGGACTCTGCAAAATGGTAACATGCTGTATAGGGTCTGACGTCTGCCCGGTGCTAGAAGTCTAAAAGGCGCATTGCAAGATGCAAATGGAAAGCCTAGTAAACGGCGGTTGTAACTATAACAATCATAAAGTAGCGAAATTCATTGCCAGCTAATTCCTGGCCTGCATGAAAGACGTAACGATTGCCCCACTGTCTCCAGTATGGACTCAGTGAAATTGAATTCTCCGTGCAGATGCGGAGTACGTGCCCCAAGACGAGAAGACCCTGTGCATCTTTACTGTACATTTGCATTGACAAAACGATGAGCATGCGTAGGATAGGTGGGAGTACATACATCCTTGAAATACCACCCTTGCCATGGGTTTTGTCTTACACCGAATTTGGTGCACAATGCATGTGAGGCAGTTTGACTGGGGCGGTCGCCTCCTAAAAGGTAACGGAGGCGTGCGAAGGTAAACTCAATGCAAGACGGAAACTTGCTGAAGAGCGTAATGGTATATGTTTGCCTGACTGTAAGATGTACACATCAAACAGAGACGAAAGTCGGCCATAATGATCCACAAGTGCCGTGTGGAAGGGCTTGTGCTTAACGAATCAAAGATACGCCAGGGATAACAGGCTGATAATTCCCAAGAGTCCTTATCGACGGAATTGTTTGGCACCTCGATGTTGACTGATCATATCCTGGGGCTGAAGAAGGTCCCAAGGGTTCGGCTGTTCGCCGAATAAAATGGTACCTGAGTTGAGTTTAGAACGTCGTGAGACAGTTTGGATTCTACCTGGGGTGCGCGTAAAAGAATTGTGAAAACCACGTCCTTGTACGAGAGGACCGGACGTGTACAACCACTGGTCGAGTAATTGTTTTGCCGAAAGCATTGTTACCAGGCTACGTTGTGAAAGGAAAAGAACTGAAAGCATCTCAAGTTCGAAACTTTTTTCGAGACAAATTCTTTAAGATGTCGTGAAAGACTATCACGTTAATAGCCGAGCTGTCTATACCATGAAAATGAGTAATGCATGCTCGGACTAATCTTTTTTATTTAATAAAAATACAAAGAGTAGTTTTAAGTAAAGACCCAATATAAGTCTTTATTTAAAATTATTCTTTTCTTTTTATTATTGAACATTAATATTGAAAATTCGAATAAAATAAAACTAAATCATGTTAAAATTAAGAAAAAGAAAGATAATTCTTTACTGTATTTAATATGTTATACCTTTGGCTTGTTTATTTGTAAATATATCAGGCTTTATTTATATTTTTTAGTACATTTTAAAAACAACAGAAAATATGCGCCGTCTTTCTATTTTAAAACAACCGTTATTAGCAACTGTTAATGACCATTTAATTGATTATCCAAGTCCAAGTAACTTAAGTTATTGGTGGAGTTTTGGATCACTTGCTGGTATTTGTTTAATTGTACAAATTGCAACAGGAATTTTCTTAGCAATGCATTATACACCACATGTTGATTTAGCGTTTCTAAGTGTTGAGCATATCATGCGTGATGTGAACGGTGGCTGGTTTTTACGTTATATGCATGCGAATGGTGCTAGTATGTTTTTTATTGTTGTTTATTTACATCTTTTTCGTGGACTTTATTACGGAAGTTACGCAAGCCCTCGTGAACTGGTATGGATTGTTGGTGTAGTAATCCTACTTTTAATGATTCTTACAGCTTTTATTGGTTATGTATTACCTTGGGGTCAAATGTCTTTTTGGGGAGCTACTGTTATTACATCACTAGCTTCAGCTATTCCAGTTGTTGGTATGGATGTTACATATTGGCTTTGGGGTGGTTTTAGTGTTGATAATGCTACATTAAACCGTTTTTTTAGTCTTCATTATTTACTCCCATTCATTATTGCAGGTGCAAGTATTGTACATATTGCAGCTTTGCATCAATATGGATCTAATAACCCGCTTGGATCTTTATCTACAGTGGATAAAGTATCATTTTACCCTTACTTTGTAATCAAAGATCTTGTAGGTTGGGTATGTTTTGCTATTTTCTTTTCATTCTTTATTTACTTTGCTCCAAATGCTCTTGGACATCCGGATAACTATATCCCAGCTAATCCGATGTCAACACCAGCACATATCGTACCAGAATGGTACTTTCTTCCTGTTTATGCTATTTTACGTAGTATTCCAAATAAACTTGCCGGTGTAGCAGCTATTGGTCTTGTATTTGTGTCGTTATTATTATTACCTTTTATTAATACATCACATATCCGTAGTTCAAGTTTTAGACCTCTATACAGAAAACTTTTTTGGTTATTTGTATCAGATACTGTTCTATTAGGGTGGATTGGTTGTCAACCTGTAGAAGATCCATATGTATTTATTGGTCAAGCTGCTTCAGTTTACTTTTTCGTATATTTCCTAGTTTGTATTCCTTTCTTAGGTCGATTTGAAAAAGCTCTTTTACACTATACTCCACATACATCATAAACTTTTTGGATGTCTACTCTTTTTTTGAGGGTAGATATCCAAATATAATAAATTAATTTTCTATATGCCCACAACTAATCAACTTCTTTTAGGAGCACAGCAACGTCTTCCTAAAAAACGTATGCGTGATAAAAAAACGCCGGCTTTGCAAGGTAGTCCTCAAAAACGTGGAGTTTGTTTACGTGTTTATACCAAAACACCTAAAAAACCAAACTCAGCTATTAGAAAAATTGCGAAGATTAGATTGAGTAATAAACGTGAAATTATTGCATACATTCCAGGGGAAGGGCATAATTTACAGGAACACTCTGTTGTACTCGTCCGTGGAGGTCGTGTTAAAGATATGCCTGGTGTTAAATATAAAGTAGTTCGAGGTGTTTTAGATTCTCAAGGATTAAAACAACGCACTCAAGCCCGTTCAAAATATGGGACAAAAAAACCAGCACGCTTATAAAACAACAATATACTAAAACTTTACATTCTTTAGACATTTTAACAGCGCCAGTTTATGTGCATGAAGAAGTTGTAAACGAGGAAACACCTTTATTAGCTAAATTTACAAATTTTTTAACAAAAAAAGGACAAAAAGCAAAAGCAGGGCGTATTATCAAAAAGGTTTTTAAAATACTACAAAACCTTCAGCCTCCTGTAAAAGACCACCCTTTAATGGTTATTCAAAAAGCTTTGCATCATGTCAAACCTTCTTTTGAACTTCGAAAAGCTCGTATAGGTGGTAGTACAGCATTTATTCCCGCAGCTCTTCCTTTGCATAAGCAAGAGAATAAAGCAATCCGTACACTTATATCAAATGCTTTAATTAAACAAAAAAAAATTTCTAATACGCAAAAACATCATGATATGTATTCTTTTGCATATTTTTTAGCTATGGAAATTTATGAAGCACACAAAAATGAAGGGGCTTCTTGCCAAACAAAAAATACTGTGCACAAACAAGCTGAAAATAATCGAAATTATATTAGAAAACGTTGGTGGTAAAATACCACCCCATCCATATGGATGGGTTATTTGGAGTATAGCCAAGTGGAAAGGCATCGGTTTTTGATATCGACATACAAAGGTTCGAACCCTTTTACTCCAGTAATTATAATTAAGCACTATTTCGTATTTTTACTAAAATATGACATAAAAAATGGAAAAAAGCTTTTGAATTTACATTTACGGGTATAGGATATTCAATTTCTACATTAGGGGCGTAAGTATCCACGCAAGAAATAACAGGAATTTTAAGTCTTTTAGCTTCGTCAATGATATGTTTGTGCGCTGTAGTCGCTTGAAGTAAAACTAATACATCAGGTGATGAAGTCATTTTTTGAATACCTTCAAAACGTTTTTTTGCTTTCGCGTATTTCGGAAAAGCTACTGTGTTTTTTTTAAGTAATTTTGCAATAAATGTTTCAAACTTTTGAAAAGCATGTACTGAATATTTTAATTGTTGCCAATTTGTTAATAGCCCACCAATCCAATGTTCATTAACATAAGGAACATTAGCAAGTAAAGCGGTTTTTTTAACCAATGGTCCAAAAAGTGGATTTGTATTAACTAATAAAATGGTTCCTTTTTCTTTATGAACACGTTGAAGAAAATTTAAGGCTTTTTGCGTTGCAATTAATGTTTCTTCTACATTAAAAAAAGGTACACGATCTCGAAAACCTAAAACATATGGAAACATCCAAGAATTTATTTCAACAGCACCTATATGTGATTGCATGCGTTGAAACTGTTTTATTTTTTTTTGATTAATCATAAAAAATATATTTTTTTAATCATATCTATGAAGATATGGTTATTTTTAAAATTGTGTTTCGGTAGCTCAGTTGGTTAGAGCAAAGGACTGAAAATCCTTGTGTCAGTGGTTCAAATCCACTTCGGAACATTTTACCTTTATTTTAAAGGTGTAGCAAAAGAATTACAATATGTATCTTTTACTGATTTGTCTTCCACTTTTAAGTTTTTTACTTGCATGTGGTTTTGGTCGTTTTTTTGGTATAAGAGGAACTCCGATTCTTGCAACATTCTGTGTTGCGTGTACATCCGCACTTTCTCTTGTTGCGTTTTATGAAGTAGGGATTTGTGGTAGCCCTTGTATTATACATTTTGCTCCTTGGTTTCATTCTGAACTCTTTGATGCTTCGTGGGGGTTTTTATTTGATAGTCTTACTGTAGTTATGTTAGTTGTAGTAACTGTTGTGAGTACCTTGGTACATATGTATTCTATTGCTTATATGGGACAAGATCCACATTTACCTCGTTTTATGTCTTACTTATCTATTTTTACATTTTTTATGTTAATGCTTGTAACAGCAGATAACTTTATTCAAATGTTTTTTGGATGGGAGGGTGTAGGTGTAGCTTCGTATTTACTTATTAACTTTTGGTACACACGTGTTCAAGCTAATAAATCAGCAATTAAAGCGATGCTCGTAAACCGAGTTGGGGATTTTGGATTAGCTCTAGGTATTATGGGTATTTTTGCTCTTTGTAAAAGTGTTCATTTTCATACTGTATTTGCCTGTGCTGGCCAACTTGCGAATGAGTCGTTTTTCTTTTTTAATATGGAAACACATGCTTTAACTATTGTTTGTCTTTTATTATTTGTTGGGGCTGTTGGTAAATCTGCCCAACTTGGATTACATACTTGGCTTCCAGATGCTATGGAAGGCCCAACACCCGTATCAGCACTTATTCATGCTGCAACAATGGTGACAGCTGGTGTTTTTATGATTGCCCGCTGTTCTCCTGTTTTTGAATATGCTCCTAGTGCGTTACTTGTTGTTACTGTAGTTGGTGCGATGACTTCTTTTTTCGCTGCAACAACAGGTGTAGTCCAAAATGATTTAAAACGTGTTATTGCTTATTCTACATGTAGTCAATTAGGCTATATGGTTTTTGCTTGTGGTCTTTCTCAATACGCTGTGGGTGTATTTCATTTAATGAATCATGCATTTTTTAAAGCCCTGCTTTTTTTAAGTGCGGGGTCTGTTATTCACGCTTTAGCAGATGAGCAAGATATGAGAAAAATGGGAGGTGTTGTTAAACTTTTACCTTTTACTTATGCTATGATGTTTATTGGATCATTAGCTTTAATTGGATTTCCATTTTTAACTGGTTTTTATTCCAAAGATGTTATTTTAGAAGTTGCCTATGCTAAGTACACCGTTGGTGGGAACTTTGCTTATTGGTTGGGGGTGCTATCTGCACTTTTTACTTCTTATTATTCATTCCGTCTTTTATTCCTTACTTTTTTAGGTCCGATAAATGCCTTTAAGTCAAATTTACAAAATGTTCACGAAGCTCCTCAGTTAATGGCATGGCCGTTGATCTTACTTGCATTCGGAAGTATTTTTGTAGGTTATATGGGTAAAGATATGATGATTGGATTAGGGACACCGTTTTGGAATAATGCTATTTTTACTTTGCCAACACATACTATTATTTTAGAGTCAGAATATATTCCACAGTCAATTAAGTTTATTCCAATTATTTTTAGTGTTCTTGGAGCTTTTTTTGCTTTAAACATTAATATTGTTGGTAGCACTTTTGCTTATATGTTAAAAACAAGCACAATTGGACGAAAAGCATATATTTTTCTTAATAAGCGTTGGCTTTTTGATAAAGTATATAATGATTTTGTAGCCTCAAAAGCGCTGTCTTTTGGTTACCATATTTCATTCAAAACAGTTGATAAAGGATTTATTGAGATACTAGGACCAACAGGTTTAATGCATATTTGTGCCAATGTTATACAACAATTAAGAACATTGCAAAGTGGTTATATTTATCATTATGCTCTTCTTATGCTTTGTGGCGCAAGTTTATGTGTAGCTCTTGTAAGTCTTTGGGACTTTTTTTCTCCGTGGGTAGATCCACGTTTATATGGTATTTTTGTGGTGAGTTTTATTTTTTACCACCAAACCAAAAACCAATAAAGCAATTGTTACGGGATATTTTTGATATTCCGTAACATAGTCTGAAAAAACGTGTAGTATTATGTTTCAACTTCTTAACTTTCTATTAATCTGCCCACTTATAGGGGCACTTGTGATTGCTTTTATTCCATCATGGAATATACGCTTTATTAAAACGTATGCTCTTTTTATTAGCATTACAAATTTTATTGCATCTTTAAGTGTTTGGCTTTTATTTGATACTTCAACAGCTAAATTTCAGTTTGTTGACCGTATTGCCTGGTTGCCATTCTTAAACATGAATGTTTATATAGGTATTGATGGAATTTCTCTTTTTTTCATTATCTTGACAACTTTTCTTGTTCCTGTATGTCTACTTGTAGGATGGACCAATATTACAAAGCATGTAAAAGAGTATTGTATAGCTTTTCTTATTTTAGAAACTTGTATGCTTGCTGTTTTTTGTATGCTTGATTTGTTACTTTTTTATGTATTTTTTGAAAGTGTCCTTTTACCGATGTTTTTAATTATTGGTGTTTGGGGTTCAAGAGAACGCAAAATTCGAGCAGCTTATCAGTTCTTTTTATATACATTAATTGGTTCTGTTTTAATGCTACTTGCTTTATTATTAATTTATTTTCAGGTTGGAACAACTGACTTGCAAGTTCTTTTTGTATCTGAATTTAGTGAACGTAGACAGCTTCTTTTATGGTTAGCTTTTTTCGCTTCATTTGCAGTTAAAGTACCGATGGTACCTATGCATATTTGGCTACCAGAGGCCCATGTTGAAGCACCAACAGCTGGCTCAGTAATTCTTGCTGGTATCTTATTAAAACTGGGAACATATGGGTTTTTACGATTCTCTATTCCACTTTTTCCTGAAGCGTCTTTATATTTTACTCCACTTATTTATACAATGAGTATCATTGGAATTATTTATGCTTCATTAACAACTTTACGTCAAATTGATTTAAAAAAAATTATTGCGTATTCATCAGTTGCTCACATGGGATTTGTAACTATTGGATTATTTAGCTTAAATGTACAAGGAATTGAGGGGGCTTTATTACTTATGCTTAGTCATGGTTTTGTAGCTTCTGCACTATTTCTTTGTGTTGGTACGCTATATGATAGAACTCATACTCGTTTAATTCAATATTACGGAGGGTTAGTTCATGTAATGCCTTTATTTTCATTTTTTTTCTTTGTATTCACTATGGGAAACCTAAGTTTACCAGGAACCAGTAGTTTTATCGGTGAATTTCTAATTTTAGTTGGGACATTTCAAACTAATACTTGGATTGCAACCTTAGCTGCAACAGGAATGATTTTAGGTGGAGCTTATTCAATTTGGCTATACAATCGTGTAGTGTTCGGAAGTTTAAAGCCTTTATATATTGCAATGTGTTCTGATGTAAACCGACGAGAATTTTGGTTATTTCTACCTTTTGTGATAGCTATTGTATGGATGGGGGTATATCCTGATGTATTTCTTGATCCTATGCATGTTTCAGTTGCAAATGTAATTCAACATAAAGCATTTATGTAATTTAAGTGTATACGTTTAATAACGTATACACAAGAAAAAATAATTATCGTATGCAATTCATCAATCTTTTTGAAAATGATTTTTATGCATTATTTCCAGAACTCTTTTTAACATGTGCTGCACTTTTACTACTAGTATTCGGTGTTATTTGGAGTACATCAAAAGCATCAGGTTATCCAATTTTAGTACATACTGTTGCTTGGTTAAGTGTGTGGAGTATTTTTTGTGCACTTGGTTTGACTTTACATATGCCATTTTCTATTATGGTATGTTTTTACAACACATTTGTAATAGACGAACTTACTTTTCTTTTAAAAGTCATGGTTCTATGTAGTACAGGAGCAGCTTTATTAATGTCAATGGATTATTTAAAAACTTCATCATTAAATGTATTTGAATATAGTATTTTAGTACTTCTTTCTTGTATTAGTATGCTTCTTTTAGTATCTTCATATGATTTTATTTCTATGTATTTAGCAATTGAAATGCAAAGTTTATGTTTTTATGTATTAGCTGCATCAAAACGTAATTCAGAATTTTCAACTGAAGCAGGTTTAAAATATTTTTTACTTGGTGCATTTTCATCTGGTATTCTTTTATTCGGGTGTTCACTTGTATATGGAAGTACTGGAATTACAAACTTTGAAGATTTAGCAAAGTGTTTTGCAGGTATTTCTCATACAGATCCGTCATTAGTACATGTTGGAATGTGTTTGTTAAGTATTGGTTTTTTATTTAAATTAACAGCAGCACCGTTTCATTTTTGGGCGCCAGATGTATACGAAGGTGCTCCTACATCCGTTACTGCGTTTTTTGCCATGACACCTAAAATTGCTTTATTGGGAGTTTTTATTCGTCTCCTTTTATGTAGTTTTTATGACTTTCTTTTTGCTTGGCAATATGTTTTATTTTTTTGTAGCGCTGCTTCCCTTTTAATTGGATCATTTGGAGCACTCGCACAAAAGAAAATCAAACGATTACTTGTATATAGTTCTATTGGACACGTGGGATACCTTTTAATGGGTCTTTGTTGTGGAACAGTTGAAGGTTTACATGCGGTTCTTTTATATTTAGTTCTTTATGTATTCATGACAGTAAATATTTTTGCTATTATTCTTTCAAGTATTGATCATGCAAAAACAAGTCGAGTTAAATATATTCAAGATTTAGGTTTTCTTGGACAAACTCATCCTGTTTTAGCAGTGACACTTAGTGCAACTCTTTTCTCAATGGCAGGAATTCCGCCATTAGCAGGTTTTTGTAGTAAATTTTATTTATTTTTTGCTGCAATGAGTTCATCATTATATAGTTTAGCTATTCTGGGTGTACTAACTAGTGTAGTTAGTTGTTTTTATTACATTCGTTTAATTAAAATCATGTATTTTGAGCAACCTTCACACGTTAACACATTCTCAGCTATGGATCAAGAGAAAGCTACATTAATTGGACTTACAAGTGTTTTTATTGTATTCTTTTTCCTTTGTCCGCAAAGCTTGTTTTTATGGACTTACAAAGTCGCATATGCGTTTTTAGGTTAACCATTTTATGCATGGCGTTATACGCCATGCATGTATAATTTAATTTCCACCCCACCAATAAATTGCAACAAAAAGAAATAACCACACAACGTCCACAAAGTGCCAGTACCAAGCAGCTGCTTCAAAACCAAAATGGTGATTAACAGTGAAATGATTTTTATAAACACGTACAAGACATATAAATAAAAAAATTGTACCAACAAATACATGAAAACCGTGAAAACCTGTTGCAAGAAAAAAGGTTGATCCATAAACTCCATCAGAGATAGTAAACGGAGCTTCAATATACTCCATTACCTGGAATCCTGTAAATACAGAAGCTAATAAAACTGTAACTAAAAGACTAAACATAGCTTGGCTTCTTTGTCCAGCTAAAATAGCATGGTGAGCCCATGTAACTGAAGCTCCTGAAGTTAATAAAATTACTGTATTTAAAAAAGGAATTTCCCAAGGATTTAAAACTTCAATTCCTTTTGGCGGCCACATTGCACCAATTTCAATGGTTGGAGCCAAACTAGAATGAAAAAAAGCCCAGAAAAAAGCAAAGAAAAACATAATTTCTGAAACAATAAAAAGAATCATCCCATAACGTAACCCGTATTGTACAGTACGTGTGTGGTGCCCTTGAAATGTTGATTCACGAATCACATCACGCCACCAAACAAACATGGTATAAAGAATCATAGAAAAACCAACAGAAGCGAGAAACTCACCACCATGGTAACCGTGCATATACATAACCATACCGACAGTTGTACAAAGAGCCCCAAGAGAAGCAAAAATCGGCCATGGGCTAGTATCTACAAGATGAAAAGGGTGTTTTTGAACATTTTGGCTCATAATTTGTTCCTATTTTTTTTGTATAACTAAAACAAACTTTAAATTTCTTCAAGTTTATTTGAAATCCATGAGATATACTCATCTAAAGAAACACCTTCAACAACAATTGGCATAAAACCGTGATTTGCACCACAAATTTCACTACATTGTCCATAGAAGACACCTTCACGTTGCAGAAAGAAAGAAGTTTGATTTAAACGTCCAGGAACTGCATCACATTTAACACCTAAAGAAGGTACTGCCCAACTGTGAAGTACGTCTGCAGCTGTTACAATAACACGTACATGTGTTTGAACTGGTAATACAACACGATTATCTACTTCGAGTAAACGTAACTGTCCTAATGTTAAATCATCTTCAGGAATCATGTAACTATCAAATACAATTGAAGCTTCGTCACTGGTACTATAATCAGACAATTCATATGTCCAATACCACTGATGACCAATAGCTTTTAGTGTAATAGACGGGTCAACAATTTCATCCATTGAATATAACAGAGCAAATGACGGAACTGCAATAACCATAAGAATAAGACTTGGTGTTACTGTCCAAGCAACTTCAATAACTGTTCCATGAATAATTTTTGAAGGTACAGGATTCTTAGTCCAGTGAAAATGCCAAAGAGTACGGCAAAGCATCCAAATTACAAATGTAAGGATAACTACCATAAAAAAACAGATATCATGATGTAAATCTTGAATACCTTGTGCAATTGGAGTTGCAGGATCTTGAAACCCGATTTGCCAAGGAAGAGGCGCATCTAAAAAAACAAACGATGGGCATAAAAATGCCATAATAAAAAAAACCATTTGTGTCATATAAACTTTATGTTTTTTGTTTCCAACATAGAGAAAAAACTCCCCAGGTTGGATTTGAACCAACGACCTAATGGTTAACAGCCATTCGCTCTAACCCCTGAGCTACTGAAGAATACAATACAAGGTGTATAATTACACCTTGCAAGTTTGTTAAATTGTTTTAATTTTTTGTAAAGTTTTAGAGAAGTCACGAGTATTTTGTTCAAATACATCCTGTCGTTTAACAAAGACTCCTTTATGCATAGTTAAAACAATTGAACCAATCATTGCAATTAGTAAAATAATACTAGCACACAGAAAAAAAATTAAATAATAAGTATATACCACATGACCTATGGTGCTAATGGTTGTTGTTTGATCCATTGTTTGGGGCCATACAACATACTCTAAAGCATTTAAAGAGCTTGCGTCAGAACGCATTAGTGTTTCATACGATTGACAACGTTCTTTTAATTGAAGCCATTGAATATTCCATTGAGACATTGCTGAAAAGATATTCCAAGGTTGTGACATAACTAACCAAAAAAAGTTATAAAAACTTAACAAGATAAAAATACCAAACATAAACCATTGCTCTGCTAATGGGAGAGCTAGTTGTGTTTGATAAAAAATAACAGGTACAAGATCTTGTTCCAGTAAAAGAATAATCTCTCCAAGGAAAAGAAGACCAAACACACCTCCAATTGGAAGGTAGCGTAAAATATTGTCGTTAATTTCAGCAAGTTTTACATTTAGCATCATTACCACAAATAAAAAAAGAACAGCAATTGCACCCACATAAACAACCAGAAAAACCATGGCAAAAAAATCAAGGTTTAAAAGAAGTAATAGACCCGAAACATTGCAAAATACAAGAATCAAGAAAAGTACTGAGTATACTGGGTTTTTTGCTCGAATTACCATAACACCTGAGAGTAATGCAAAACATGCAAAGACATAAAATAAAACTGAAAGCATAAGTATCTTTCTTTTTTTTTTCTTAATACTTGATCATTTTTTTTCCTTTTATTAAAGGAAAAATGAAAAAAACACATCATTCTATGTTATTTTTTTCCCCATTAGAACAATTTACTATTATTTCATTAATTCCAATGCATATTGGTAATTTTTATTTTTCATTCACGAACTCATCACTTTTTATGTGCTTATCAACAGGACTTTTCATGCTTTTATGTATGCTTGTAACCGTACGTGGAGGAACATTAATTCCAACACCTTGGCAGTCGTTTGTTGAGATGGTATACGAATTTATTGTAAGTTTAGTATCAGAACAAATTGGAGAGAAAGGAAAACAATATTTTCCTATGCTGTTTACATTATTTGCATTTCTTTTATGCAGTAATTTAATTGGTATGATTCCATACAGTTTTACTACAACTAGTCACTTCGTTGTAACTTTTGGATTATCTGTTTCAGTATTTATTGCTGTAACTATTATTGGATTCCAAATTCACGGGTTACATTTTTTTAGTTTTTTATTACCCCCGGGCGCTCCTTTAGGTTTAGCTCCTTTCTTGGTAATCATTGAACTTGTATCATATGGTTTCCGCGCAATTAGTTTAGGTGTTCGACTTTTTGCAAATATGATGGCCGGTCATACACTAGTTAAAATTTTAAGTGGTTTTGCATGGAGTATGCTTTCTTTAGGAGGTGTGCTTAAATTAGCTGCAAGTATTCCATTTGCTGTTGTATTTGCATTAATGTTTTTAGAAGTAGGTGTTGCTTGTTTACAAGCATACGTATTTACTATTTTAACATGTATTTATTTAAATGATGCAATTCATTTACACTAAATTATTATGATAATTCTTTTTCTTTGCTCATTATTTTTGATGGGCAAAGAAAAGTTTTTAAACGCGGAAATAGCTCAAAGGTAGAGTATAGCCTTGCCAAGGCTAGGGTTGAGGGTTCAAATCCCTTTTTCCGCTGTTGGGCCTAAGTAGACTTGAACTACTGACTTTACGCTTATCAGGCGTACACTCTAACCAACTGAGCTATAGGCCCTTATACAACATGCTCGGAAAGACTCGAACTCTCAACTTCCGAATCCGTAGTTCGGCGCTCTATCCATTGAGCTACGAGCACTTTACAGGAGAAAAGGGATTCGAACCCTTAACCTTTGGTTTTGGAGACCACTGTTCTACCATTGGAACTACTCTCCTTTAGTCCTCTTCGTCTAATGGTTAGGACATCGCTTTTTCATGGCGAAGACACGGGTTCAATTCCCGTAGAGGATAAAAAAAAAGAATAGCTTTATGTTTTTATTTATTCTTAGTAGTATTGCAAAAATTTTAGGACTTGTAGTTCCTTTATTAGTAGCAGTAGCTTATTTAACATTAGCTGAACGTAAAGTAATGGCTTCAATGCAAAGACGTAAAGGTCCTAATGTTGTTGGTTTCTTCGGGATTTTACAACCACTTGCTGACGGATTAAAACTTCTTATAAAAGAACCAGTTTTACCGAGTAGTGCTAATACAGTTGTATTTTTAGCAGCACCTGTAGTTACATTTTTATTAGCTTTAATCTCATGGGCTGTAATCCCTTTTGGTGAAGGGATGGTTTTATCTGATTTAGATATTGGAATGTTATACATTTTTGCTATTTCCTCACTTGGTGTTTATGGTGTTATTATGGCTGGTTGGTCAAGTAACTCAAAGTATGCTTTTTTAGGGGCATTGCGTTCAACAGCGCAAATGGTTTCTTATGAAGTTTCTTTAGGTCTAATTATTATTACAGTTTTAATGTGTGTTGGTTCATTAAATTTATCGGAAATTGTTCTTGCTCAAGAAGAGGTTTGGTTCGCTGTACCTTTATTCCCTTTACTTTTATTATTTTTCATTTCATGCTTAGCTGAAACAAATCGAGCACCTTTTGATCTTCCAGAAGCAGAGGCAGAACTTGTAGCAGGTTACAATGTTGAATACTCTTCTATGGGTTTTGCTTTATTTTTTCTTGGAGAATATGCAAATATGATTATGATGAGTGTGTTGTGCGTGATTCTTTTTCTTGGGGGATGGCTACCGCCTTTATCGTTAACTATTTTTTATTGGATTCCAGGATCATTTTGGCTCGGTATTAAAACAATTTTCTTTTTGTTTTTATATATTTGGGTGCGTGCCGCATTTCCACGATATCGTTACGATCAACTTATGCGATTAGGTTGGAAAGTTTTTCTTCCTTTAGCACTGGCATGGGTTTTATTTGTAGCAGGTATTTTAGTTGCATTTGAACTTTTGCCTTAAAATATAACACAAATTATTTTAGTTTTTTTAAATACTTTTGCATATCGTAATTTTAGCGATATGCAAAAGTATTTAAATTATTTAGA
>Ga0222633_1000514_pt1 | contig 33946 bp, 27 predicted proteins | sample AntAcemetageno48_FD_179816 | JGI IMG/M metagenome (GOLD analysis project Ga0222633, IMG submission 179816) | Saline water microbial communities from Ace Lake, Antarctica - #48 | ecosystem: Environmental > Aquatic > Non-marine Saline and Alkaline > Saline | place: Antarctica: Ace Lake | collected...
AGCGAACCCGAACCCGAATCCGACGACGACGACGACGACGATACGGTTTGGGCCACGGACACGAGCGCGGCGGCTGCGGCGGCGCGGGCGGCGGAGCAGCTCACGGAAGCCAGTGCGGCGATGGTGTCCGTCGCGGCGGAGGAGCTTGAACGGAAAGCTTCCCTGGAAGCTGCCGCCGCGGCGGTCGAGGAGTCCGATTCCGAAGACGAAGAAGACGAGCGCATCGGCCGGCTTCGCGGTTTCGTCGCGCAAAAGACCCCCGAGGAAACCGCGATCTATTTGCTCTCCGAAACCCTCGGTGTGGAATCTGCTGAGCTGGGTATCCACTTCCTGGTGGAGGCTCTTTTCGACGAGGAACAAGCGCTGGCGCCGCAAATCGTGGAAAAGAAACTCTTCCTGATCAAAGCGTGCGCCGCCGATCCGGAGAAGCTTCAGCTCGCCGTTTTGTGCGCCGTGGAGCTTTACGTCACCACCACCTCCCCCGACGATTTCAAGAAACTCGTGATAATTTTAAAAAGCCTGTACGACGAAGACGTGTGCGACGAGACCGCAATTTTGAAATGGGCCTCCGATCCGAACTCGGGGAAGAAGTTTGGCGTGGACGCGGAAACCGCAATCGCGGCGCGCAAGACGGCGAAACCGTTCGTGGAGTGGCTTCAGGAATCCGACGACGAGTAAGAGTAAGGCGAACGACGTGACGAGTTGGTGGGTTTGGCGGGATCGAACGTGACGACCCCAAAACCCGCCAGGCATAAACCGCGTACCCCAACCTTGATACGAAAGGCGGAATGCTTTTTTTTTGTGAATTTCAACCTTTGTACGCACGCGCGACGAACCGCCCTTCGTCGTCGTTCCGTATGGCCTCCACCAGGTCAGTAACCGCGCGTGTCGTGTCCGCAGGGTCGCACCCGGTGTCGATCACTACGTGCGCTTTTTGTTTCTTTACGTCGTCCGCGATTTGCCTCGCCTTTACGTTCTCGAACTTCTCGGGACTCATCCCCGGCCGGCGCAAACACCGCTCGCGTTGTTTTTCCTCGCCCGCGCTGACCACGACGATCAAATCTACGTGATTTTCGTATCCCTTCTCGAACAACAGGGGAAGGTCTAACACCACCAGGGCGTTTCTATCCCGAAACGTGTCGTGTAAAAACCCCTCGCGCCTCTGGTTCACGAGCGGGTGTACCAGGCTTTCCAAACGTGACATGTTGGTTTCGTTGCCTTTGCCGAGCACCAGCTTGGCAAGGGCGTCTCGATCGACACCGCCGTCGCTCCCAATCACGTCATCTCCGAATAAAGCCCGTATTGGGGCCACCGCGTCTCCGCCAAACGCGTACAACACACGCACCTCCGCGTCCGCGTCCAGAACGGGGACGCCGCATTTGCGCAGCACATCGGTGACGAAGGATTTGCCCATCCCGATGCCGCCGGTCAAACCGAGGACGAGCATCTTTTTTGGAATTTGTTTCTTCTCGGGACCGGCGGAAAAGACGGCGCGGGGGACACGACTGGATGTCACCACCGCGCGTCGCGAACGATGGACACAGCAGGAAACGCGCGTTTGGGCCAACCACGCGACCTGGCTTCGCATCCGCGACCGCGCGCGCGCGACAGTGACACGCCTGCTCTCATCATTCTCGAGCCAAAATATTAAGTCAAGTTTGCTGTTGCTAACGAAAACCGATACGACGGCCCACTTCGTTCGTGCCTCACCTCCTCGCACTGTCCCGGACGCGCCCCGACAGGCCCGGCACGGCTCACCGGCACGGTTTACCGCGATGTCCGCCACCGCATGCCTGGCCTGTTCGCCCGCCGCGCGTTTCGCCGTGCGCCGCCATCCCAACCGCAAACGCGCGCGGCTGACCCCGGGGCGAAGATTCGGCTCGCCGTTTTCGCGACGCGCCATGTCGGTCTCCGCGGATGCCACGGTGACCACCGGCAGGGCGGTGTGGCTCGCGGAGGACGGCCGCAAGGAAGCTCCGGATGGAACGTTCAGTCAGGACTTCCTGTTCGACCTCGGCGTGCCGAAGTTCCCGACTAACAGTCCCGCGCCGTTGCGGGAAGTGATGTTCAACGCGGGCTCCGAGGCGGTCGCGGTGACCATCGACCGCCCGCTGGGTTTAGTGTTCGAGGAGAAACTGGACGGGTTGTACACCAAGATCGTGGTGGAAGAGATCGTGCCTGGGGGCAATGCGGACAAGGCCGGGGTGTTACAGGTGGGGGACGTGCTGAGAGTCACCACCGCGGTGTTCCTCGTCCCGGGTGTGGTGGATGTCACGGCGTGGTTGAATCCGCCCAAAGCGAGTAACTGCAAAGCGTTCTTCGTGTGCGACAAACAAAACTTCGATAAGGTCATGAGCGCGATTCAATCGCACGTCGTCCCAGTTGATACCCCCGACGGCGTGGCGACAATGGGCGAGGTGGGTTTGGTGCTGGAAAGACGCGCGTCTGGAAGGTAGTACGGAATAGATCGTAGTTATTGATAGGTGCGAAGGAGGTGTAAGTTTCATCAAGGGCCGTTATTAAGGCCCTTGGTTTTATTATCACACCCCACAAAACCCCTTTCACAGATCGAACAAACGCATCTCCGCCATTGCTTCCCCCCGCTTGACGTTGTACCACGCCACCAGCCTTGCCGCGCCTAGCGCGGGGGGCAGCGGCACGTCGATTCCGTACACCAGCTCGGCGTCGCGTATCTCGGCGGAGGCGGCGCGCCAGGCTGAGGCGACTTTCGAGCCGTTTTCGGTTTTCGCAGATTGAAAGGCTTTACCGCCGGAACCACCGGGACCACCGGGACCTCTGTGACCACCGACGGTAGCACCACTCCCTCCATCCCCCTTGCCTGCCACGGACCCGGGTAACGGTTTCTTGTTCGAGCCGGGCCCGTCGTTTTTCGCGTCGGGCGATTTGTCGCTCGTTATCATCGCCCGCCACCCCGCGACCGCCGCCGCGCTCGCCACGCCGGGTCCGAACCTAATCTCCGCCCTTAGCCTCACCGGCCCCAAAAGCTGCTGCGTCGCACCCACCGTGAAGGTCTCGCTGGCGACCCGGATGTGTCCGTCGAACCCGGAAGTGACGAGTTTTTCCATGGCGGTTTTCGGCGCGGCGAGGGCGTCCATCGCGGGCGCGTCGTTGGTTCCCGTTCCAGTCCCGCTCGCCGAGGGTAACTGCCCGTACCCAGAAGAACACGAACTCAAGTCGTACCGCACGTCAACCGCGGTGTAATCCAGCACCGGTTTGGAAAAGCTCCCGAAGCTGGCGTGCGCGGTGAGTGACAGGACTTGCCGGTGGTCCACGGTTCCTTTTTGAACTGATTTAAGAGTAGTGGGTGCTCCCGCGACTGTTGAAGGTTCAGATGAAGAGGAAGCGCCGGGCGCCGTGACACCTGAAGTACCTCCTCCCGTACCCGCGGTGGTTTCATCATCCGACCGCAGCGCCAACCGCGCCGTGCCCCCCACCAAACCGCCAACCACGAAACGCGGGGTCTGGGGAAGCGCCGCGTACCCTTTGTTCCACTTGCTGTCCGGGTTCGCCGCGCGTCGCGTGCCGCGCCAAAGCGTGACCTGGTGCTCCAAGCTCGCCCCCACCGTGGCTTCTCTGCGCGGCGGCGGTCGGGTGACAATAGTACCAGTCAATTGGTCCACCCCCCGTTCGAATTTCGGCAACGTCTCATCCAGCCAGTGCCGTACTCCGAACTTGTAGTTCAAAACGCGCGCGCCCCTGGATTGCACGGACGCGCTTACGAACGACGGCCCGTCTTCGTACCCGCTGTTTGTTTGGTACCGCTCCCTAAGACTCGCGTCTAACGAAACCAAGTGCCCGGAAACAACCTTGGTCTGCAGGGTTATTCTGCCGCGAGGAGACGGGTCGTCGGCGGCGGCGGGCTTGTTATTAGTCGCGAACGTATCGGATTTGATCCCGCGAACGTTCGTCGCGCTCGAGTGCGTTCTGCCTCCTTTAGCGTTGTTTCGCCCGCCCCCCGGTCCATTAACCGCCTTCGAGGTATCACCAGTTCCACCCCCCCACGCCAACTTCCGCCGGATCTTCGAAAAGTCCTCGACCGCCCCGGAAAGCGATCCGAGCTCGCCCAAACCCCGCAGCACGGTGTTCGCGCCGAACCCCACGCGGAAGCGCCCGCCCAGGGCGTACATGGAAGGGTCACTTAACACCTGGTGAGGTTTGCCTTTTGAAAACTCCTGCGTGTTCCACGCGCGCTGTGCTCGTAGCCTCAGCGTCAAGGTCTGCCACCAGGTGCGTCCGCCCACGTTCATCACCACGCGGTCCAGGACGAGGCCGTTGTCTTTTTTAACATACGATGGGGTCGCGGGGATGTTCAGGAACCTCTGCATCATGTACAGCTGCTGCGACCTGGCTAACCCAGAAGGCAAACCCGAGGAAAACGGGGGCGCGCTGGCGTTGTGCAAACGCACGTGCCCATCCGGCGCGGTCGCGGACTCGACTTCCTGGTCCGAGGAACTCGTGCAGAACGCGTGCTTCGTGGGCTCCATCGCCCGTTGTGTTAACGGAGACATCGCGCTGACTGAACAGTGGTGACGGAAAAACCCGGCCCTGAACTGTAACCCTACCCCGATCCGCACCCGATCGCCGACCGCGAACGAGGGTCCGTGAAGAGACGCGGAGACGGGAACCAACGCGAGGGACGCGTGGTGTGAGAGACGCCCACCCAGATTTCATTTCAAAGGAAGGCGAAAAAAAACACAAAAGGCCAAAAACAGCACGGGAGAAGGGAGCTTGACGTGTGCGCGGCCCCCGAATCCTCCGACTGTTTGCGTTACCATCCCTCACACACACCCTGCCAATGGCTGAATGGCATCAAAGTTCCGAGATGCGCAGAATCGCACACCTGGCGCTTTGCTTTTTCGGTTTTTGCACACTCCTTTCCGTGTGCGCCTCGGACAACCCCAAAACAGTTGCAGAATATTCGTGACCGCATTGTTGAACACAACGGGGGGAACTTTGGACCGAACACCCTCGCGCCCTCACAACCGCCCTCGCTTGTTTCCGTCGTACCTTCCCGTCGCACCGCCCGCCCCACTCCCTTCCCCAACAAACCAAACGCGATGTCCACCGACACCGTTCCAATCGAGCGCGCGAAACCGAACTGGAGCGCGAAAGACGAGAGCAAAATCCGGCGTGTTTTCGAGCAGTGCGACGAGGATTCGAGCGGCACGGTTTCCCTCGCCGAGCTGTTCAGCGGCTTGGCGAAGGACAAGCAGTTGTCGCGCATGCTCGGGATTCCACCTGATGCGTCCGTGGACAACAAAGAGCAGCTGGAGGCGATTTTCGCCGGCCTCGACACCGACGGCAACGCCGAGCTCGATTTCGAAGAGTTCGGATACTTCTTCGCGGAACGGGTGGAGGTGCTGCGGTACCTCCCCACCACGGACGGGGACGCGACGCAGTGCGTTTTGGAAGCCGACCTGGAGCAAATCGTTCGGCAAAAGCAACCCGAGGTCGTCCCCGCGTTCGAAACGTGCATCGCCGCGGAACTCGCCGCCGCCGGGGTCACCGCCGGTTCCGAAATCTACGCCGAGCTCAAGGGAACGGCGTACACAAACGTTTCCAAGTTCGTGGACGCCTACAGGTACGGCCTTGCGGGCTTTCCCAAACTCAGCCACCGGCCGTTTGCCAGCACAAGACTGACACTTTCTTTCACCCATCCCAAGCGAGCCTTCCAAGATCTTACCCGCGATGAAGCAGTACGGCGCCGAGTTGGCGTCCCAAAAGTGTGACTTGAGGGTCGTTAAGGCGCACTACGACGCGTTCCCCAAGGCGCTGAAGGTGGTCGCGCCGGAGTGGACCGTCGCGTCGGAAACGGCGTGGACGAACCTGCTCGCCAACGGCTTCGACATGATCAAGCTCGGGTTCCAGGCCGCGGCGGCGGCGGCGAAGGAAGCCGCGGAGGCGGCTGCGGTCGCGGAGGCGGCGAAAGCCACGGAGGCGGACGCGGCGAAGAAAGCCGCGGAGGAGGCCAAGAAGGCGGCGGAAGCGGAGGCGAAGAAAGCGGAGGAGGACGCCAAGGCTGCGGAGAAGCTCGCCAAGGCGGCGACGGACGACGAAGCCAAGGCTGCTGCGGAAGCCGCCGCGGCTGCGGCGGAGGAGGCGAAAGCGGCGGCGGCTGACGCGAAGGCCAAGGCTGAGACGGACAAGGCGGCCGCCGAGGCGGCGAAGAAAGCCGCGGAGGAGGCGAAGAAACTCGCCGAAACGGAGGCGAAACAAAAGCAAGCCGAGGTTGACGCCGCCAACGCGGAGCGGTTGAAGGAGGATGAGTTGCGGAACGCGGCGCGGGAGAAAGCAGCGGCGGAGAAGGCCAAAGCAGACGCCGCGAAGAGCGACGAGGAAAAAGAAGCCGCGCGAATCAAGGCACTGGAAGCCAAGCTCGCCGCGGAAACCGCGAAGCAAGCCAGACAGGCGAGGGAACAAGAGGAGCTCAAAAAGGAAGAAGCCGCCGCCGCCGCGCCCATGTGCGGCGTGCCTGTTCCCGCGGGGTGCGTCATCATGTGAGCGTGGTTTTGATTCCCTTTTGAAGGGAAAGGGTGAAAGTTTGCTTTTGACGTGAAAGGTTCCCGGTTGCGTGAAGCCTTTGCGGTAACACCAGGACCATGGAAAGCGCGGAGGAGGACACGAATCCGCCGTGACCGAGTCCGAGCCGTTGATAGATGTTGTATTGAGCGAGTTGCGTGGTGCGCGGTTGTTATGGACATTTTTGTTTAAGTCCTCGTTTCCTCTTTACTTTCAGCACGCAGGTGCTGCTTTTCTCGTTCCAACACTCCCGTCGCGCACACACCGCCCCCGCACGTCCATGCCTACGCCGTGCCACCTCGTTTGTCCCGCCTCGGTCGCGCCGCTTGTCGGTCGAGGGTCGCGCGTCAATTGGAGCGCGCGCGTTGCGGTGACCTCCCTTCGCGCGGTGTCTCGCGACGACATCATCGCAGATGTGGTGTTTCCCGAATCCACGCACTCCAAAAACGCGAACGAGCCTGAGGCTCCGTCTCGGCCGAGTGTGTCGTCACACTCGCCCACGCGCGCCGCGGGGGTTTCCCTAGTCGCGTGCATCGCGTGTTTCTCCATACAAATGGCCGGCGTTGGTGATGTAGACGCGCTCGCGGGAACCCCCAAAGGCCAGGGCGTTTTGAGTACGGATGAGTACGGCAGGAGTGACGTGGATCGGTGTTCCCTTGAGGCTCTTAAAAAAGGCGCGTCCACGCGCGCCGCGTTTAGCGATTTCGCCACGATGCAGAACCCGGAACTGTACGTCAACATCGAAAGGTGTGACTACTCAAATATGGACTTGACTGCTGAGGTTTTATCCGGAGTCAAAGCGCGTGGGGCGGACTTTTCAAACTCGATATTCGGCCCCGAAAGCAGCCGGGCGGATTTCTCGACGGCCAACCTTTCGGGAACCGTCATGCGATCCACGAACCTGTTCAACGCGAACTTCGCGGGGGCGGATTTAACAAACGCGGATCGGGGGGGGGCGCTGGCGAGTGGGGCGAACTTCGGGAAGGACGCGCAGACGGGCGAGCCCGCGACGTTAACGGGCACGAACTTTGAAGACACGCTTCTTTCGTCGAGCGACGTCGTGCGCATGTGCGGAAACAAAACGCTGGATTACGAGGGGAAAATGAACTTGGGATGCTAGGATTGGTTGATGGTAATTAGGTATATGATGCGTGGGTGATGTAATGGTAATTAGGTACGTGATGCGTAGATGATGTAGTCGTCATAAGATATGACGCGTAGACGTTGTGACGGTCATTAGGTATACATTCGTACTCCATTCACAAAGTCGTCATTCCATCATCGCCTCGGCGGCGGACGCCGCTTCCAGCCCCCCCGGGCCGCACACGGCTTCCCCTAGTAGGTGCGTTACGTCGCCGAATCCGTCGGTGTCCGACGACGATCGCACGGCGTCAACCAAGGCGGCCTCCAAGGCTTTCCCGCCCACGCGCCGGAACTTCCGAAGAAACGCGAGCGCGAATGAGAGCCCTCGAAACGCGTCCGTTTCACCCGCCGCGTCTTTCCCCGCTTCTTTTCCCGAAGCCGCCACCGACTTTAACTTCACCGCTGCTTCCTTCAAAAGTTCACCCTGTCTACCTTTCAAAGTCAAAATCCCAACGCAAAGCGCCTTGCCGATCGCGGCCGCCGCGGTTCGCGCGATGTTTTCCGATTCCGCGGCCGGGCCGCTTTCGCGCGCCACTCGCTCTTTTTGTTCAACGCACTTTCCACCCAATTCCCTGGCTTGGTCAGCAAACGCGTCTCTTTGCGATAGCAAATCCCTCTGGTTAGCATCCTCCGCGCACCCTTCCAGCCTCGCGATTTCCTTTTCAATTTTACGCAACCCCGAAACCGCGTTGTCCAAAACTCCAACGAGCCGCTTGGCACGCGCCGCGCACGTCTCCACCGCGAGCGTCGCAATTTCAAACGCGTCGGGCGATCCCCACCCGAGCGAGACTCGCGCGTTGGCGGAGGTGTTGGTGTCCGCACCGTGAATCGCGGAAGCAGTGTCATCAAAGCACGAAGTCTCGATCCACGTCGCGACGTGCTTTGGAAGGACGACGCCCAGGTTCAGCAACCGCGAAACCGCCGCGACCGCCATGCGCGGGTGCGTGTTTGCCCAGATCGATACCGCGGCGCCCACGATTTCAGACCCGACGGATTGGGACCGTTCCCGTTCCGACCCAGGTGTTTCGTGAGTCACGTCTCCCACCGCGCCGCCGTCTGTACCAATTAACCCCAAAAGCGCGGCTTTATACCGCGTCAAAAGCACGTCGTGGTGCGTGATGCATTTCTGGCCGTGTCTCAAGACGGCGGTGGTGAGAAGGGAGGCGCAGGTTTCGGGGCCGAGTTCGGCGAGCGCGCCGGTTTCGGCAAACCATTTCGAAACGTCACCCGCCGGCGTTTTCAGCTTGAGCAACTCGCCCAACTTTCGCAGCGTATCAATCGGTTCGCCGTCTTTTTCGAAGGTCCCATTCTTGGTAACCTTTTCCAGCCACGCTCCGTTCAAACCAGGTGACTCGCCGTTCGTGGAGGAGAGGGCGGCGTAGTCGGGCATTAGCACTTTCTGAAGATTTTCCGGAAGCGAATCGAACACCCGTTTTTGGAAACACGACCGCAGCAACTTGGCCACCACGGATTTGCAAAACACGAGCTGCGGTTGGGAACGGAAAGTGTCAGTCTTGTATGGGCAAACAGTGTCGGTATTTGGGAAATACAATACGTACCTGCGGGTGATCGCTTTCCTGGTCCTTCACGTGCTCCCAGCTCCGCCACGGCCACGCCAGGTCGAAACACGAAAGGTGGTGCGCCATCCAGTTCGCCAGCCTGTCCCGCGCTTCGTAGTCCATCCGTGCGATTTGCGTGAACATCTGGCCCACCACTTTGGCCATCATTTTCGGAAACGTGGGAATCTGCGAACAAAGGTCCTGTACCACGACGTGGTAAAACACGGGTTCGTGAGGCGACCGGGGTAGGGACAACATCTCGCCGAACAACGTCTCCGCGACGAGAAATTGACACCGCTCCGGGTGGTCGCCTGGTAAGGGCAACGTCCCGAGTTGCTCCGCAGCGGGGATCACAGCGCCTCGCCGGAACCCGGGTTCGAACGCCGCCAAGGTATCCGCGATGTACTCCTCCGCCACGAACCGCTCCAGCGGGCCCCAATCGCCAGCCTCCCAAAGCCCCTCCGTCATCTTTTGGGACAGAATTCTGAGTTTTGAAAAGAAAGGAAAGATGAGGTTGGGTGATTGCGAGTCGGGTGAGTGATCAGTCAGGAGTTGGCGTGTCCGTGTTTGGCGAGGGCGGTTGCTGGTGAGGTATCGACCAGACAGTAACCTTGACTCGTGGTAAACCTTTAAAGGAAAACGCGTTTTCAAGCTTCCCAAAAAGAAAAAGAAACCCTCCAAAAGCGCTCGGTCGTATTCTTCACATCACGGAAATCAGGGGATTAACGAGATATGAATGTATGTGAGTCGTCACCGCGCTTTGGGGGACGTTCCAAAAGGTTCAGGGTAAAGGGGAGACGTTCCAAAAGGTTCAGGGTTTAGGGTAACTTCGAGTATACTCGAAATACCCAAAGCCGTGTACTCCAGATACCTGACGGGAAGAGTTGAAAAAAGAAAAGAAAACCGTTAGACGGCGTACCTTAGCCTCGGCCTCGCCGGGAACGTCGCCATGGCGGACGCGGCGCATTCAATCGACGCGGCTTCCACGTCCGGCACTTTCACGGGCGGCGGCGTGTGGTAATTTTGCGCCCGCGATTCTCCATTCGTCGTCATCGCCTCGTCCTCGTTGGCCGTGGAGAACTCGTCGAACAAACCAATCAGCGCGGGGACACCCTGATTGTAAAAAGAAAAATGTCAGTCTTGTATATCGCGATGTATGGACAAACAGTCAGAGGTAATAGTCCCTTCTGGTACGAGTATGGGCAAGCAGGGAGGCGGAGCGTGGTGGGTGGGAAAGGCCCTCACCGCGGTTTGCCACGCGTTCGGGTTCTCACGTCCCGCTCTTCGCGTTTCGTTGACCCGGCCAAAAATTTCCTCCAGCCAATCATCCGCGAGTAAACTTACGTCGCCGGCGCCGGCGCCAACCGACGCGGAAGTCGCCGACTTGAACGTACCACTCGCCGGGTCGGGGCCGTTTTTAGCGCGTTTTCCTAGGTACTCCTGTGTTGAAAGAAACAAGTTATCGAACCCATCACTGGTGCCTGGTTCCGTGGAGGACACCAGGGAGGCGCCGCACCAGGGGGTCGCCGCGAGCGCGCACTTCACGAGAAAATCGCCCCTCGGCTGCCACGCGAAGTCGCTACCGCCTTTTTGCGCCGATTTCGCGACATCAGCGGCGTCGCTCGCGCAACACAAAAGCGAATCAAGCGTGTCAATCACCACGGAGGCTTTCAGGACGAACACTGAGGGTAACATGGTGATGTACCGCACAAGCAGCTTCGCCCGGAGCTGGTCATCCGTAGTGGAACTCGCGAGCCGGAGTTCCAGGCGCTCGAACAACGAATCCACGAAATCCCCGACGAACTTCTGAGAGCCTCTTGTGTTCAGCAGACCGACCAACGCCACGTACACCGGGGTCTTCACCGGGAGCTCCTCGACGCACTCCAGGATGAACTCGGTGGCCTGTTGGGTCAAATTGGGCAGGTCCGCGGCGAGAAGCCCCGCTAAGTTACCGGTCATCTCGGGTGACCCGTCCAGGTGCACGATCGCGTTTCTCATCTCGCGGAGCTCGCGATCCATCCCGGGCACGGGGGGGGGGCGGAACCCGCCGCCGTTGCCTCGGCCGCCGCCGCGGTGCTGGGAACCATCCTACTCGGGTGGAGGCAGGGGACACGGACGGGGTGGGTTAGATTTTTTGGGCAAGGGGAAACACCGTGTGCGCGTGTGCCTTGGTGGCAGTCGCAAAAAACAGGCGGTGACCACTTTTCACCCGCCGATCGGCGGTCCTCGCGATCTCGCGATCTCCCGCCGTGTCGGTTTGGTGCCGTGTTGGTCAGTCATAGAAAAACGTACCCCGCCGTGTCGGTGACGCTTGCCGCCCCTGTGATCGCCGCCCATCGCGAGCGGTGAACAGAGACACGCGTCCGCGGGCGGAAGCGCGAAGTGATGCGCGACCGAGCGCATCGCCGCCTTTTTGCAAGCGGGAAACTGCAGAAATAATTTCCAGTGTCGCCTGATTCACGAGCCCGTCGCGTTTGGGTGCCACTCTTGAGCGCGCGGCGCGCACGCGTCGCGTGTGGGTCCTACTGCCGGACACGTCGTGATGGGGCTGTGGAAACGGCTGATGGTGGCGCTTGGTTTCGCGAGGAAGAAGGTAGGTGGTGCGAACGGCAACGGGGAGCAGACTACTGGAGGGAGATGGACCCACGTGTGGATGGAAGAATGGATGCGCCCTTTTTCTTCTGTGAAAGATTGTTAAAGTTTTTCGTAAACTATTCGTAATGGGCCGACCGTGCCTACTATTTGTACTGTACCTACACACCATACACCCATGACTCACCCGACTCACTAATTCCGTCGTACGTATCGTCCGACAGCGTTTCGTGTTGGTGCTGGGCCTGGCGAACTCGGGGAAAACGACTTTGGTGAATCGGTTGCAGCCGAAAAAACGCGCGGACGAAACCGCGCCGACGGTGGGGTTTTCCGTCGAGCGCTTCACGTTGTTCAAGTACGTATTGGGGCTTTCCCAAATCCAGGCACACTGTTTACTGCCCCTTCCTGACTGTTTACTGCCCCTGGTCGAGTGCACTACTGGTAACTCTTACTGGCGTACTCGCGGCTCTTACGAATACATCACAAGTGCACTGTTTGCCCATACAGTACACCCGTACATCGCCCAACACGGGACTGACACTTTTCGTTAACAATCACAGAACGAAACTCACCGTGATTGACATGTCCGGCCAACAGAAGTACAAACAGCTGCAGGAGTGTTACTACCACGACGCGAACGCGGTGGTGTTTGTGGTGGACAGCGCGGGGGATGAGTCAGGTATTGAGTCTGCGAAAAACGCGCTGAATGAAGTGTTGAAACACGAAAGCTTGAAAAACGTACCATTAATTATTTTCGCCAACAAAAGCGACTTGCCGCGAGCGCGGTCGGCGGCGGAAATAGCGACGGCGATGAACTTGGTGGAAGACGAAGCGTCACCAACCCATCGGGCGTGGCACGTGGGGGCGTGCTGCGCGAAAACAGGGGAGGGGGTGGATGAAGGCATGCGGTGGGTGCTGGAGAAATCGTAGCGGGCGTTGTAGTTTTTTGTGAACGTTTTTTTATTGAGAAAGGTCAGAGGGGTACGCCCAACGCAACTCGCCTTTGTCTCTCGCCCTTTCACTGTTTTCCTTGAAAAGAGCACGATATTTCTGTTCCATGCAAGCACTGTGTCCACAGCTCCGCATCCGCGTGTGCTTTGTCGTTCACCCCGACAAGCACAACAAAAACCTCACTTCCGCCAAGGCGAGCGCGGTTTTCGCCGCGGCGCTCGAAACGGTCGGAGTGCGTTTCTCGGGTGCGTTCACCAGCGCGGCCACAGCCTGTTTAAGCACCTCGTTCTCTTCTTTCGTTCGTGCCAACTCTGTCTTAAGCGCCTCGTTCTCTTGTTTCGTGTGTGCCAACTCCGTTCTCAAGGCATCTATGTCACGTTTTAGCCCCTTCTTCGTTTCCTTTACCCGCGCCAACTCCGCCTGCGAAGCGGCGTTGTGTTCCCGGAGATCCTTCTTCTCGTTCCTTGTCCGCACCAACGCCGCGGTCAGCGCCGCGACAGCCGCAGCGAGCGTATCGTTTTCTGCCCTAACCCGACCCGCCTCCGCATCGGCAACCTCACCCGCCGATGTCGCCTGCTGCATGGCGTATCCCGAAACCAACGCAGCCTTGAAGGCCGTCGCCTGGAAGGCCGCCGCGGCCCTCTCAGCATCACGCGTATCTTGTTTTGTCCGCGCCGACTCCGCCTCCGAGGCCGCGAGAGCCATCTCAAGCTTCTCCACCTCTGCTCCTTTTTGAAAATTTGTCCACGCCAACTCCGCCTCCGAGGCTGCCTCCGAGACCGCAAGAGCCATCTCGAGCTTCTCCACCTCTGCTTCTTTTTCTCTCTTTGTCCGCGCCAACTCCGCCTCCGAGGCTGCCTCCGAGGCCGTGAGAGCCATCTCAAGCTTCTCCACCTCTGCTTCTTTTTCTCGCTTTGTCCGCGCCAACTCCTCCTCTGAGGCTGCCACCGAGACCGTGAGAGCCATCTCAAGCTTCTCCACCTCTGCTTCTTTTTCTCTCTTTGTCCGCGCCAACTTCGCCTCTGAGGCTGCAAGAGCCATCTCAAGCTTCTCCACCTCTGCTTCTGTTTCTCGCTTTGTCCGCGCCAACTCCTCCTCCGAGGCTGCCTCCGAGACCGCAAGAGCCATCTCGAGCTTCTCCTTCTCTTCCTTTACATGCAACAACTTCGCGTTGAAGGCTTCGTTCCCCTTCTCAAGAGCATCCTTCGCTTGCTTTGTCTCCGCTTTCAAGGCCGCAATAGCCGGTTTAATCGAGGCCATGAGAGCATGTTTGAGCTCCTCCTTCGTCCCCACCTCCATATGCAAGGCCGCAATGGCCTGGTGAAGCTTCTCCTTCCCTTGTTGTGTCCGCGCCAAGTCCACCTTCAACGCCGTGTTATCCTTCCTAAGCTTCTTGCTTTTTTTGTCCTCTTCGGCGGAGTTCCTTTCCCGTGCTTCTGGACGCGACCTCTTCGTTGCAGAACGAGGCCCTTCAGCCAAGCTCACCAACGCCGATGCTGCCGCCGATGCTAATGCTGCCGATGCTGCCGCGCTCATCTCGCGTGTTGCGCTCTGGGGCGTACGCCGTGCTGTGTTGTGACTGACGGCAAAAGCTGCGGGTTTATCGGACGTTCCGACAAGTTAAACCCATTTTGCGAATTTTCAGTGGATATAGGTTTGACGCGCGCGAGACTGGGGCAGAGTGCGTGGAGGAAGGCATGCGGCGGTGCGGTGGGTGCTGGAGAAATCGTAGCGCGTGTTGTAGCTTTTGTGAACGTCTTTTTATTGAAAGATCTTTGTCGAAAGTTTACAGGTAGTCGCCCAAACGCCGCGGGAAGTCTTTCAGAAGTAGTGCCAGAAGTATAGCCTGGTCTTTGTCAGTCCCGCCCAGCTTCTGAAGTTGCTGTTGAAGTTGCTGTGAGACGGGACGGAAAACAGTTCGTTAGAATCGTAAAGCGACTCCAAGGCTTGCCACACCTGCTCGTCGGTGAAGCGGCCGTTCAGCGCGCCGATCACGGTTTGCACGGTCATCCCGTTCGGGTATGACCCAGGCGACTCGCCTCTTTCTGTCGCCCTTTTCATGTGTTCCTTGAAAATAGCACACACCTGTTCCAGGCAAGCGCTGCTCAGCTCTGCCAGCTGTTCCTTTGTCTGCGGTGTGTCAGTGCTTGGAGCAGTCTCGGGTTTCTCGGGTGTCTTCGCCACGGACGTGTCCTCCCCGCGACGAAGCTCTTCGGTTTCCCGCGCCGAGTCATCAGCCTTCAAGGCCGCCACGGCCTGTTTAAGCACCTCATTCTCGTCCTTTGTCCGCGCCAAATCCGCCTCCGACGCAGCGTTGTAATCCTCGAGATCCTTCTTCTCGTCCTTTGTCCGCGCCAACTCCTCCTCCGAGACCGCGAGAGCCGTCTCAAGCGTTTCCACCTTTGCTCCTTTTTCTACCTTTGTCCGCGCCAACTCCTCCTCCGAGGCCGCGAGAGCCATCTCAAGCTCCTGCACCTCGTCACGTGTCTGCTCCAACTCCGCGTCCGTATCCTTCTCAAGAGCATCCTTCGCTTGCTTCGTCCGCGCCAACTCCGCTTTCAACACCTCAACTTCCTTCCCAAGCCTCGCCACCTCAACGACAGAGGCACCGTAGTTCCAGTCGTTCTTGCTTTCTTCGTTCTCTTCTGCGGGGGTCGTTTCCGCTTCTGGACGCCGCCTCTTCGTTCCAGAAAGAGCCCAGCGCAACGTCGATGTTATCGCGCTCATATCGCGTGTTTCTCAGGGGCGTGCCCGTGATGTGGCGTGTGGCGTGTGTGACGCCAAAGCGCTGCGGGTCTTATCGGGTGACTTGGGGTTTAGGAAAAGCCACGACCCCAGCCAAAAGTCACGAGTTCCGATGAATTTAAGCCATTTCATAGGTCAACGGACATTCGGCTCGACCGAGGTTTTCTCGATTCGATCGAGAAAAGTCCGCGTCAGCGTTCTTCTCCAGACGCCTCTCGCGGTTCCAGACTGGCTCCTTCCATTCGTTCGCGAAAAACCACGTGGCCCTCTGCATGGCCGATCTCGGCTGGCCACTCACAGCTTCGTCAAAAAGCGCGCTTGTTTCCAAAAAGCGCGTTTGGACGCTTTTTGGAACTATCCATTCGGTGGAGGCGAATGGCAAGTTATAGACTCGTGGCTGGCACAGGTGATTTTTGTCCAGACAAGGTTAGCACCTAGAAAACTTGAGTCGATTACGCACGCGCCCCAGACTGACGCGCGCGGTGCGGCGAAACCCACCTCTTGGTCTTCGATCACGAGCGCGTCTTGGAGTGCCATGTCCGTTGCGATGTTTTTGTCGCTCGTACCCCCCGTGGCGCGCGTGACCGAAACAGTGCGAGCGGGTTCGGGAGCCAACGCATCGAGAACGCCCGGTTCGAAATGCAGAGTTTCTGGAAACCCGCGGGTCGGGCCGCGGCGCCGCGGTTACACCGAGTTCTCTGTCCGAACCACTGGCTGGCGTACGACAACGACTGCGTCATCATCCTCCTCGACGCCTTCCACACGACAGGACGGCATGACACGCGCTTCACTCAACGCGAACGCGGCCGCGGCACGCGGAACGGTGGGGCAGTCCGTCGGTTCGAGGGGCGCGAAAAAAAACGAGGCTTCGCTTCTAAAAACAGAGACTGAAAAAGAGCTTTCTGATGAGTTTGAGATGGAAATTGAAGCGAGACACGCGGACACTCGCGGCGAAGAGTCGACACAAAAGTTGGTGCGCCTGCCCACGGGGGACGCGGTGGCGCCGTGGTGGCACAAGGGCGGTTCGTTGCCCAACGTGGCGGAGGCGCGAAGCAGTCGGGAGTTCATGCAGAGGTTCGCGGAGGCGAAGGTCCAATCGAAAACCGATGGGAAAAAAAAACTAATCGTCGTCGAGTTTTTAGCGGGGTGGTGCTTCGCGTGCAGGTAAGTATTTCCCAATCACCACATTCCGCCAACTGATTGCCCATACGAGACTGACGCTTTCTTTTTTATCTCTCAGGGCGCTGCACCCCAAGCTCACGAAAATAGCGTCCAGCGAATTCGCACACGTGCTTTTCCTACGAGTACGGAAGGAAGAAGCCCCGTCCCTTTGCGACGCCATGGGGATCGACAAGCTGCCGTACGTCCAGATGCACTTGGTGGATGGGAACGCCGTGTCCATGGTGGATGGGTTTCCCGTCAATCTCAACGCTCAGAAACTGGAAAAGCTGCGGTCCGCGATTTCGCAACACTCTTTGGTTTCCAACGGTAAGGCGGCGTGGAAGAAGGGAGTGGAGGTGTAACGGTAGAGTACCTCTACTACCGTAGTAAAAGTAGTCAATACGTTGTAACCCTGGTATTAGGAACGCTGGTACTAAACGAAGTACTACGTTTAAGACGGCACAAAGTCTCTCAATCCTTTAATATGTCACAAAGTCTTTTAAGATGATCTCTCTCCAAAGTCTTTTAGATTAAGATGATCTCTCTCGTTCCCGGCGTCTCAATCAACCCCCTAGTCCCTTTAATCTCCCCGCACCCGTCCAATCAGCGTGCACAGAATAGGCACCAGCCCAAGGCCCGCGAGCTGCAGCCTTTCGTTGGTGGTGGCTCGTAGCACTAGCTGCCCGGCTCCGCGGCTGTTCAAGTTCGCGCGCGCCGTGATTTGCGTGTCTTTCCCTAGGGTGATGCTGGACATGGCGTTCCCGCCTAAAGCAACGTCGCCCCTCCAGTTCATGAACGACATACCAACCGTGCTGGAGTTCGGGTTCTGCGGGTCGTCGCTGTGTCGCAGAATAGCTTCGCAGTTGCCTCCGTAGGCGACGTCTTTGTTCGCGCTGACGGCGCCCGCGCTGACCACGAGCTTGGCGCCGGGCGTGACTTTCCACCGGTTCTCGAGCTTGGTACCCAAAGCTAGGGCGCCGCCCACTAAACTCGCGCTCGCGCCCGCCGCGATTTTGTTCGTCGCGCAAAACTTCCACCGCGTCTCCCCCCGCGCCGTGTACGCCAGCTGCTTCCCAACCGTCTGCACGTCAACCCCCGTGGTGGTGATGAGCTTTTTGGTGTGCGAAATACTCATCTCCCCCTCGAATCCCACGTTGCTCTCTTTCTTGTCTTTAGTGAGCTGCCCGCTCGCGTTGCCCGGAATGGAGTTGCGCAAAATGAAAGCCTTGCGATGGGTAAAACAAAGTGTCAGTCTTTCGAATGTGAGTGAGTAATTACTCTGGACAATCGGCAAAACAGTCGTCTATGATTTGGGAAATGCAATCACGCACCTTATCAACGCTGAACCCCTCCACCCCGCTTTCGTGGTCCCACCCGTGCGCCTCCACGATCGGCCGGACCATCCACTGGCTCGTGGGTTCCAGGAACCGGTACCGGTGCGCGTTGCTGGCGCCGTCGAAGGAGGGGGGGAGGGCTGGGTCGGGGGCCGGTACCGCGACTTGTTTCGGAGGGATGTTGGGTTCCTGTTTATCCTGATACCAAACAAACAAAGTGTCAGTGTTGTATATCGCGTGTATTGGACGATGTATGGACAACAGTTACCGAAATCGGTCTGAACAGTCACCAGCTGCGAGACAAAACAGTGTGTGGCGGATTTGGGAAATGCAACGCGTACCTTCGGCACGTCATACGGCGACGGCGCGCCGAGCACCACGTCGCTGGCGTCGTCGTACTCGTCGTCGTCGCCGCCGCCCATGAGCTTTCTTGGTTTCCTTGACGAGATCAGGGAGGACAACAGAAACGGCAACGGCGGCACTTTCTGTTGTTGCGCCGCCGCCTTCGCGGCCTTGGCGTTCTGCTCCTGCAGGTTGAGCAACCCGTTCGCCTCTGTTAGGATCTTGCTCGCGAAGCAAAGCAACAACAGCTGCGGGATCCACACCTGGCCGTTGGGAAGCACGCGGTCGCCGTCCCTGTTGGTGCGGCACAAAGGGTGGTTCTCCGCGAGCGCCACCGGGTTCATGAGGCGCGCGTCCCCCGCGGCTTGCCGGATCGTTTGTTGCACCAAGTGCGAACGTTGGGCGAAGTACATCTCGTACGAAATGGGCTGGCCGTTTTGGCCGTCGGGGGGCGCTGACGAGCCGTGCGTCAACACCACGATGGCGTTGAACCAAACCGCGGCGCCGAACGCGGATGTGATTGTTTTCAGAAGCGGAAGGTCGCCGCCGTCCACTCGGGACACTTGGTCCATCCTGTCGAAGTACAACACGATGTCGGGTTTGTGTTTCTTCGTGAACCGCTTGGCGTCTGCCATGACCCGCGCGTTGTACGCTATGTCCGCGGACGAGGGTTGCAAACCCGGGGTATCAATCAGCCGAAGCGTCATGCCGTGCATCTTGTGCGTCAGCACCCGGACCTTGGTGGTTTCGGTTTTGAACGCGTTCGCGGCGACGGAATCGGCGCCGCCTAAAAGGCTGTTAATCGTGCTGCTCTTCCCGACGCCGGATTTGCCGAGCAGCAGGATGGTACACGTGAACCCCAGGTCGGATGACGTGCCTTCGCGTTGTTCCGCGCTTTCCGCCAACGCCACCGCCCGGTCGAACGTGCTCGCGTTGCCCCGGCCGGTCCCCGTGCCAGGCGCGGGCGCCGCCTTCTTGCCGCTTTTCAGCTGCTCCGCCAACTCAAGCCGGTAAATAACCTGCGCCACCACCGTGTTCCGCGGGCTCTGGCCAAGCCTCGTGGCGATGCGTAACAAGTTAACGCGCAGCCCCTGGAGTTTGTGCGCCATCACCGCGTCTTTGTCCTTGGCGTCGGGCTCGGGGTCGGGTTGCGCCATCGCGGCGGCTTGCACCACCGCGCCTACGGTGGCAGGCGCGCGCCGCGCGGGGGGCGCGGGCAACACCATGCCGCCGTCGCCGCCGGTCCCGTCAGATGACTCTGTGGGTTTGTTCAAAGAGCGCATCAGTGGTGTCAGTTGTTCGATCATGTTCGCCGTGGCGGTTAAACTCGGGCGCACGGTCTGCGGCTGGCCGGCCGCAATCTGCCGCACTCTGTCCGCGAACGCGGCGTCGGTTGCGTGACCGAACAAAAGCGCGTCCGTGCTCGACACCACCCCGGTGGCCATCAAGTTCAGGGCACGCAACGCCCGGGTGGCGCCTTCAGCAGGTTCAGACGCACCTGTTGATTCCGCCGTGGATGTCGCGACGGGGGCCGCCGTTGCCGGCGCAACCACCGCCGCGGCTTGGAACCGCGCCGTCGCCGCCGCCGCGGATGACGCGGCGTTGGTCACATCAGTTCCGGTGGCTAAACTAGCCCCGAGCACAGCAGACGGTGGTGTCGGAGCCGCATCCGCGGGCGATGCCGGATTCGTTACCCGCGAAGCACCACTCGGCGACTCCCCCGAGTTGGCGTCGTCGTCCGTTTCGTCCCCGAAATCGTCGCTGTAGTCGTCACTGCCGTGGCCGGTTTCGTCGTAGTCGTACGCCTCGTCGTCGGTGCTGTCGCTCATCTCTGTTTTTTGGGAGGGGAGGGAGACGGGAAGGTGAGTCACTATGGCTTGAGCAGTGAGACGCCGTTGTGGACCTATTTCCCAAATCCAGGCACACTGTTTGCCCAGCACCTCGGATCCCTGGGGACCGATCTTTTCGGGCGAAAGATAGGGTTCGCCAACGCGCCGATGAGACGGAGGTGACCCTGGACAAACCACGAGGCTTGATCGAGACACGGGCGACTTGTGTCACGAGTGACACCACCGCGAATGCCGAAACAGCACGTACCGGAAAGAAACAACACCGGTTCCGGTGTTTGTCGAGACGCGTGCGGCGAGTGCGCGCGCTGGGATCTAGGGTCGGCGGCGGGCGATTGCACCGGCTGAGAAAAAAAAACAGGGGTTCCGTTGGCGAAGCGAGATCGCGCAAAAACTGTGTCGGATTTCCGATCGGACGACGAAAAGCCGAAAAAGGTGCTGCAGGTTTCGCGTCGCGTCCTTTCGGAACGTCGCAAGCCAGTGGTCGCCGCACCACGCCTGTGCTCGCGTGCCTTTCCATTTCACACCCAAAATGGCCGCATTCATGGCACACGCCACCGGTTATACCGTGCGTCCGCGCGCGCCTGACCCGAGCGTGTCCCCGCACCCGTATCGCGGGAGTACTCCCGTCGGCGCCGGCGCGATGGGACCGACAAGAATGGCGAAGAATGACAAGAACGGCACGCGGCACCGCACCATCGCAAGAGGCGGTGAGCTGTCCTGGGACGAAGCCGAGAACGTGCTGAGCATGGAGTAAGTTTTGGGCCGAATACCCCACACCAGAGACACAGGCCGAACGTGACTACGAGTTTCCACCGACACCTGGACGACCGCCAGGAGGAAAGACGCGAAGACGATGCAGATTGCGGATGCGAGGCACGCAATCGCTTGCGGAACAAAAAAGTTCACTGCAGGTCACAAAGCTGCTGCAGCAGGTCACAAAGCTGCTGCAGAACTGCTGCAGGTCCCGTCTACGAAAACCTCACCTCTGACCTTTTTCCCACCCTAAACACAAAATCTTTGACTCCCAGGATGAACAACGAGCGCGCGTCTCTTTCCGTGAGCGTTGTCGATTCGTTAACCGCGTCCGTGCGCGTCATCGCGCCAGACCGCCCCGGGCTGATGCGCGACATAACCCGCGCGCTCACGTCGCAAGGGTTTTTCATCGACAGCGCCACCGTTTCAACGAAGGACGGGGAAACCGCGGATAACACGTTCACGATCAAACTAGAGAAAAAAGACACCACGTTGTGCGATTCGTGGAAGGACTTCACGTACGTGTAGTTTGTATTTTTCCCGAATCCAGACGCCGTTGACCGCCCCTGTTTGACTACTGAGCGCGCTACTGTACTTGTGATGTGTTGCGCGCACTAGTCGTGATGTGTGTGTTGCCAGTACTCGTAACATTTACGGCGTACTTGCAACTCTTAGTAACCCGCCGACTGACCTTTTTCCATCCCAAATCACAGGTGCCCCACGCTTCTGGGTACCGTGGAGACGCTGCTTGTGGAAGCGGCGATGGACGCGTGGGGCGGGAGCACGCCAGCGGACGTGCAGTACGTCGCGCCCGAGGATCGTTTGGTTGAGGCGACGGCGACGGCGACGGAGGTCGAGTCATCGTTAACGAAATCGGGCAAGTGCGTCATGGTCAACGTCGTGGCCACGGACAGGTGCGGGGCTTTCCCACTGAACACACACCGCCTCTGCGATCGGCCCGATTACCCGATTACCTGTTTACGTAACACGCGTCACGAGATACTGACACTTTCGGCTTTTACAACCAGGAACGGTCTTCTCGCCGCGACCACCGCGGCGCTGCACGACATAGGGTGCGGTATTATCAGCGCCACGGTGATGACCAAAAACGGCGTCGCGAACAACAGCTTCGTGGTCTCCGCGCCCGACGGGTGCGGCGCGGAGGCGGTGAAACTGGCGTGCCTAGCGATCGCGAGCAAATAACGCAATCCGTAGACTACTTTTTGAGACGCGGTACCGCGCGCGTACGCGTCGATGAATGAATGAGTAACAAATGACAAATGAATGCATGGGTCGATATGGCGACGAATGAATGAATACAAGGACACACCGACGAACCGGCGTAGGAGCGAATAGCCGTTCGGGTGTGTGTTAGCCCACGCAACCTTTTCGTAACACTCAGCTCAGCTGATCACGCAGCACGTCGCTTTTTTCCGCGTCTCCTCTTCCAACTTGTACTGCGCGTGGATGGGATCGAGGAGGTCGATGATTTGCACGAACGTGGGGCGTTTGCTTTCGTCCGCGTCCCACATAGCTCTCACGACTTTCGCGAGCGACCCGGGCATCAGGTTCTTCTGCATCGTCGGTCTTAAACTCTCCATCGACGCCAGTTTCGCCGCGTCAACCGGGTTTATCCCGTAAAAAGGCTGCTGGAACGAAAACAGCTGGTAGAAAATCATGCTCGCGGCGTACACGTCCACGCTCGTGCCGTAAAACTCGTGTCTGAAAACCTCCGGGGCCATGTACCGGTAGCTCCCGGTTTCGCCGGTGAGCTTGAAGTTCTCATCCACGTTCTGATACGATAAAAAAGAAAGTGTCAATTTCGTATGGGCAATCAGTCGTCTCTTAATGTGGTGGGTGGGAAAGGCCCTTTTACCTGGGGCATCTTGTGCCGCACGGACATGGTTTTGGATAAACCAAAGTCGCCTATCTTGACCCTCCCAGCTCTGGTTAACATCAAGTTGCCGGGTTTCAAATCCCGGTGAATCACGGGGAGCGGTTTTCGGCCGTGCAGGTACGCCATCCCGCGCGCCACGTCCAGGGCCATCTCCACCGCGTGCGCGATCGTTATGGTGGGCGCCCCAGTGTGTTCGTCGTACATCTTCCGGAACATCTGGTCCAAGCTTCCTTTGTGCATGAACTCGAAACACAGGGATACCAAGCTGGTTTCTTGATCCACGGACGTGCCTAAAAACTGCACCACGTGCGGGTGGTGTAGCTGCCGCATCAGTTTCAGCTCCGTCCGAAACTCCGCTTTCGCGACTTCGTCGTGGTGCAGGTGTCGGTGCAGCTGTTTCATCGCGATGACGGTACCCCGCCACCGCGTGCGCATCACCACCCCGAACGCCCCCGCGCCTACTTCCACTCGGTCAGTCAGCTCCTCATCCGGGATCTCCCACGCCATCAGGTCGTTGGAAAGAATCTTGGCGTCGTTCGCCTGCGCGGCGGCGACATGCGACTCTTCTATTGGCAGTAACTGCCCGGTTTCCCGGTCACGGATCTTACCCCCCGCGTGCTGAAGCATGGCGATTATGTCGCTGTGGTTACCGAAAACCGCGCCTTCCAGCGGGGTCATCCCCCACCGGTCCGCCGGGTTCAGCGCGACGCCTGACTCTATTAACCAGTTCAAAACCCCCACCGACCCGTCGCTCGCGGCGACGTGCAGCGGCGTGCGCATGTCGTAATCCGCGAACGTCTCCGAGGTGATGCCCTTGCCGGCTCGTTTTAGGATCGTTTTCATGCGCTTCAAGTTCCCCATGCTGGCGCAGAAAAGAACCTCGGAAACGAGCTGGCGCTCCGTGTACTTGTGGAACTCCTCCGTTCCAGGGCGGTTTGTGTTGTTATCATCCGTGTCGCTGTCGTTGAACGCCTGTTGCGACCCGAACTTCCCGTCGTTGTCCCGCGTGGCGTGCGCGAAGGACTTCGAGAAGTTGGAAATCGTACCCACCTCACCCATGGGCGGCGCTACCAAGTCCTCCAAGTTGTTCGCGCTCGCCCACGTCACGTCCGCGCGGAAGTCGTTGGTGCTGCCATTGCCACCACCCCCAATCCCAACAGTCCCGTGCGCGGGGGAATTCGACCCGCTCCCCCCGAACGCCATCTCCTCGTGCGAAGAAACGCGGTTCTGGATGATCGGGGGGAGTGATGTACTGCTGTGCAGCCGGTGCTCGGACTTGCCTCTGTCCATGGTGGCGACCTTTTGCGCGTGCCGCGGGACGAATCAATCGGTTTTGTCACACGTCGCCCGTGTCTGCTTCTCAGATTCGGGGCTCTGCCGCGATGCGCAGACCACGCTTGGGGTTTTTCACGCGGCCCGCCGTAACCACCCGAGGGTTTACGCGTGCGTCACGCCAAGGAAAGGTCCAAACCGAACCCACACGACACACGTTCTGGGACACCGTGCTGACACGACTGGCGGCGGACGCGTTTTCATCGGAAGGAAGAAGCACGAAGCGCGAACTGCAAGAAAATGGGACAGGAGGAAGGAACAGAAAAATACGCAAAATCAACCTGGAAAGGTTCTTTTCGTGGATTTCGGGGTTTTTGTGACAGTCTGTTTAGTCGGGCGAAATCGCAAATTGCGGGTTGGAGACTTTTCTCGCGAGAGGCTGCGTTTCTGACGACCCTTCCTCTCCTCCTGGCAAGCCTGGAACGACAAGTCTTTTTGGCGTTTGAGAAGACAGCATACAAATCCACACAAATTCTGCCTCACATCATCACCCCCTCGCCGCGCACGGCGTTCTTCTCCGACACCACTGCGTCCGCCATCTCCACCTCCGCGCAGGTCTTTCTGCCCGGTACCGCGGTATCCCCGGTGGAAGGAGAGGTATCACTGACACCGGTTACGGGAGTAATATCACTCGTTTCCCACACCTCGCATTTTTCTGAAAACTTTTCCAAATCCATCCCGGTTTTTGGAACAAACCCGTCCGCGTCGCCGCACCAAAACTTGGTTTCGTCGTAGTACCCGCAAAGAAAAGGTTGTTGTTTCGGGTAGTAAAGAAACACCTGCATGCACATCTCTTGCGAGGTTGCAGGGCCGAACTGGGTGCTTTTAGTATCCCCGGAGGTGTCGTAACGACACTCCGTGCGAAGCGCGTCGCCCGGGGTGATCGTGAAGTTGGCGTGGATGAACTTCTGGACGTCGTGTTTGAACGAACCGTCCGCGGAGCCCTTGCTCACCACGGTCTTCCAGGTGTTACGAGAGGTACCATCGTTCTCAGTACCGTCAATAGCACTCTGTGCACTAATAGAGTCACCCTGCACTATATTGCCAGCAGAGTCACCACACATTATATTGCCATTCGCATCTGGCGTGCCTACGCTGGTCAACACCCGCCGCGCTCGCAAATGCGCGTGCGTCATGCTCGCGAACACGCGCATGGGCTTCTCGAAAGTTTTCGTACACCCCGGCGGGCAGTGCGTGGTGTACCGCACGTCGCGTTGGCCCCCCGGGAGGTTCTGCGGGAGCCGCGCGAACGGATCGGCTACGGACAACAAGCCTACTCTTTCAGTAGCGTCGTTCGGGTCAGTCGTCGCCCATAGCCTCAATCCGCTTTGGTCGCTTCGACCACGCATCAAATGCGCGCGGTCGTAGTGCACCTCCAGGACGACTCTTCTCACTGCTAATGCGTCTCCATCGTCGTCGGACCCGCCTATTGTGAATCCTACGTTCGGTGGAAACAAAACGGGTTCCTGGCCTGGCAGGAACGTCCACGCGGTGCCGTGGCACCCGCTGTCGGGCTGCCACGAGGGGGGCGCGCAGGTTAGGGGTTTTTTGTGTTCGCCTGACTCATCTGCAAACAATTGTTTGTGTCTCGAGAAAGCGCCGCTCCCTTCGTCGCACACGTGCAGGTGCATGTGGTGGACGTCACCTGAGCCCGGCAGGGGCTCCACCGCGACGACACTAAGCTTGCCCTCGCCGTCCAACAAATCGCTCAACAGAAAACTCTTGCACCAAACCAGCGTCTTACCGGACCTGAACTCCTCGTGTGTTCCATGTGCAAAAGTATCCGCGCTACCGAGGGTGGTGTCCGGAATCACCACGTCCATGCGCACATCAATCGGTTTCGCGTTTTTGGGAAGACCCGGGATGCTGGTGCGTGACAGAGAAAGGTCGGCCTGGCGCGTTGTGTCATACACCTCGGAGGGAGGCTCACCGACAAAGAGTGTTACCGGGCCATCGCCGGTGTCCAGAGGTGACACCTCATTAACACCCGCGCGTCTCGGAGCGGAAGATCCTTCCAGCGACACCTCGCGCAACACCCCGGCGGTAAATCCGGAGGGCCAACGCGTGCCCCCGGCGTGTGAGGGGGCGAACCCAGTGGCAAGAAGCGCGAGCGCCAGCAAACGCGTAAGCGCGTGCGCGCCGCGACGACGCGGCAACCTCATCTCCACGGGACGCCGCGGTGCCCCTGACACGTGTGGAAGGGCGTGCGGCAATGACGCGACTGGTGGAAAAACTCGGCAAGCCGCGTCCGGTTGGCTCGCCAAAAATCGTCGCCGACGATTACCATGGTATCGCGATCTTCAGACAACCACCGAGGAGAGACAACCTGGTCCCACATTTCCCTGTGCGCGGAGCCACGCGAGTGAGAGTTCGTACAGGAAAGCACAATGGCGACCGCCATGGCGAGCTTCGTGCATTTCGCTCGTCCCGTCGCGCGAGTCCCCGAAGCGTCGTCGCGAAAGGGGGGCAGGCCGGCCGATCCTACTCGCGCACGTTTTGTGCGATCCTCCAGGACGCGCCGCGCCGAAAGCGTCGTGGCACACGCGAACGGCGAGACGCTTCCCGACGGCAGCGTGTTTTTCCGCTTCGGCAATGACAAAGACACGTACGTGCCAACGCCCAAGCCTGTGGCGGCGAAACCCGCGGCGGACCCGGTTGCCGAAGCGACGGCCACGGAAAACGCGGTTGCCGTCCCCGTCCCCACTCCCGTCCCCGTCCCCACGCCAACCACCGAAACCGAGGCACGAGTCACTCCGTCCCAGAAGCGAACCGAGTCCCTTGAAGCGGCGCGCCAGCGCAGCATAAACGCGGGATTCACCGAAGGTGCCGCGGCGAAGGTTTCCGAATCCGATGCCGTGAAAGCCAAGGCCTTGGCGGATTTGCGAGCGATTGCGAAAGCGGCGTCCGAGGCGGAGTTCACCGCTCGGGCCGCCGCGAAGGCGGCGAAAGCGGCGGCGGTGGAGACGAAACGCACCAAGGCCTTCGCCGATGCCAGAGCAAAGAAGGACGGTACCGTGGAGAAGGCGGAGGCGGAGGTCAAGGCGGTGGCGGAGGCGAAGGCGAAGGCGAAGGCGGATGCCGTTGCTGACGCTGAGAAGAAAACCGCCGCGGAGGCTATGGCCAAGGCTGACGCGGAGACCGCGGCTGCCAAGGCCAAGGCGGATGCCGAGGCCAAGGCTTTTGCCGACGACAAGGCTGACGCGGAGAATAAAACTGCCGCGGAGGCACAGGCCAAGGCTGATGCGGAGGCCACGGCTGCCAAGGCCAAGGCGGATGCCGACGCCAAGGCTGACGCCGACGCCAAGACCGACGCGGAGTCCACGACGTACAAAGCGGAGGCCCGGGCTGCGCAGGCCAAGGCTGCCGCCGCCGCCGAGGCAGGCGCGGCGGAGGCTGAGAAAACGGCTACCGCGGCTGAGACGACGGCAGAGGCTGAGACGACGCCTAAGGCCGAGGAGACGCCAGCGGCTGAGACGACGCCCGCGGCTGAGACAACCGTCCGCCCGCCCGCGCCGACTGAAACCGACCCCAGCACGGATGACAACCTCGTTAACGCGATGAACGACTGGATCGCGGCGTTGCCCACGAAAGGCCGGGAGAAGCTGGTGGAGCAATTGTCCACCGCGGAGACGGAACAGGACGAGTGGGCGGTGTTGGTGGTGAGCGCGAAGAAAGACCAAACGAAGGTCCGGGCGAAACAACGCGACGCGCTTCTCGCCGCCGCCGCGGCGAAAGGGTGGCTGGACTGAGTGGAATCACGGCGCCTTTCTCGAACGCGCGGGGGCGACGCGAAAAGACTTTAGTGCCGAGACGCTCCCAAATAATTTGAAATGAGTACTAATTAAAGCTATCCTCTCGCCCACTCAAGCTCCGTGGCCAAGCTTTCCCGAACGATTTGTACCCCGTGCTTTCCGTGAGCGCTTTGCGGGCGGCTTGACACGGGGGTTTTTTTCATCGCCGAGCGTGGAGCGGGCGTGGTGTTTCCGGGCGTCCGAGAAGCAGACGCGTTTCTTAACGCATTCCTGGGCGACTCGGCCATCGCTCTACGGTGCGCCTCCGCGAACGCGGCGGCCGTTTCCGCCAACGCGTTGTTCGCCGCCTCCGCCAAAGGCCACACCTTTTGCACCGGCGAAAACGGCGACTGCGGCGAGTTGGCGAACCGGGGCGGCTTTACGCTCGAAATCGGCGTGAGCGAAAACGCGGGCGGCGTGAGGTTGGGAAACCCGGGAAATTGAGACGACGCCGCCGCGGAGTGCGGCCTCGCGCTTGTTTGCGTTCGCGCGGTGTTCGGACGCGACGACTGCGGCTGTTTCAACGCCGACTTGTCCAATTCGTGCCCGGCGTCCACCACCCGGATGGTTTCACTTGCTTGATTTCGATGGGCCCCGCCATTCGGAACCCCGAACAGCGGGCTTGTGAACGTCCTGATTAAAAATGAATAAATGTCAGTCGTGTATGGGCAATCAGTCGGAGGAATGTGGTGATTGGGAAATACTTACCTTCCCTCCGCGTCTCGCCGCGCCGCGCGCCGCGCGAATCGCCGTCGGGTCTCGGCATCCGCCGCTTACGATAGGTAAAAGAAAGTGTCAGTATTGTATATCGCGATGTATGGACAACAGTCACCAGCTGAGAGATAAAACAGTGTGTGGCGGATTTGGGAAAGCTCAGGAGGCCGTACCTTCCACCGCCCGCGCCCTGTCGTTCGCCTTGGCCCACCCCACCCGCGCCGCGGCTTTCGCGCGTTCTGCTCTCGCCGCCGCCATCGCCGGGCCCACCGTGGTTTCCAGTTGCCGCCGAAGCCTCGCCGCGTGCGCCGGGTCCGTGCGCTCCTCGAGCGCCGCGACGCTTCGCCCGCGCGCCATCCCGGCGCCGCCTTGTCCGCTTCTCAGAAACTCACTGAAGTTACGCGCGCCGCCGGTTCGCAAAGGGCTTTGGTGTCGCGCCAAGGTTAGCGCGGAGGTGGGCCGCGCTTTGGCGGATGAAGGGAGCGCCATCGCGGAGTCCGGTCGAGGTTTACTTTTCGTGACCGATTTTGTGCCCGAATCGAAATTCCCAGTGGCCCACTCCAGCTCCGACGCCGGCGTCTCGCGAACCAGCCGTAACCCGTGTCTCGCGGAGTTCGGCCGGGAGGACGATTTCCGGCCGTTCCGCGGTGTGGGTACCCGTCCTCCCCTCGGCGAAGTGGGTTCCGAAACCGCCTTGAGATGTCGAGTAGGTCGATTTTTCTTTTCACCCAAGGCCAACCCCGCGAGTTCCTCCCTGAAATCGGCGAACGCGTCGGCGTCGGCCTCCGCGCTTTTCGTTGTATCGTCGTCGGCGTGTGAGTAATTAGTCTGGTTTGCTTTTTTGTGTGTCATGTCGCCGTCGTCCCCGTCGCTCACAAGCGGCGGCCTGTACACCGAGGCCAGGGATTCCCGCACCAGCGTTAGCCCGTGTGGTTCAGATTCCGAATCCGAAATGGAGGTTTCCGATTCCGAGTCGCTAAGCATCGAGTCCCTCAACGCGCGCATGGTGTTGATTGTGTACTCTTTTTTCGTCTTCGCGGACGACCCGCCTCGGGGTTGTTTCCGCGACGTTTCAGATTCCACCAGGTACGACTTACCTCCGTCGCCTTCCCCGACGCGCTCCACGAACCGCGCCGCTTTCGCGGCCGCGATGCGCGCCGCCGCTCGCGCCGCCGCTCTCGCCGCACCCGGGTCACCGTGCGTGGACAAAAACGCCCCACTCGCGTTCGCCGCGGCTTGCTCCGCCGCCGCTCGCGTCGGGCAATCCCAGTGCCGGACGCCGTCCACCCCCCCGGAGTGGGTGGTGTGCATCACCACCGCCTCCACAAGCTCTCGCTGTGCCCAAGCCTTCGCCGTGGCCGCTCTGCTCCTCAAACGCTGGTCCGGGCGCGACGACGTGAACAAACGCGGCGGGTTGAACGTGGTGGTGGCTTTTGCGGTGAATTCTTTTCTTGAAGAGGAGGTAGCGGCGCCGTACCCGGCGCTCGCCAAAACCAAGTCGTTCTCCAGAAGCGCCAGGGCTAAAGACCTGGTTTCAAACGGGGACGTTGGCGAAACGCTTTGCCTTTTTTCGTGACTCGCGTAACTCTTCTCTTTACTCGCGCTTCGTCCGCGTCGCGACACCTCGGTTTGGTAATCCGACGATTGAACCGAAGCGTCACTGCTCACGTCTGAACTCGACTCCGAATCGCTGGCTTCATTGGCGGATATCGACACGTGTCGTGGCCGTGACGCCGAACGCGTCGTTCCACGAGTAAACGACTCAGCGTGTATCGACCGCGTCGGCGAGAGTTTCGAAATGGAAGGCGAGCGCAAATCGGGCCGGGCGCCTTTTCTGTTTTTTTCATACCCGCCGCCGGATCTGCAATACGAATCCGCTCCGCGCGCGGACCGCGATTGCGATTTCCGCGCCGATTCCGCCACCCTCTCGCTGTTCCGCCGGCTCCGGATCAAAAGCGTCGCGTAGGCTTTGTCCCTGAGCTGCCTCTGGTGCCGACGGGACGACGCGTCGTTGGCGAACGCGCCGTCAGATTTCATTCGCGTCGCGTCGGAGAATCCGTCCGTCGTCCCCGCCGCGGCGCGTACATTCTCGCCGCCAAACGCCGACCGTCGCGTCGCACGCGACGGTCGGTTCCTCGCCTCCCATTTCCGCCACATTTCCTCCTCGTCGTCGCTGCTGTCAGCCACGGGCTGGGATGAGTACGTGGAAGGCAGAGGAAGGGAAGGTCGGTGCCGGGGTACGAAAGAATGTCGGGTCGGGGAGACGACTTCAACATCTGCAATCCGAGGAGGATCGAAAACGATCGACGAATGTGGGAAGGGTCGTCCCAACCGCCGTACCAGCTCCAGCCGCACCCGTCCGCCCACGATCTTCTCCGAAAGAAACAGGTGTTCGTAGAAGTCCTGGTGATGGGGTTCGGTCGCGGGGAACGGGTCAGGAGTACGTTGTGTGGATCCGCTCCTGCCGCACAAAAAAACCACAACGGTCGGGACGGTGTTACCGGCGATTTTCGGCCCCGCGCGTGAAACGAAGTCCCCGGTGCGTTTCCGGAAACCGGCGGTAGAGACACAGGGAGGGGAGACGCACGTGGTCCACGACGACCGCTTCGCGCGATTTCGCGCCGCGCGACATCGCGGCGGCAGGTGTGACCACAGGTCGCACGAACCCTTGGGGAGTGTTATTTTTCGTCCTCGGAATGTTCGACTTTTAGTTCGACTCTTGAGGTCTTGACGATGAAGAAAAAACACGCTCGTCGTCGCGGGGGCACAGAGCACACACCTGGGCGCGCGGTCAAAACCGTTATGGCCGACCACGCCAGGTCTCGCGCTCTTCTCGGTATCCCACTCGATGCCTTCGCCGCGTGGCACGACCCGCACGCGGAGGTACGTGGAACGACCACGCCACGCCTTTCCCCAAAGCTTCAACTAGATTTAGCAGGCTTTTCCCCATCAAGCGCTGACACCTCCTCCCCTCTCCCCAGGACGTGGCGTACTGGAGCCTGGCCGCGGCGTACGGCCTCGTCGCGCTCGTGGCGCTAACACAGCTGGCGCGCATACACCACCGCGTCCCCGAGTACGGGTAAGGCCACAGCTCACGTGATTCGCTTCACCCCCATTTTTTCAAATTCCACGCGACAGCAGACGGCGCCCATCACCAAATCGAACGCGAATAACGCGTCATCGCGCCGACACGCAATACTCGTGTACGACGCTAACCCCCACCACCCCAACACAGATGGACCACGCAGAAGGTGTTCCACGTCCTGAACTTCCTTTTTGCGTCCTTCCGAGCCGGTGTGTTTGCGTTCCGGCGAGTGATTGAAGCGAAGGCGATGGGTACGGGTTCTCATCGTCATCATCACCAAATTCTATGGCTCGTGTTCCGAGAAGTCGTGCTGAACCTCCCCGCCGCGTTGTTCTTCACGACGTACGCGCTTCTGGTTTTGTTCTGGGGGGAGATTTACTACCGCGCGAAGGGGCTTGAGTGTGGAGGTTTACGGAAAGGTTTCGTGTCGGTTAACGTCTTTGTGTACGCGTTGTTAATATTCGGTTGCGCGGCGGTTGGGATTTTTCCAGAACAAATCAAAACCGTCGCCGCGGTGGGCGCGGTTTTTTTAGCCACCGCGTCCCTATGCACCGCGTGTGGGTTCGTGAAATACGGAGGCGCGCTGTTCGCCATGCTCAAGAAGTTTCCCCCCTCAGCGAAAGGAAGGCGGAAAAAGATCGCCGAGGTGGGGGTGGTCACGGCGGTGTGTACGTTTTGCTTTGTAGCGAGAAGCGCGGCGATGATTGGAGACGCGATTGTTTTGGCCAACCGAAATTCTGTCTCAAATTCCTGGTTGGATTCGATAAACCACCCGGTGGTTGACATCGCGTACTACGCCGTGTGCGAGCTGTTCCCGTCCGCGCTGGTTTTGTTCGTGCTGCGGTAAGTATTTCCCAATCACCACATCACATTCCGCCGACTGATTGCCCATACAAGACTGACACTATTTCGTTCACAATCAGGAAACTGCCGCCGAAAACGAGGCCGCACGAAGTTTTGAGAGACGCTTTTCGCGAAAACGTTTAAGTTCGCGAGATTCGTTTTTGTAAGTAACAGTGTTGTGACAAATTTTCTGTGTTGCGCGCAAGTATTACAAGCTCCACTGCAACACCGGCCACCCTTCCTCCTCCGCGATCCTTCGCATCGCGCTTTTCGGCGACACCACGGCTGGGTTGCCGACAGCCTGCAGCATTTGCAAATCTGCCAACGCATCGCCGTAAGCCCTGGACGCTATTAAATCCACCGAGTTTTCCTTGGCGTACGCCAAAATCCGAACAGCCTTTTCGTCGTCCGCCACGGCTTTGCCTTGCAGCATGCCTGAGAACTTCAACGTTCCCGTTGTAGGGTCAAGTTCGGTTTCCAGCTCGTTCGCAATGACGTGATCGGCGCCGATCAAGTCGACGACGTTTTTGATCATAAAGTTTATGGACCCGGTGACCAGCACTACTTTGAAGCCTTGCTGTTTCAGCACGCCTATCGCTTCAATCGCGGCGGGAAACACCTTTTTTTTCAAGTACTTGTGAAAGCACACGTCCGCCATTTCTTGTTTAGCCGTTTTCGTCGCGGACAGGCCTTTAAAGTCTTTAGCGAACGCGTTGTTAAACGCGGTTCGCGAAATTTTGTCCAGTACTAAATAAAAAGCGCACTTCACCGCGTACAGTGGCGCCCAAAGTATCTTTTCAAAAACACTCAGCGTGGACATTCGCCACGCGATGAACTGAAACACCACGTTCGAGGCGCAGATCGTGCCGTCCAGGTCGAAAAAAGCGCACCGTTGTTTTTGCGTTTTCTTGGTTTCCGAGGAGTCATCCGCGCCGGCGCCCGCCATGTTGGTGATTTCCGAAAACGAAAGCGGCGGGTTGGCGTACCGGCTCGTTCTGGATTCCGTTTTCTTTTGTTTCGGGTTCGCCATGGAGTTATTTCCATCCGCGTGTTGGTCCGCTGATGCATCGCAGACCACGATGGATGCACCGTGAAGGTGGGTTGGTAAATTCGAACCCGCCGCGACCGGGTTTTCGTTTGTACCAGAAACGGCGCGAGTCGTTTCGTCGCTCTCGTTCCCGCGCCGCAAACTCTTGAGCGCCTGGAGCGCGGCTTTGGGCGCCCCGCTGGACCACGCGTCGATCCAGGAAGGTACCTGTGTAGCAGCGACGGGAGGTTTTTTTTGCGTACTCGGGGCGTTACTCGGGTGGCGGG
>Ga0222633_1000515_pt1 | contig 33931 bp, 21 predicted proteins | sample AntAcemetageno48_FD_179816 | JGI IMG/M metagenome (GOLD analysis project Ga0222633, IMG submission 179816) | Saline water microbial communities from Ace Lake, Antarctica - #48 | ecosystem: Environmental > Aquatic > Non-marine Saline and Alkaline > Saline | place: Antarctica: Ace Lake | collected...
GATGTGGAATTTGACGAAAGTGCGGGGATTTTTTCCATCGAGATTTGCCTGAGGATCGATGATGATAGCAGCGATTTTATCGGTGTGATGAAAGCTGTCATGAACATCCGGGAGGTGTTCGAGATCGTCGATTCGCACGCATCAAGTGCAGAGGAGGATGTCGCTTTTGCTCTTCTTAGTGCTGACGGCCGACTCATTCGGCAGGGGAACGGCGACGAATCTCCGCTTGGGGACGGGTCTGCTTTTCGAGGTGCGGAAAAACTAGGTTACGCCATTGGAGATACAGAAGCGGGCGTTGTCTATACGGTCGCGCACGCGGCTCCAGGCAGTGGGGAAGAATTGATGTGCACCATTGCAACCGGGGCTTTCGACGGGCCTGTCCAGACGCTGGGCTGGACTGCTGTGAAGCGGCAAGAGGCGAGCCGGTTTCTCCGGCCGATTGAGGCACTGAGGAGAAATATTCTCCTTATCGCGCTTGGGGCCGGGCTTCTCTGTGCGTGTCTAATTTCCTTGGTGACTACCCCGATTAAGCAACGGATTGGCACATTGATCGATGCCACTAGAGCCGTTGCGAAGGGGCGACTCGACACTCGGGTTCAGGAAGATCCGCCGGACGAACTCGGCGTGTTGGCGAAGAATTTCAATCAAATGACCACCCGCCTTCGAATCGGTGCGGAGGAGCTGACTGTGGCACGCGATCAGGCCGAAGGTGCCAACCGCGCCAAGAGCGAGTTCCTCGCCAATATGTCGCATGAAATCCGGACGCCAATGAACGGCGTGATTGGCATGACGGAGCTGTTGCTCAATTCCGAGGTTTCCGGGAAGCAGCGTGAATATTTGCAAGTCGTTCAATCATCAGCCGACTCCCTGCTTACGCTGATCAATGACATTCTGGATTTTTCAAAAATTGAAGCAGGGAAGCTTGAACTCGACCTCGTCGAATTCCCATTGCGTGACTCCTTTGTGGACACCCTCCAAATCCTCGGATTTCGGGCGGAAGAAAGAGGACTCGAACTGGCGTTTGATATCGAGCCCGATGTTCCCGATACCCTCCTGGGGGACTTGGGTAGACTTCGACAGGTGATTATCAATCTGGTTGGTAACGCGATCAAATTCACAGAGAGCGGCGAAGTCGTTCTCAGCGTTGAACTTGCAGCCCCTGTCTCCGACGGTGTGCGGTTGCAGATTTCTGTCCGGGACTCTGGAATCGGGATTCCTCCGGACAAGCGGGATTCCATTTTCGAGTCATTCACCCAGGCGGAGAGTTCAACGACCCGTCGATTCGGTGGGACGGGCCTGGGCCTCGCCATCTGTAGGCAGATCGTATCGTTGATGGGCGGCGAGATTCACGTAGAGAGCGAAGAGGGAGTGGGCAGTACGTTTATTTTTACCGTCGAGTTGAAGGAAGGCGGGAAAGGTGTCATCACTCAGCCGCTGACGGAGGAAGAAAAAATCGAGTCGCTCGCCGGGTTGTCTGTGCTCGTGGTTGACGACAATGATACTAACGCCACGATCCTTCGGGAGATGCTGCTCCAATGGAATATGCACCCCCATGTATGCCATAGCGGCTCGGAGGCCCTTGAGGCAGTCAATGCGAAAACGGGTGGACCTTTTCCGCTTGTGTTGCTTGATCAGATGATGCCCGTGATGGATGGACTCGAAGTTGCTGCGAAACTCGATCGTAAATATGCTGGAAAGGAGGCTGCCGCGAAGCCTTGTGTGGTAATTCTCTCTTCTGCCGGACGATCTGTCGATTCCGGGAAGGTTACGAAGCTTGGTATTTTTGAAATTTTGACCAAACCGGTCAAACAAACTCGACTGCGCAGCGTGATTCTTCGCGGACTGGAGAAGCGCCTTGGAGTAGCCCGCACCATGGCGCCGGAGAAGACTCTGGAGTGTTCTAGTAATCCCATTTCACCCATGCGGGTTTTGCTCGCCGAAGATGGTCGGGTAAACCAAATTGTGGCTACCCAAATGCTGGAAGATCGCGGCCACTTCGTTACTGCAGTCGATAATGGCCAATTAGTCGTCGATGCGATTGTCAACGGGGCTCCCGGTGCATTTGATGTCGTGCTGATGGATGTTCAAATGCCAGTGATGAATGGGCTCGAAGCGACTCTGCTTATCCGTGAATCAGAGAGCGGCGAATCACGGATACCCATCATCGCTATGACAGCGAATGCCATGGCAGGTGATCGCGAGGAATGCATCGCTTCGGGAATGGATGGCTATATTGCTAAGCCCATTCGAAGTGAAGAATTTTTCGAAGTGGTTGAGGCATTTGCAAAACCGTTGGATTCGAAACGCCTCGTGAAGGAAAACGGGGTGGGTAAATCGGAGTCTCCTGTTTTCGATCCGGTTGAGTTTCGCAAACTCGCATCCGACCCCGCATTCGCCCGCAGTTTGATCGAGATGTTCCGCGAAGAAGCGGACGTGATGCTGCGAGCTGCTGAGGTTGCTCAGAAAGAAGGGAGTTGTGGAGACCTCGAGCAGGCCGCACACTCCTTGAAAGGTCACCTCTCCAACTATTCCAAAGGGCCGGTATTCAAGTCTTCGTCTCGACTCAACCTGCTGGCTGGTGGCGGAGAGGTTTCCGATGTCACTTCCGCGCTAATTTCGGAGATACACATTGGTATAGAGAAACTGGATCAAGCGTTACAGCGATATGCTGCAAACCTCTAAAAAGGAGAATTTGGCTGAATCAATAGGGGCAAGTCGGAAACCTGAGAGGGTTAAGCGATGCTTTTCTCCAACATTCTCAATACTCCGGGAAGCGGGATGGCGGTGATCTCTTCCGACAAGGGAAACTCATGTTCGCCCGGATGAACAATATGGAGATGATCGAGTTCGAGATCGTTGATTGCGATATGCATCGACTTCGTCGTCTTCGGCTGGTCGGAATACTTGAACTCAAAACCCAGCCGCTTTCCGTCTTGAAAGATCAGCAGGTCGAGTTCCGCGCCGGTATAGGTCGCCCAATAGTAGGCCTCCCGGTCACCGGTGAGGGCGAGGACCTGCTCCATGGCGAAGCCTTCCCATGACGCGCCCAACTTTGGGTGCGACTCCATCGCGGTCCGGTTTGGTATTCCGAGAAGGGCATGGCAGACTCCCGAGTCGCGGATGTAGACTTTTGGGGCTTTAACCTGGCGTTTTTTTAGATTTTCGAACCACGGTGGCAATTGGCGGACAACGTAGGTCCCGCAAAGGATATCGATATAGCGCCGGGCCGTTGGCTCCGAACTACCGAGTGAGCGAGCCAACTCTGCGAGATTGAGTGTCTGCCCGTGATAGTGAGCCACCATCGTCCAAAATCGCCGCAAGGTCGTGGATGGGATATTGATGCCGAGCTGTGGGATATCCCGCTCCAAAAAAGTTCGAAAGAAATCCTCGTGCCATTGGCGGGCTGCAGCGTCGCTGCGGGCGAGATACGCGCGGGGAAATCCACCACGCCACCAGCGTTTTGCCAAATTTTCCGCACCGATCTCGCTCAGAGAAAATCCGGAAACATCGATGAATGAAATTCGCCCTGCGAGAGATTCGCTCGCGCCCGCGACGAGATCTGGCGATGCGCTGCCGAGAATAAGAAAGCGGGCCGGGAGCCCGGGCCTGTCGGCCAGAACCCGTAGGATGGGGAGCAGTTCCGGTAAACGTTGAATCTCGTCGAGAACGATCAGGCCGCGAAGTCGCGAAAGAACCAGCTCGGGATTGGATAACCTGGCTAGGTCTGCCGGAGATTCCAAATCAAAGTGATGGACCTCAATATCAGCTGCCGAGTCGGAATAGAGCCTCGCCAAAGTCGTCTTCCCCACCTGTCGCGGGCCGAGAAGTGCGACAATGGGATTGTCGAGAAGCCGTTCGTTGAGCTCTGCAATGTAGGATGGGCGAAACTGCATTTTACATTGAAAATCTAATCCTTAACTTCAGAATTTCTCTAATTTTAGAGAAAATACCCGAAATTCACTCGGGTTGTGTTAAGATTTACCATTGAATATCTAAATTCAAACTTTTGATATTCAATGGTGATTACCAGGGCTACCAACCACTCAATGACATCTGATCGCTAATCCTACGGCTCCTCGTCCACCGTCTCGTCGCGCTGGTAGATCGGCAATTGCCGATAGGGGACCGTGAACGACAGCACCATCATCGACGTACCGTAGGTGCCTCCGTTGCGGCCATTCGACCACGAACCGTTGGACTGCTGCTTGGGCAAATATTCGCTATACATCCAGTCGGCATACTGCGCCCAGAAGCGCCCGCCGAGCTGGAACATGGCTTGAGAGTTGTAATAGTTTGCGTAGTACTCGTGAGCATTCTTCACGATGTGTTGTCGGTTTTTCAAAATGTAATCGCCCGAACGTTTAGTCGATTCTTTCCCGTGGAAGCCGCTCAATTCAAGGCAGAGCAAGCCGCAGCCAGTCAGCGTCTCGGAGTGGCCCCAGGGGTCGGTGTAACCGAAGCGGCCTTCGGTCTCGTCGTGATTTCCGAGCACATAGTCAACTGCGGCCTTGATTGCCTCGTCAGGAACGGGGGCTCCATTGAGCTTCGCCGAGCGCAACGCCATTAACGCCCAACCGCTACACGAGAGATCGGAATCGCGGGAGTCCGGCTTGTAGCGCCAGCCACCCTGATGCTTGTCATTTTTTGGAACCGCCTGGGCATCCAGGATGAGTTGGGTGGCCCGGGCCAGAACTTTTCCAAGACGGTCCTGTGTTTTCGGATCAACCATACCGCTGCACTCGGAGAGAAACAGGGTGGCGATCGTGTGGGCGTACATGAGACCGTGCCCGGAATCGCCTTTGTCGAGTAGCCCGTTCGTTCTCTGGCTATCGAGCACGTAGTTGATACAGCGCTGGACGTTCGACGCATATTCACCATAGCCGGGGGTATGCCCGGCAGAGAGAAAAGCCATTCCCACAAGAGAAACGACTCCTACGGAGCGGCCGTAGGAATCATTGAAAGTACCGTCTTCCGACTGATTCGAAGCGAGGTAGCGCAGGGCTCGTTCCACTGAGGACTCGACCTCAGTCTGATGCTTGAGGAAAACCGAATTCGACTGCGACTGGGCGCGAAGGCGCGGCGCGGTTGATATCGTGAGGATCAGGAGGATGGATAAAAAACGGATCATTCTTCTTTTCCGGCTTCTTTGGCAATGACTTGGAAGTAGCGACCGACAAGCTCTCGGTATTCGGCAGGAAGCTCGGTCTCAATTGCAGAAGCATTGCCGCCGACGAGAGCACCTTTGAAGCGTGCCCAGTCTTCGACTGAAATGCCGAGGCTCGAAAGCTCCGGCGGGACGCCGTCGCCGTTCGCATCGCCGGTTTTCTCCCCGGTTTCGTTGAGGTTCGTCGAATCTGGTTCGCCCGGATTGTCCTGCGGGGGAAGTGGCTGTTGTGGATTTTGATTCTGATTGTTGCCGAGCTTCTGCATCGCTGCTTGAGCGAGTTGCTGCAGGGATTCGGCGGCTTGTTTCGATTGCTGCGCGGCTTGTTGTGCGTCCTGCGACTGGGCCGATTCGGAAACTTCTTCAAAGCCTTCGGCAAGGTCTTCACTGTTGGTGACCCGCTCATCCATGTCAGATGGTTCGAGTCCATCGAGAGTCTGGCCAATTTGCTCCGATGATCGAGCGAAGGCTTGCGATGCCTGTTCCAACAAGCTTTGTGATTTTTGCTGCGAGGCTTGAGCTTGTTGCATGGAGGACTCGGCGGGCTTGGCGAGTTCGCCCTGAGCAACGTCGCCACGTTCGGCTGCGGTCGCTTGCTGTTGCTGAGCTTGCGCGAGTTGCTTCGAGGAGTCGTTGGCCTTTTGAGAACCTTGTCCGAGTGCTTGCTCGGCTTGGTCGGTTGCTTTCTGAGCGCTCTTCTGTTCCAGGTTCTGCATCGTCGTTTCGAGGGCCTTTGCGTCGGCTTGCAGGGCGCTGGCTTCTTCGGCGAGTTGCGTCTCCATCGCCGCCAGTGCTTCCTGGAGGTCTCCATTTTTGACGGCTTCGATCTGCTTTGCCAAAGCCATCTGCGATTCTGCGAGCGCCAGGTTTGAAGGTAGATCCCGATTTTCATTCGATGGCTGATTTTCCGAAGTCTTCTCGCTCATTTCGCCTTGATCAGCATTGGCCTGTCCCTCCTGTGCATCTGCCGTCGGAGTGTCTTCCCCGGTCTTTGCCTGCGCCGCTTCGGCTAGCGACTCGCTCGCTTCGTTGGCGGACTCTGAAGCTGGCTCCAGTTCGCGTTTCGCCAACTCCTCTGCGGCCTTCTTTGCCTGCCCGGCGGCTTGCGCCAGTGGCTCTTGAGATTCCTGTGCCTCCGGTTGATTCGATGTCTCTGACTCGCTCGCCTTCTGAGCGGTTTTAGACGCCAATTGCTCCTGCTTCTTCTGCAGGTGATCCAGTAGTTGCTCGCGCAAGGCATCCTGCTCCTGCGATCCTTTCTCGGTCGCTTCGCGGTTAATGTCTCGCAGATCCTGCTGGTCTTCGGCGAGTGCAGCGGCCTGCGCGGCCATCTTCTCGGCTTCGTCACGCTGTTGTTCCAGCACCTCGGCCAAAGCGGCCGCGTTGTCTTTCAACATTTGTCCCAGCTGATTCTCGACCCGGTTCTGCTCCGCCTGGAATTTCTGTTGTTCGCGCTTCTGCTGCTGATCGAATTGCTTCTGTGCCGCCTCGTCGTTTTTCTGCGCCATTTCGGCGGCCTGTTGTGCAGCCTTCTCCGACCACTCCTCCGCCTTCTGAGCGACTTCCTGCTGTTGATTGGCGAGATCGTTCAGCTCCGAAATCATGTCGTAAACGCTGTCCGCCTCTTTCATCGACTTCTCCAGGGCATCGAGCCCTTTCAACGCTTCGTCGATCTTCTTTTGTGATTCTTTTGCTTCAGCGATACGCTGGGATTTATCGTCTGTCACAGGGATGAGGTCAGCCTGCTCCATTGCTGCGGAGACAGGTTCGTCAGCGATTTGTCTAGCCTGATCGGCCTGTTCCTGAAAAAGAGTGCTGTCCAATGTAGCAGCCATAGCGTCCAGCGCATCGCGGGCTGCGTCCGCCCGCTCGCTGAATTTCTCCAGAGTTTGTCGAGCGCGCTTGGTAACTTCGTCGGACTTACTTAACTCCTTCTGGGCTTGCTGCATCTCCGACTTGGCGCGCTTCAGTTCCTGCTCGGCCTCCTGCATTTTCTCGTTCAAATCGCGGCGTTGAACTTCAATAGCCTGATCCGCGAGAGACTTGGCGTTCCGATCAAGATTGATGAAAAGCACTTCGCTCAATCCCACTCCGGGGCCATCATAGTCTGCCGGGCGGCCATCCCTTACCCTCACCTGCACGCCAAGGCGGCGCTGCTCGGGAGTCAGTTTAAGAGCTGAAATGTCGAGCGAAATATCCGAGCGATATTCTCCGGATCGCATTCCTGCGGAAGGGGATTCCTTCGGAATTTCAATCGGTGTGGGTGATCCATCGGGAGTCACAAGGATTGCGACATCGGCGACACCAAAATCTTCAATGATGTCCGAGATGATGGGCAAACGCTCTGTTGGTCTCAGCTTCATCTCGCGCAGGACCGGTTCAGCAATTTGCACCGTTGGTGGCTTGTCAGGGAGCACTTCGAGCGGGTAGGGGTTCGGAGAATTGGAAAAGCCTTCTTTGTCACCGAGTTCAAGATTCCAGGTCCCGTTCATTCCCGAAGAGAGTTCGAATTCCCACGTCGCCGAATTGCCTTCCACTGACGGAGCTTCCACTTCGTTGGATTCGTTTAACATCATCTTTGCGGACCAGATATCCTTGTTCGCCAGAGCTGTCACCGTCACGCGAGTGTGAGCCACTGCACGAATCTCCCCGGTTTCAGTGACCGACTCGATATCGGGTGCTCCCGTGTAATCAGGAAAATCGTAGCGGATCGTTAACGACTCGATGGCTGGTGGATCGATCGCTTCGACATCGAAAAACTCGCTCACGGCTGATCCGGCACGGACCCGATAAGCGAAGCTACCCTGAACGTTGGGGAAGGTGAGAGAGAAAAGTTTTCGTCCTTCGTTGTCATCAACCAACGTCATACGCTCGACGGTTTCCGAGCCGTCCGGTAGCAACTTGCGAATTTCAGCCCGCTTAAGTCGCTTGTGTTCCACTGACATTTCGATGGTGACATTTTCACCTTTGGCGATGCGAATATCGCCGGGCTCGATCACCAGCGATTCGGCGTAGGCGTTTCCGATATCGAGAAAAGGGGCGAGTGCCCGTGTCAGTAACGTCCATGACTGGGTAGGCCAGATCGCGAGCAGCATCAGCACGACACCGGCCGCGATGGCAGCGATCTTGGCAAAACGTTTTGTCTTTACCGGAGTGAATTCGCTTTTCGGATCGACGGCTTCGACATCCACCACGGCGGAGTCTACGACCGCCGAGATCAATTCCTCCGACCCTCTGATTGACTCCGGGTCATCGCTCGAAAGCAACTCGACTGCTGTGGAGATGCGCTCCTGTAACTCCGGGTGTCGGATCTCCAGAATCCGCGCCATATGCGTCAGCGTAAACTTCCGTGACAAGGGCCGAAACAGGAACCACCACGCTGCCACCAGCGTGATAGAGAGTCCCGCAAGGCTCAACGTCCATCGAGCAGTCGAGGAAAAAAGCGTGACCGTCGCGTCGATTGCCATGATCACGAGAAGGCAAGACAGCGCCACGGCGAGTGTCGCGAAAAATCCGCGGATAAAGAGAAGTCTCCGCACACGGCGGATCATCGCTTCCAATTTGTTGAGGATCGGCTGCGGAAGTTGGCTGAGGGTTGCTTCGAAATTGCTCATGATACTTTTGTCGCAATGTTAGACAAGTCCGCTGCGTCGGCGCAGCACCCACTCGGTGGTAAGAAGTCCGAGGAAGGCGAGCAGGACCGGCCACTTGTCCCACAACGTAACATTGCGGCGCTCGGTCAGGGTTTCCTTCGGAGCGCCGAAGGAGGTGAGCAGCGACTCGATATTGTAAAGTTCTGCAACGCGCCCGCCGGTCATGCTTGTTGCCCGGTTGAGGAAATCGCGGTCAGCAGTCAGTTCGGCCAATTCAATGGGATTGCGAGTCGTGACGACCAGCAATTCAGTGGAAATTTCGGCTTCACTGTTCTCCGCATTTGCTACAGCAGCGTCGACAGCGTCGCCGACGAGTTTTAACTCATACTCGCCTTCCACGTTCAACCCGCCCAGGCTGGACTCGTATAGTCCTGATGAATCGGACCGGTAGCTGAGTCGCTGGGACAGGAAGCGTTCTCCATCTTTCCAGACTTCCACGTCCACCTCTGCATCCGTCACTGGGCGGCGTTCGGAGTCGAGCAGCTTCGCAGTCACTTCAATGGGATCGCTCGGCGTGTAGCTGAGCCTGTCAGTGCCGACCCTGACAAAATCATTTCCCGAGCGCAAGTTCGGCCCTGCTCCCCATCGTGTCACCTGACCCCAGAACCGGTGATGGTAGGTGTCGCCAACGCCGTAGCGGAAACGCCACGTCTGGTCGAAATTCATCATCAACACTTTGCCGAGTCCCGCCCGTATGGTCGAGATCAAAGCGTGGCCATTTTCAAATTCCTCCCGGTTGGCAAGCTGTTCGATGGCAGCCTCGACCGAACCCGGAGAGCCATCCGGCGAGAGGGCCTCCGCCGCGCTTGGCATTCCCGTTGGTCGAGCGTAGGCGAGCACTTCGGCGGTGTCTTTGACTCCCGCCGGATTAAAGCGCCAGTTCATCTTTGGAAATGATTTCCATCGGTCCAGATTCAAGGCGCGGCTCGATGATTGCGAAGTAACTGGATGGTTTCGGCCCTCCGAGGTGAGTTCAATTTTGTAAGACAATTCGGGGCTGTCAAAAAGAGTCGCAGACCCCGGATCGTATTGGATGGGGAGAAGTCGCTGCAACACTTCGCTGTCGAACGCATGCGGCATGAACCGTGGCCCGGCGATGGAAACCAGCATTGCGCCGCGTTTTGTTACTGCTTCTTCGATCGCCCGCCAATCGCGTGGACTGAGCGCCGAGGGCGCGATGTCGCCGAGGATGATAACGTCGAAAAGTTGCCACTCTTCCGCGCTCGCGGGGAGCCTGGTGGCCTCCGCCTCACCAAAGGGACGGGTCGCGCTGGCAGCGACAGGGGCAGGGAGTTTGGCGCGGGTGATCTCGTCGGGATCGAGTAGCACGTATTGCAAATGCACCGACTTGTCACGTCCGTAGAAAAGGTTGCGGAGATAGCGGAATTCCCAACGAGGGAAGCCGTCGACCAGCAACACATTCGTCCGATCATCCGTGACGGCGACTTTGAAACTCCATTCGTTATTGTCCTGAAAGATTTCGCGTTTGTCAGGCTCCAGCCGGATTTTGTAATCGACGATTCCCTTGGCTTCAGGTTGATGTGTGAATCGCAATTCGGTGCGGTAGTTTACATCGGCGACATCGATGGTGACCGAGTCGACGACTTCGCCGCCGCTGAGAAGTTGCGCCTCCACTTTTTCTCCAAGCAGGCCGTCCAGTTTTGCTGCCACCGCTACGACAACCCGGTCGTCGAGATAGATTGACTCAGGCGCCGAAAGATTGAGAAGTGAAATATCGACTGGCCCGAGATCACCGCCGACCGGAACTGCTGAGAGAGGTGTGTTCTGTATCGCGAGCTGGCGCAGGCTGTCTTCCGGCAGACCTGCGGCGTTGTGGCGTCCGTCGGTCAGCAGCAGTACTCCTGCGAGCGACTCCGGCGAAGTGTTTTCGAGAACGTGTTCCAATGCTCCGGTCAGGTCGGTTTGGGCATTTTCCGGGGCAGATCCCATCTCTGCTTCCGCAGTCCATTCGTCGAGCGATGCAATCTGCTCAACGTCTCGGGAGAAACGATAGAGGCGAATGTTATAGTCCTCTGCGAGCCGATTCAACAGGGCGGTGCCCGATGGGGTTACGTCGTTGACCATGCCCTGTTCGATCTCCTCAGTTTCGACCTGGAAATCAAGAGCTTGCTTCGCCAATTCAAGGCGAGTCCGGGCGGCTGCAGCATCGATCTCTTTTCGATTTTCCGGAGTGAGGCTCTTGTAAAAAGCCTCGTCCGAAGCGGTCAGTGTAGCGGGTAGGGATTCGATAATACCGCCAACTTCCTCTCGGGCGACATTGAGTTGTCGAATCAGTTCAGCGGGTTTGTTGGTCGAGGCCGCTTCGCGGGCGGAAGCCAAAATGCGAGTGAGTCCGTCGCGGCTGCGCTTCAGGTAGTCGCTGACACGGTCTACGTTTTGGATTCCTGTGAGAGTCGCGGTAAGCTCTTCATTTTGCGTGGCTAGTTGGTCGAAGAATGCAGGTAATTGCTCGGCGCGGTTTTCAAGACCAGCCTCCTGACTGGGGGCAGACTCGAGCGCTTCGAGTTCGTTCGCGAGGGCTGCATCGATTCCCAGAGCAAGTTGTTCAACTTCTCGAAGAGGTGGACGTTCGTTGGTGACCGCTACTCCAAATAGAGCGGCCCGGTCGAGTTTCTCAGAGGCGCTGAGTCGTTGGTCGGCAAGCAGCATCGAGTCTGACTCGTCGAGGAGAATAGCGACCTCGCGATCGATCTCGCGCTCTTCTATAAATGAACGAACCGGCTGAACCAACACGAGGACGAGCAATATCAGCACGCTGAGTCGCAATCCGAGCAAGAGGCGCCCCCGGGCTTTCGATACGAGAGTTTCTTCGAAGCCATACAGCCAGAGGATTGCTTCAGCTGAAATGCCACCAATCAATGCGATGGCTGGAAGTGGCCATGAAGTCGCTAGCGAAAAGACTTTTCCCAGAAACTGGAAGGAGAGCCAAAAGGCAGTAGTCGCGAGGATGAGCCCGACCAGAGAAAATGCGATCCGCGCGGCCGGGAATCGATTTCGTGCAAACAGGGTAGCAATCCAAAGCAGAAAGGCAGCCGCAAAGCCGACCCCGGCGAGAACCGGTCCGAGGCCGCCGATCAAATCGTTTCTACTGAAGTCTTCCGGGTTCAAGAAAAGGAGTGTTTGTCAGGATTTACCCATTCGGGTGAGCTGCTCGCGGAATGCACTGCTCGGAGCGTCTTTGGCCTCGAATTTGATCGTGATTTCCTCACCCATTCGGCGGCTGTTGGCGACCCAGCGGGCGAGAGCCACTTCTAGTAGAAGAAATACAAATGCGCCGAGTGCGAGGTACTTCCAAAGCTCCTGGCCGAATTGGTTTCCGTTGAGAAATCCGATTAGTTCCTCGAGCGTTTGTGGCTGTGATAGAGTGACAAAGTTCGCGAGAAAGTCGAAGTCGGCTTGGGTTAACGCTTCGAGATGGCTTTCGGCCGAGTCGCGCTTCACGGTGAAAGGGATGTCTGAGCTGTCGGGTCTCAGGAAGTCAGCGAAGTAGGCCTTTTGCTCGTCTGGAATCTTGAGTCGGTAGAGTCCTGACGAGATTTCTCCCTGCAATTTCAAAACCGATCCGCCCTCGCTTGAACTGAGCTGCGCAGTACGGAGCCGGTTGTTCGGGCCTTCGACTTCGTAGTTTGTCAGGGTGGACTCACGGCCGGTTTCTGCGTTGGGTCCTGAGAAAGTGCGGAAAGCCTGAGACGGGATGGGTTGAAGTGGCGTTTTCCCCGAATCCCAATAAAGCACGGCGCCAGCATCACCGGAATCCTCGCGAAAGACGGCGCGAAAGTCATACCAGCGATTCGCCTCGAGTTTGGCATTCATACGGCGCTTGCCACCGGGTTTCCGAAAATCGCCGAGCCGCTTTCCGTCGATCCAGATTTCGATGAAGTCGTCTACGTCGGCTGAGAAATTGTAGCGATCAGAGACAGGGACCTGAAATTTTCCGCTCCACTCGACTCTAAATCCATTCGCTGGAATTCCCGGTGCCGGACTGCCGGCGAGCCAATTGAATTCAATATTCGAATCCTGACGGGTGTAAGCAGGTTTGTCGGCGTCGTGGCTCGCAAAATACTCACCAATCAACCCTTCGCCAATCGCCCTGCCGCGACTCCCGGCGAGACCGATGTTTACTTCCCAGCCCGGATCGAGGTTGAGCTGGTAGGCGGCCGGATCAGCGAGGTGATAGACGAGTTCGTGGAGCAGCGGGAGAAACGCCTGCCGCGTTACGAGATTACCGCCGGATAGATCAATGGGTGTTCCTAACAGGATCACATTTCCCTTTCCGACCTGGCGGGATGTTAACAGTGCGTCGCCGTTGTTCAGTCTCGCGCCGACTGAGGATTCGTTGGCCAACTCAGCAGGGATTTGCTGGTTGCGATAAGTCTGGATAACAGTGGAGGAAAAATCACTTTTTGCTGTATCGGCGATTTTTTGGAGGGCGGGATGTGTCAGTGTTTGCGCCGAAGGAGTGAATTTTTTTTCGGAGGTGGCCACCTGAAGTTCCTGGCCGAATTTCGCTGGAAGAAACGGCGTTTCGTTTTCCAAACGCCAGTTGTTGTAGAAGTTCGGTTGAATTTTTTCTCCTGCTGCGACGAGAAGTCCACCGCCGTGTTCGACAAATTTGGAAACCGCCTTTGCCGATTCAGCGGGGAGTCGCGGCACATCGCTGAGAACGATGGCGTCGAACTCGTCAAAGTCAGGGATCGATGCAATGCCGGGGGCGTCTACGACAGTTGGCTCGACGAGAAACCGGATCGGGTCGAGCGTGGGATCGTAGTCCATGTTGAAGTCGTCCGACTCCTCGTCGGTAACGCTGGCACTGTTTGCTTCCAGATTCGGATCAAGTGTGAGTGCGGAGGGCGCCATGGCTATGGCAGCGAAGGTTGAGGCGCGGTCGAAGGCCCGTCCCGATGGGCGGCCGTCGACGATGAGGACCTTCAGCACCTCGGCGACATTTGCCGCATAGTAGCCGGTGTTGTCGCTGGTGATGTCGTCCTCGACTTCGAGTGTGAAGGTGAGCGAGTGTGCGCCCGGGTCCGAGAACTGATGAAGGAACTTTGCCGACTGCCGTTCGCCCGGCTTGAGTTGGCCGAGCGATTCGTCACGATATTCCCGGCCGTCGTCGAGAGTCAAAACAAGAGCTCCGGGAGTGACCGCTTCGTTCCCGGTGTTCTCAGCCATGACTGTAATCTCGACGGGACGGTCAACGCCGACGATGTCGCGGGAAAGAGAGATGTTCGTAACGGCTACATTGCGGATGTAGTCCGGCAATGGCATTTTGCGGATCATGATCTGCGGCTCCGAAGGAAGATTTTTGAAGGCATCGCGAAGGAAGCTCCAGCGTCCGCTTTTTCCAATTTCCCAACCAACATTCTGTTCGTCGGTCAGGATCACGATTTGCTTGGCGGGATTGTCGCCCCGCGAGAGGCTCAGTGAAGCGAGCGTGAGCGCCTGATAGGTGGTCATGGCACCGTCGAGTGGAGCGAGATCGTCGAGCGCTGCCTCGAGTTCAGCACGGTCGGTTGTCGGATCGAGAATTTTCCCGCTCGGCGATGGGCCACCAAGGATGAGGCTGAAGGCGTGGCCCCGAGGTGCGCGTTTCACCAGAGTTCGGGCATCTTCAACGGCGCGCTCGAAGTTGGTCGTGCCGTCAATGTTCACGGTCATCGAAGTCGATCCGTCGATGATCAGGGCGATGTCCTGTCTCGCCCCCGGAGTAAAACGTGACAGGTTGAGGTATTTCTCGAAAAGGATCAGAGCAACGCACCCTAGCAGCAGGATGAGCGAGACACCTGCGATCCAGCGGCGCCATTTGGGTTCGTCATGGAGAACGACAGCGACGCCCAGACCGACGATCCCCAGCAGGAGCAGCGGCAACACGAGTAACCAGGGAATGGTGGATCCCGGCGGGATGAAAGGGCGGGCCAAAGCCAACGCAAGTAGTCCGACCAACAGGCAGCGCGTGGCCATGAGAAGCGCCTCTTCCAGTTGAATGCGACGGTTTCGGATCGCCAGCGAATCGAGCAGGAAGGTCATCGCCCCCCAATCGACAACTCGCGTGGAGCGACGATTCAGCAAATGGATGATGATCGGAATGGAGATTCCGAGTGCTCCAAGAAGCAAAGCTGTGTTTAGAAAAAGCACGTTCTAGTGAAAAGTGATTAGTAAATAGTTAGTAGTGTAGGATGGCTTTGGGAGCCATGGGTATAAGGAAGTCTTCGATGTCGGATTCCCGGACGATGGTGCCGGATTGAGTGCAGAATTTGTCTGATTTTGAAATCATACTGGATAGCATTAGTCTGGCTTCGGCGGCAATATTCAGGGGGTCGTTCATCTGAGCTGTATCAATGTATTCGCTTTCTTCGGCTGTTTCGATCCAGTGTTCTGTCTCGTTGAGTTCGCCGATTGCGTCGGTGAGCTTGCTGATGAAATGCTTTTCATAGCGGCGTTTCGCCCAAGATTCGGCTATTTGCGCACCGACCGAGCGCGAACTGCGACGGATTTGATCGGTTAAAGAATGGTTTTCAACTTTAGGGAACTTCTTAGGTAATCCGAAGATGCTTCTCTGCAACTCGCGAGCTCTTCCATACACGATCAAATCACGGAAGGTGTTAACATGTGGCAAACTCATCGTATCAAAATCTATTCACTATTCACTATTCACTCCGTGTGATCAGGTTTTACGCTGTGAGAAATACGAAAACAGCGCCTCAGGCACTGTGGTCTTTGTGTTTATGGGAACGTAATCGGCTTCCATTTGGCCGCAGGCGAGTTCGATGGATTTGAGATGCGACTTCACACTCTCCAGATAGCTCGCGCGGATCGCGGACGGATCGATATTGAGTTGACGTCCCTCAACTTCGAGACATTTAAAATCGTCAAATTTGTCGAAAGGGAAGGTCAATTCCTCTTCTGCCATGAGGTGGAAAACGACGAGCTCGTGGCGCTTGTAGCGGAAATGGTGAAGCGCTTTCTGGATTTCATCGGCATTGTCGAAAAGGTCGCTGATGATGATGACCAAGCCGCGCGCGGGAATCCGGTCGGCGATCTCATGAAACGTCTCGGCGCAGCGGGTGTCCTCTGCGGGTGTGGTCGATGATAGCTCTTCGAGAACAGCACGGACCTGGCTCGGTTTTGCGGCGGGGCGGAGATAGCGCTTGATGCCGTCGGCAAACGTGACCAGCCCAACAGCGTCTTGCTGACGGATGAGCAGGTAGGTCAGAGCGGCGGCGAGGTGCCGGGCATAGTCGAATTTCGAGAGGTGTTCTTTTCCGCCGAGCGGCGAGGATTCTTCACCGGTGAAATTCATCGAGCCGGATGCGTCGACCAGAATGGTAACGCGCATGTTTGTCTCTTCGATGTACTGCTTGATGTAATACCGGTCGCTTTTTCCAAAAACACGCCAGTCTAGATTTCGCAGATCGTCACCTGCGACATACTGTCGGTGCTCGGCAAACTCGACGGAGAAGCCTTTGTGCGGGCTCGTGTGGCGACCGCTGATTGAGCCTTCCTTTGCTGAACGGGCTAGGAACTCCAGCCGGCCGATCATGTTGGTGATCTCGGCGGGAAGTAGCTCGTTGAATTGTGGCTGGGTCGTTTCCGGCATCGGGTAGTTCCGGAGAAATTAGACCTCGAGGTCAGCGCTTGGCTTGAACTTGTCCACCAGCATCGTGACGATCTCGTCGCTACTGACGCCGGCAGCTTCAGCGTTGAAAGTCGTCAACACGCGGTGACGCAGAACCGGGTGAGCGACGGCGCGGACATCGGCAGTTGTCGTGTGGTAGCGGCCCTGGAGAATGGCGCGAGCCTTGGCTGCGAGGATGAGGTAAATGCCTGCACGAGGGCCGGCACCCCAGGCGACCATTTCCTTCACAAAATCGGGAGCATTGGCTTCCTTTGGTCGCGAAGCACGAGCGATCTGTGCTGCGTAGGTGACGACGTGGTCGGCGACTGGAACGCGGCGGACGACTTGCTGAAGGCGCATGACTTTTTCACCGTCGATCTGTTTGGAGATTTCAGCACGGTAGGTGCCGGTGACGCGTTTGATAATCGCCTCTTCTTCCTCTTCGCTCGGGTAGTCGACGCGAATGTTGAACATGAAACGGTCGAGCTGTGCTTCCGGGAGCGGATAGGTGCCCTCCTGCTCGATCGGGTTCTGCGTCGCGAGGACGAAGAACGGCTCGGGTAGGGGATAGGTCTCCTCGCCGATAGTGACGTGGTGCTCCTGCATTGCTTCGAGGAGGGCGGCCTGCGTTTTTGGCGGCGTCCGGTTGATCTCATCCGCGAGGATCATGTTGGCGAAGATGGGGCCTTTTACGAATTTGAAAATTCGCTTTCCGGTGCTCATGTCTTCTTCCAAAACCTCGGTTCCGGTGATATCGGCCGGCATGAGGTCTGGCGTGAACTGAATCCGTTTGAAACTGAGATCGAGCACGTCGGACAGCGTCGAGACGAGCAGCGTTTTAGCCAATCCCGGGACACCGACCAGCAGAGCGTGAGAACGGCAGAAAATCGCGATCAACAACTGTTCGATGACATCGTCCTGACCGACGATGACGAGACCGAGTTGCTGTTTCATCGCCTCGTAGGAGCTTCTAAGGTCTTCGATGATTTCTTTGTCCGAACCGCCGAGTTCCGCTTCAGTTCCGGGGCTGGGTTCGATTGCCGTGTTTGCCATAGTTTTCGATTGCTGGATAATGAGAATTTTGGTCGCGTGGTAGAGCCCTCGACCTTGCTGACGATAGGCCAGACCGCAAGTCGATGTCGAACGGGTTTTTCGCGCGATAGCGCTCAGAGTATTCGCCCTAACGAGTCATTCCGAAAGGGCTATAGGTGAGGCTGTTGCTTTACTCGGTCACAGAGATGCTGTCGATTTGAATTTCGAAAGCTTGACCCGGAGTCGTCCCCGTCGGCTAGCAGCCAGAGGCCCGGAGACTGCACCGAGCTGTCGAACTCGACTAAGATCTTAAAGTTTCCGTTTTCATCCGGCGCTGCCTGGACCGTTTCCTCGAATAGGGATGCGTTGGGATTTGTGCGTGTGCGACCGATCCAACCCGCTTCGGGTGCAAGGTTGAAGCATCGGATCGAGCTTACCCCTCCGCCGGTCTTTCCTACCAGTTCGTCAAGTCGCTTTAGCCAATCCGGCGCGGTGAGCTTTTGAAGCCGATTCAGCCTCGTCTCTCCCAACTCGATCACTCCGACGCGGAGCAGCGCGTCGTCCGCATCCAGAGCCCAAGTTTCGTAGTCGCTTACGGAGCCTGTCACCTCGAATCCTCGAATCGCCTTGGGAGAAGGGAAAATCCGGACTAATGGCGAGGCCGATTCCTCCACGGAGATCGAAATGCACGACTTTTCAAATATTGTGCTGCTTTTTGGAACGTCGTCGAATTCCAGCTCCACCCAGTCAGAAGCTGAGATTGAGATCGCTGCCGCGATTGTGAGTAGGAACGCGCTAAAATGCATGAAAGAGGACCGAAGAGGCAGAATCTTGTAAACGAACTGAGCCGCGAAGCGTCCTAGTATACATGAAGATGGCACAACTCTCCGTTTTCGCTGCGACCATCTCGTTGTCTTCGATGACAGCTTGTCACGGCGGCAATATTGAAGTCGGAGAAGTCGACTGGGGGCGCGATCTTGATGCTGCCTACACTGCTTCCGAAACGTCAGGCAAGCCCGTGTTGGTCCTTTTCCAGGAAGTGCCGGGCTGCGCAGGCTGTCAGCAGTTTGGTCGCGAAGTGTTGAGTCATCCGCAGATCGTGGAGGCCATCGAAACGGAGTTCGAGCCCGTTCTCGTCTACAACAACCGAAAGGGCGAAGATGCCGGGATTTTGAAAAGTTTCAGCGAGCCTGCCTGGAACTACCAGGTCGTCCGCTTTCTGAATGCCGAAGGAAAAGACATCATCCCTCGTCGGGACAAAATCTGGACGACCGAGGCCCTGGCCGCCCGCATGGCCGAGGCTCTCGAACTACGTGGCCGTCCCGTTCCCGGATACCTTGAGGCCCTCGCCGCAATGTCGCTCGGCGGAGATATCGATACCGCCGCGTTCGCCATGCGCTGTTTTTGGACAGGCGAGATGCGACTCGGTGGAATCGAAGGCGTTCTCACGACAGAGGCGGGTTTTCTCGACGGCCGCGAAGTTACCAAAGTCGTCTTCGACCGTGACCGTATAAGTTTTTCCGACCTCGTTGCCCATGCCGCCTCCTGCGACTGCGCGAACAAAGTTTATACTACCAGCTCCGGGGATTCTGCGATTGCGGCAAAGGGCAGACTTGCCGTGGGATCCCTGACAAACGACTACCGCGCCGCAGGCAAGTCTGATCAGAAACGCCAACTCGGCGGAACGCCATTTGAGAAGCTTGATCTATCGCCGGTTCAGGCCACGAAAATTAACGCTCATGCCCGTTCCGAGCCGCGTAATGCATTGCAATGGCTCAGCCCCCGTCAGATCGCTGCCCTTCAAGATTCGTGATCGATTCTCCATGGAAAAGACAATTTTCTACTGCTCGATTTTTTATCGTCTCTCGCTCTCAGTACTGCGGCGGACACTGGAAAGCTTGCCCTCGACCCTGACGCGAAGACGCTTCCCGATTCCGCCGAGGTCGCGACGTTTGCAGGCGGTTGCTTTTGGTGTGTCGAAGAAATTTTCCATCAGACTCCCGGCGTGCTCTCAGAACTATGCGCGGATCAATCCGACCAACGGCTACCTTCACAATGTTCTCTATCCCAAGATGGGAAAGCTCGGTCTGCAGATTCCTGAAGGGGCCGGGGAGGGCTTCAGCTTTCGCGATCTGCTGAAAGGTTCTTCGATCAAGGGATCAAGTGCCAAGCCGCAGAGTCAACGGATTTGAGTGAGTGAACTGGTTGACTTCGCGTTGCTTTGGACGCTTCGCTTGCTCCCTTGGGTCACCTGTCTCGCGTTGCCCGGTTGTCTTTTTCCAGTTCGTTCCGAATCTCTTGGGTTGCAGCTGTTTGCTAACTTTTCATGAAAGATTCACGGTAGGATCATCGTTCTTTCACCCCGGCGATGAAGGCTGGGGGCATGACAGAATCTGGAGCTACCGCAATCACTACCGGCCCAGTCCGACTTCGAGAACTGATTTGGTTCGGTTCCCGTCAGGCGCTTGCCTGTCTTTTCGGATTCTGTTTTCTGGGCGGCTTGCTCATGACACGAAACTGGGATTGGGCGCATATCCTTTCCCGGTCAGATTTCCTTTTCCTCTACGCGCTTGCGTTGCAGTTCGCGTTGATCGCTTTTCGACTGGAGCATCGCGACGAGGTCGTGGTGATCCTTGGATTCCACGTTCTCGCGTCGCTCATGGAGTGTTTCAAGACTTCGCCCGCGATTGGTTCGTGGTCCTATCCGGACGAGGGCGTCATCTTTCGAGTCTATCAGGTGCCGCTCTTCGCTGGCTTTCTCTACAGTGCCGTCGGCAGTTACATCGCCCGGGCGTGGCGTCTATTCGATTTTCGCTTCCGCAACTACCCTCCCATCTGGCTGACTGTGACGGTTGCCTTACTGGCCTACGCCAATTTCTTCACGCATCACTTTGTATGGGATATCCGATGGATCCTGATCGCGGTGTCGTTGGTGATGTATGGGCGGTGTGAGCTGCGGTTTCGCACGGGTAGTCGTTATAGAAGAATGCCGCTGGCGCTTGGTCTTCTCGCAGTGGCGTTTGCCATCTGGGTTGCAGAGAACGTGGGAACTTACGCGAGAGGTTGGATTTATCCGGGGCAGGAAAGTGGATGGGAGATGGTATCGATTCACAAATTCTGGGCGTGGTATCTCCTCATGACTCTGAGCTTTGTCATGGTTTCCCTCGTCCATTTGAGGAGGCCTGTGCTAGAATCCAGTCAGGAATGATGAAAATTAAAATTCGGTGCGCGTGGGTTGTTCAGGCTCTCGCGCTCACGTGTGCGATGGCAGATGATTTCAGTTTCGATGCTTTGGAGGAAGACACCCGCAGCCGCTTGAACAGCGGTGAACCTGTAGTTCTTGATCGACGTCCTGATGAGTCTGAGGATGCCGACAAACGATTCGTAACGGTGGCGCAATTTCTCACCGGAAGTCGAGCCGAGATTTGGGATGTGATCGCTGATAAAGAGGGGGCAGAACACTTTTTGAGTGGCGTTTTAGCTTCGGACGTGATCAGCGAGGGCGATGGCTTTATCGTGGTGGAGCAAGAGACTGCGGTCGGTGGACCAAAAGGTTCTTATCGTTATGTTCTTCGGCATGAGTTGACGCCAATGAAGCAAATCGAATTTTCTTTTGTCGAGGGGGAGATTAAGAATGTTGAAGGAGCCTGGTGGATTTATGACAGCCCGGTAGATGGGAAACACATTGTTGTGTATGCCCTTCATGTGGATCCCGGTGGGTTTGCGCCGCAAATCATTGTGAAAAGCGGAATGAAGAAATCGATTCCGGGGACTTTTGCGTCAGTCCAAAAAGAAGTCTTAAAGAGAAGGGCTGCGGAGGATTCCGCTCGGAATAGATTTCGACCTTCCCGAATTGTGACGAAACAGCGCTGAAGCGTTATTGTTCCTGCATGAGATTTCGACTATTGTTTTCAGCTTCCCTTTTGGCATCCACTTCGGCTTCGGCGCTGGAGTATGAAAAAGACATCATGCCGATTTTTTCGGAGAAATGCGGCGACTGTCACAGCAAGAAGTCAGAAAAAGTGAAGGGTGGGTTGAAGTTCGATGACCCGAGTCATTTTCATAGCCGCTTCGACAAGAACAGCGTGGTGGTTCCGGGTGATTGGGATGCGAGTTATCTTTTCGTCACTCTCTTCCGCCCTGCCGATCACGACGATGCAATGCCGCCCAAGGGAAAGGGGGAGCGGCTCACGCCGGAGGAGACCGTTTTAGTCCAGCGTTGGATCGCGGAAGGCGCACCGATCGTTGGAGAAACGGGGGAGAAAGGACCAATGCCGGAGATGGGCCAACCCGGCTACATCGAGGCTGGCGAGCCGATGAAGGAAGAGACTCCACAACCGCAGGAATGGACCAACCGTGAAGGGAAAGTGATTGTTGCGACGTTGGTCGAGGTGGATGGAGACGTCGCGGTGCTGAAACTTGGGAGTGGGCGCGTTTTTCGAGTCCCGATTGAAACGCTTTCGGACGAGAGCCGTGCCGTCCTCACCAAGTGAGCTTCACAGGAATTTGTGAATCATCCAATCGAACATCCGGTCGCTCAGTAATCTTCGCGCGATGATCATGGGTTTGGCCAGGTAGCCAGCGACATAGCGGGTTTTGGGGCGGTCAGCAGCAACGGCTCTCACGAGAACATCGGCGATGACGCTGGGTGGGGATGCTTTCCCCGAAGCGTAAGTATCGCTGGTCGCGGTAGCCATTTTCTCCGCCAATTTAAAATAGGCCCCGCCTTTGGATCTCCGGAGAAGGGGATCAACAACTACCTCATCGAACTCGGTTTGGATTGCTCCCGGCTCGACGATGACGACGTTGATTCCGAACTGCGCGAGTTCGATCCTCAGGCAGTCTGACCAGCCCTCGATCGCATGTTTGGTAGCGTGATACCAAGCGCCAAGGGGAGTGTGGATTTTTCCACCCACGGAAGAAATGTTGATGATAGTACCGCTGCGCCATGCTCTCATGGAGGGGAGCACCAGCTGAGTCATTCGGGCAAGCCCGAACAAGTTGACTTCGAATTGACGGCGTGCCTCTTCGATCGTCACGTCTTCGACCGCTCCAAAGAGACCAAAGCCGGCGTTGTTGATCAAGACATCGATGCGCCCCTCTTTTTCAACGATGTCATCGACAACTTTTTTCATCGACTCGTCCTCTGTCACATCTAGATGGTAAACGGAAGCGCCGGCATCCTCGATGGATTTCATTTTCTCGACGCGGCGCGCTGCACCGTGGACCCGATGACCTGCTGCAAGCAATGCCCGGACGGCTGATTCGCCAATTCCGCTGGAGGCCCCGGTGACGAGGACGATTTTGGACTTCTCGGAACTCATTGCGATGACGGCTACGGATCAGGCCATGAGACAGGGTCGAGTCCGTAGTAGCTCTTCAATTGGTCGTATAGTTCACGATGCTCCTCCATGAGATCTTGGGGCTCTTCAAAAAATGTCTCAGAAGCGACGGCGAAAAACTCAGCAGGGTTGGTTGCGCCATAAGGATCAAGAAACGGCTCCGGACCGCGTCGCCGGTTCACTTCTTCCACCAATTCTTCGTAGTCGCGTTGAAAAACTTCCGACCATTGTCGGTAGGTATCGCGGTTGCCGAGGAGCGGCACGCCGTCTGCGGCTCCGTCTGCCTGGTCCAGTTGATGGGCGAATTCATGGATGGTCACGTTCATGCCGTCGTCTGAGTTGCGAGCGCCTGCGACCACGCTCTCCCAGGACAAAATGACGGAACCCGTTTCCCAGGATTCGCCAAGGACTGTGCCGCGTTCCTCGTCGTGAATCCCAAACTGACGTCGCCCCTGGTCGCGGAACGCTCCCGGATAGACGAGGATGGATTTGAGGCGCGAATAGAAGTGATGCTTTTTCAAGCCAACAAGGAGCAGTGCCGCTTGCACAGAAATGACGAGTTTCATCTCATCGGTGACTTCGCGAAGATCACCGCACGCTTCGAAATACTTATCGTGCATCAAGAGGTTAGCGTAACCTTGGAGCTTCGCTTTAATCTCGTCCGGCAAAGATGAGTAACGGGGGAACCGCTTGTCCAGAATGGCGATCTGCTCTTCTGTGAAGGTTCCATGAAGGAGCGCTCGCCGTTTTGTCGCGCTGACTATTTTGAATCCCACGACGACCGCAAAAATCACGGCGATGACGAGAAGTAATGTTTCTCCAACTCCGAACATGATTCAGTCCTCGAAAGGAGTCGCAGAAAACTCGAAACCCTCGCTACGGTCGTGGAGGATGCTGACGAGATATTCCGCAGGGAGCAAAACGAGCCATTGGTCCTCCTGGTCGCGGGCGAGTGAACAACCGGACGGCAGAGTCACGCCGGGTGGGTCGAGCACATTAGTATCGGCTGAAGGCTCTTTTTCGCGAACCCATTGGGCAATTTTCCATGGGGACACTTCAAGGCGGCAATCAACATTGTATTCGTTTTCCAGTCGCGCCTTCATCACCTCGAACTGAAGCGGGCCAACAGCTCCCAGGAGGGGGACACGTTGGGCGGCGTTGTGGACTTCATATGCCTGGGCAACGCCTTCTTTCAGCAGCTGCTCGATGCCAGACCGGTAGCGTTTGATGTTCGCCGTGTCGTTGTTGTAGATATAGGAAAAGCATTCCGGGCGGAAGCGTGGCATTTCGTTGTAGACGATTTTTTGGTCGCTTGTCAGGGTGTCGCCGATGAGGAAATCGTAGTTCCCGACCAGAGCGAGAATATCGCCTGCATAGGCATTGTCTAGGGTCTCGCGCTCCTTGCCAAAAAGCTTCTGCGCGTTGCTGAGTCGCACCTTGCGTCCGGAGCGGATGTCAACGACCTGCATGTCACGTTCGAACTCACCCGAGACGATCCGAACAAACACGGCCCGGTCCCGGTGACGTGGGTTCATGTTCGCCTGGATTTTGAAGACGAATCCTGAGAATGCAGCGTGATGCGGAACGATGGGGCCACTTTCAGCCTCCCGGGCTGCCGGGCCGGGGGCGAGTTCGAGGAAGCGTTGTAACATTAGTTCAACGCCGAAGTTGTTCATCGCACTACCGAAGAAAATCGGCATTTGCTCGCCGTCGCGGAGCTTTTCCTCGTCCAGTTCCTCTGCCACGCCATCAAGCAGTTCAATCTCCTGCTTCGCCGTCTCGTGAATCTCGGAATCGATCGCTTCGCGCACCTTTTCGTCGTCGATACCTCCAACGGAAAGGGGCGCTTTGAACGAGCCGTGAGGAGTTCGCTCGAATAAGTTCACCTCGTTTTTCTCGCGGTCGAAAATCCCACGAAAGCGGGGGCCGTCGCCGAGTGGCCAGTTGAGCGGGACAGGTGGCAGGCCGAGCACTTTCTCCAGCTCGTCAATCAACTCGAGCGGCGGTCGCGAGGGGCGGTCCATCTTGTTGATGAAAACAAAAATCGGAACACCTCTTTTGCGACAAACTTCGAACAATTTCAGCGTCTGAGCCTCGATTCCTTTACCGGCATCGATGACCATGACCGCCGAGTCGACCGCAGCGAGAACGCGGTAGGTGTCTTCAGAGAAATCGTGGTGCCCCGGGGTATCGAGAAGATTGACGCAGTATCCGTTGTAGTCGAATTGGAGCACGGTAGAGGAGACGGAAATTCCGCGTTCCTTTTCCATGTCCATCCAGTCGCTGGCGGTCGAGTTCTGATTTTTTCTTGCGGTGACACTCCCAGCCAGATGGATCGCACCGCCGTAGAGCAACAACTTCTCAGTGAGCGTCGTCTTGCCGGCGTCGGGGTGCGAAATAATCGCAAATGTCCGTCTGCGGTCGATTTCGCGGGCTACGTCGGTAGGAACAGTTTTGGTGGAAGTGGTCACGGTGCGGGAAATTGGGCCTGAAAGTGTGGATGATTCCTACGGTTGAAGCGCTCAGACCGCAACGAACGATTTATTGCGGATAGGTTTGATTTCAATTTTTGAGAAATGCGAAGGGCGCAATCGTGCGGTGCTCCTTAACGTCATTGTCCGGTGGTGGCTTTGATAGGATATTTTGTGGTGAAAACCGCACCATCCCTCCAAATTTTGCCCCTCGTTGCTCTGGGTCTTTGCTCTGGGTCTTTGCTCTGTCACTGGCTCCGCTTCTGCGGATGACGGTGACGACGCAAAGAAGAAAATAATCGAAGTCGCCGCTGTCGACCGCGAGTTTTTGTAGTCTCCGTCTGCCCGAGCCGGGGCATTGCTTCTTCGGAACGATGATGGTCGCGAGATGGAAGAGCGCCTTGTTTCGGCGCACGGTGAAACGATTCGAATTCAGCGGGCTGATGACAACAAGGAGTTCGAAGTTCCGATTTCGGTCTTTGATGACTTCACTGAGCAACGAATTCGTAGTTGGATCGAAGAGGACCCCGAGGCAGTGGAGTTTTCCCTCGACATCACAGCTCAGCGAAATCTGGTAGATTCGAACACGTTCGAGGTATCGGGGCGCTCATTCAAGAATACTCAGTGGGCCTACCGTGTGTCGCTGACTAATCAGACGCGCAACGCACTCAATGGAGCCGAAGTCGAGTACCGCATCATCTACGATGACAACGTGGAGTTTAGCCGAACCTCAGCAATGCCCGGAGAAGGTGCCCGCCAGCAGGAAGGGCAAGTAGTCGCGCTCCCGGAGGTTGCCTTCAATGATGAGGTCGAATTTACAACTCCGCCCGTTGAAACACAGACTTATGAGTATGTCCCATCTCGCGGAGATCGTGAATATTCCAAAGATGAGATCAAAGGAATTTGGGTTCGTGTGTCTCGTCATGGTGAACTCATCGGCGAGTTCAAGAGCAACGAGGCTGGAATGGCTAGCCTCAGCTGGGATAACGAAGATGAAATCGAGATCACGGTAACGAACAAGTTCCGGGACTCCTTCGCCGATTAAGATTCGAAGCTCACTACTTTCGACTCAGGAGGTAAGCTACGAGATCGCAGAGTTCTGGCTGCGTTAGCGTATTCTCAAGGCCCATCGGCATCAGCGAGCTGTGGACCGGGCGGATTGAGTCAATGGCTGAGCGTTCGATCACGTGCGTCTGACCAGCTGGGTCAATCAGTTCGATGCTGTCGGCGGAACGCTTTTCGATCAGGCCAATCCGTGACCCGGCACTGGTGTCTTTCAGTTTTACTTCGAATGTCTCGAAGTCGCGGGCGATTGACTCGCTGGGGTAGAGGACCGATTCGAACAAATCACTGGCCGTTCGGATACGCCCGACGGACGATAGGTCGGGGCCGATCTTGCCACCAACTTCACCGACTTTGTGGCAGACCATACAGGAACCTTTACCTGTGTTGAAAACTGCTTCACCATGTTGCAAATCTGTCTCCCCCATCAGCGCGACAAGCTCGGCGACGCGTTCCTGTTTGGCATCATTCTCGGCTTCCACTGCCGCAATCTTTTCCGCGATTCGTTTTTGGACGTCTTCGGAGTAGGGGAGAAATAGTTTTTGGACACGGGTTGAGCTGAGGTTTGCGAAGGCTGGAGACGCGAGCAACGCCTCCGCTAGTTTTTGTGCCTGTTCTTCGCTCTCGATTCTTGGGAAAAGATCTAGAAAAGCGCCCATCTCGACCGGTCCCAGATCATCAGCGATTCTCGTGAGTTCGAGTCGTCGAGGACCAGTGATTTTTGAATCCGTTAGAATCGCGATGGCCCGCGCGCGTGTCTCGAAGTCCTTTTCCTGCTCCAATATTTCAACAATGAGATCGAAGGCTTCGGGAGCAAGGATGGCATCGCGTTTCGTTCCCGCTCGCGCTGCCTTTACACGGGTGAGTCGGGGGAGGCTGGAATTTCCGGCGATTCTCTTCAGGGCCTCAGTGAAATTTTCGCCTCCGGTAGTGGCGAGCGCGTCGAGGGTCAGCCCGCGCAGGACGGGGCTGGCGCTTGGGAGCAAATTCGCTGCGAGGATTGGTTTCCACTCATTTTGGAAGTTTGCGGCAGGGGACTGTGCGAGGAGTTCGAGGCCAAGCTTTTTCTGGGCGGGATGTTCCGAAACGATGAGGCTCGTGAGGTAGTCAGTCATCGGTGGAGCATCGACGAACGGAGGAATTAAGGCTGCGAGAACCGCCTTGCGGGGATCGGACAGTTCGTTCCCCCAATCAAAAAAGCGGTTGGCAAGTGCCGCGTCCCACTCGTGATGACGGGCAGCAATTTTGACCGCAGTTTCGGCGAGCGTCTCATTTTCGGACCCGAGGGAGGGGAGGATATCAAAGACTTCGATTTTACTCGAGTCCATTTGATCAAGCGCCCACAGGGCACCGCTGACAACGTTCGGATTTTCCGAAGTGAGTGCGTTTCGAGTCGCATCGAAAGCATCTATTTCGATCAGGGCGTAGATGAGTGAATGCTCCAACATGCGGTCGTCTTTGACCCGGCCGAGTCGTCCTAACAAGGAACCAATCGAGCGGAACTCGCCCATTTTCCCCAGGGCCACGGAAGCGGCGCGGGCGACAGGTGGTTCGTCGCTGCGGACGATTCCGGTTAGCGCCCCGGTGATGGAGCGGTTGCGTTCGATTTCCACCTCGCGTTCGAGTGGTTGGTTCGCCGCAATGATATGCCAGCTACGGGTCACGCCCACGGCATTGCAGGCTGCCTGGCGAACACTCGGGTCAGGGTCAGTGAGAGCAGAATAAATGAGATCGGCCGATTCGGAAAACTTCATCCGTGAGAGAGTCCAGACAGCGTTGCGGCGGGCAGTAGGAGAAGACTCCGGATTTATCAAAATTCGGCGAAGCTCTGGAATAGCAGGATCACCACGGGCAGCCAATTCTAGATTGGCCCGGTCCTGGAGCCAGTCTTCATCCGCATCGAGATAGATGGCGACTTGTTCGCTGGTCAGCTTTTCCCAGGCCGGATAAGTCGGCTTCACATAAAGCGGCGCATCTGCTGCAGTGATGCGGTAAATGCCTCCCGCTACGTCGGGCTTTGCGATCTGTGACGTCGGACAGCCAATCCGAAACCAGCCGCCCGTGTCGATTGCGAGGATGTCGCCGTTGCGATCTTCAAGGACGTCAGTGAGATGCGCGTCCGGCTTGAGTAACTGGAAGATGGTTTCCGTCTTCTCGGGAGCGAATGCGGAACCTAGTCGCGTTGTTCGGGTGCGTGTGATCTTCGATGTATTAAAATGCGAGACGAGCCAATCGTCCTTCCAGGCCGGGTTGATCGATCCGCTGCGATAGCGACACATTCCCGAGACAGCGACGTGTCCGAAATTGTGTACTGGTGGCAACAGATCACCGGTCTTCTTGAACTCGGCCACGACCAGTCCCTGATCGAACCGGGGGTAGGCACCGCCATGAACCCAGTGTGTGATTGTATCCCCGCGCGGGCGTCCATAGAAAAGATTTACTGTTCCGAGGATTTCTCCTTCGTCGGTGAAGTCGATCTCCACCGGATTGTCCATTCCTCCGCCGGCGAAAGCTTCGACTTCGCTGCCGTTCAATTGCGACGACCAGATGCGGGCTCCTTTCCCTTCCATCACCACTTCGCCGGTGTCGCTGTCTTCGACCGCGAACCCTTTTCTGCCATGGCACCAATAGAGGCGTCCATTCGGATGCAAAAACGGCCCGTGCACATCAGCGGCGTTGCCTGTGAAATCGAAAAATGTGGCCAACTCCTCGCGGATCTCAGCATAGCCGTCACCGTCAGCGTCCTGGAATCGCCAAAGACTTGGCGGAGTCATCACATACAGCGAATCGTATATCCAGAGCGCTCCTTGAGGAAAAGTCAGCCCGTCAGCGAAGATGATTGATTTGTCGAAAACGCCATCACCGTCGGTGTCCTCGATGCGGCGGATGAAATGCGGGGGATCGGCGAGCAGTTCCTCCTTTTTCAAATTAACCCCGGTGCTCTCCGCAAGAAAGAGCCGACCTTCATCGTCGAAAGCCCCCATCATGGGGTGATCGACCAACCCCGGGGTTGTAGCCGGAGTAGCCCTCAGTCCATCCGCAACTTCGAAATCCTGCGCCGCGAGGCTGGCAGGGATTGCAATGGCCGCCAGGAGAAAATATTTAGGACTAAGCATGCGTGTGAACGGTGTCAGAAAGTGGCTCGACCTGCAATGGCGCGTCGATGGAGAATCTGATACGTAGGCTCTGGGTATAACTTTCGAAAGTTCACCAACCCGCGCCCATTGTCTTTGTCTGGATTCGGCAGAGATACATGTCTGCGGTTAGGTAAAGAACGCTGCCATCGTTCCCCCAGGAGCAATTGGCGGTGCGCTCGCCAGTGGAGATACGGCCCAGCAGTTTGCCTTCCGGCGTCAGTATGTAAACGCCTCCGGGCCCTGTTGCCCAGATGTTGCCTTTGGCATCCACCTTGAGTCCGTCCGGTAAACCCGGGAGGCCTTTCTTCACGTTTTCAGTCGCGTCGTAGAGCACGCTTCCTTCGCCGATGGTGCCGTCTTCTTTCACCGGGAATGCAGTCCAGGTTGCTGCTTCAGGGTCAGATTGCGCGACATAGAGCGTTTTGAAGTCAGGAGAAAAAGCGATGCCGTTTGGTCGAGCGAGTTCTTTGGTCAGGAGCGTTACCGTTCCGTCCGGGGCGAGTCGATAGACGCCGCAGAAATCGAGTTCGCGACCCGGATCGTCCCAGCGTTCCGGCAGACCGTAAGGTGGATCGGTGAAGTAAATCGTTTCGCCATCGGGACCAAGGCAGGCGTCGTTCGGACTGTTGAGCCGCTTGCCTTTATAGTTGTCGACAAGGGTGCGCTTGCCGCCGCCCTGAGTCAGAACCGAAAGACGTCGGTCGCCGTGCTCGCACGAGATGAGTTGGCCCTTCTTATCGAGAAGCAATCCGTTGCTGCCCGGCTCGCCTCCGTATTTACCTACGCCCGTGTAGCCGGAGGGCTTGAGCCATGTCTTCGCGCCTTTGCCCTCGTCCCATCGCACGACTCTGTTATTTGGGATGTCGGAGAAAAGTATGTGGCCGCCGAACTCGTGTTTATTTTGCGCGACCCAGACTGGGCCCTCCGCCCATTCGAAGCCTGAGGAGAGAACTTCGATTGCGGCATCTTTGGCGATCAGGTCGGCAAGTGCCGGATCTTCGGAGATAACTTCCCCAATTGTGGGGAAGTTAGTGGAGTCTTGGGAAGAGCTTAGGAAAGGGGCAACCGAAATAAAGGTTACGAGGATCAATTTGCGCATTGTGTCGAAGGGTTGAATATGTTGCGATCTAGATTGTTAAAGATCGATGAAGGACAAGGCAAGCGGTAACGACAGCGTGGATACGGAGAATACAGATTCTCCGGCAGAACACGAACCCGGTATTCACGTGGGTGACGAACTCTCTATGGACCCAGAGGGAGGTGATTTGCTTGATCCCATCGAAGATCGGTGGTGGGACGAGGACCTCAGCGAAAAGGCTGCTCAGGAAAGCCGAAAGGTCGCATCTGACGGGCTAGATCAAAAAGCGCAGGAAGAATTTTTCGGATCCGTCGATGGCAGCCTGGGAGAAGCCGACGAGAGGCTGAATGTTGAATCGGAGTCTGAAGCTGTTGCCGGGGATGACGATTTGTCCGAACTTCTCCCACCGAAGAGGGGACAGGAAAGTCTCAAACTGGCATCCGAACCAGTCGAGCAAGAGGAACCAGTCGAGTCTCCCGCAATTGAGGACGCGGAACCGGATGTTTCGTCACTCTTAAAGAAAAGCGAGCCGCTGGCCGAGGTGAAAGAGCTCCTTGGTGATAATAGAAAGAAGAAATCTCTCGATCTCCTCCAACCAAAGATCGAATCAAGTCCCGAAGTTGAGGCGCTAACGGAATTGGAAGAAAGCGCAGAAGAATCGGATGTAGCTGAGGCCGAAGTTGAGAAAGGTGAAGCCAAACTAAGCGACAAAAAATCAGTCAGAGACAACATCGTCGAAGAAGGTTCGAAGAAGAAAAGTTCTATCCGCGAAGAGTCAAGTGACGGGGAAGTGTCGGAGCCGGAACCGGAGTCAGGCAGGAAGGAGAAGGCAGAAGCAGTCCCTGAGAAGGACGAGCCTGAGTCCGCCGATGAAAAGCTCGTTCCGGAAAAAGCTGCCAAGAAAGACGGGGCTGAAGGATCTGCGAAGAAGTACGAGGTCAAGAAAGCTGACGATTCCAGCGAGAAAAAGAAGAAGGAGGGCCCGGACAAACCCCTTCTCCAGATGATGAACGAGAATCAGGCGCCGGTCGATCTCGCGACTGCTGCATCGACCTATACACCAGGCAAGCAGAAGGCGGGGTGCTGGACCGTATTCGCCACTATTTTTGTCATCGCTACGCTAGTCACACTGGTAGTCGTCGGGGTCGCCGCTGCAATTGGTTGGGCGAAAATGGGCGATCTTCGGGGCGAGATCGACACGATTGCGAAGGAGAAGCTTGAGCAACAGGGGATCTACCTCGACTACGAAGACTGGGCCTATCAGTTCCCCAGAGGATTGGTGCTTCAGAATGTAACCGCTTTCGAATCTGCTGAACGTAAAACACCTGTCGTGCAAGTTTCTGACGTCGGCGTTAATATCGACTTCGTCGGGCTCGCCAGAGATCGCGACTCGTTGAGTGGAGCCGAGCTCTCTTTTGCTGATTCCAATATTTCATTTTTCGAAGGCGGTAGCGCGGTTCTGGAACTTCAGGGAATCGATGGAGAAGTCCTCGTCGATCGCGAGCGAATCCAAGTGGAGCGCTTCGCGGCGATGGTTGACGGCCTCCAATTGGTGACGAAAGGATCGTTCACTTTGCCTGAGGAGAAATCGGGTGCGGGAATCGGTGAAGGGAGTGAGGGTGAAGTAATTTCCCCGCGTAAATTGTTCGACGTCGCAGCGCTGACGAAAGTGAAAGAAATGCTCGCCATCGAGTCCGGGGGCGTACCTCCCGTCCTGTCTGTTGACTTTGAGGTGGATTCAGCTTCCGAAATCGCAGCAGTTTCCGCAACACTCAATGGCACTGATTTTACCTGGCATGGAGTTCCCGTCACATCCGCGACGGCGGCGTGCAATTTCGATCCTGCGTCGAAGAAGATCACATTTACAAGCTTTCAGGTTGGCTACGGCGAAGGGTTTCTCGGAGGTGTTTTCAGCGTAGCGACAGCTGAAAAACAAATCGAAGTCGAGCGGGCGCAGTCTACCATCGATCTTCTCGCGCTTTTCGCAGCTCTGAAGCCCGAGGCTGCAGAGAAGTGGAATAAGATTGCCTTTAGCGATGCTCCAACTGTGCAGTTCAACGGCACCATTCCTCTGGATGAACCGGGGAAAGCGACTCTCGCGATCGATTACGAGCACCGAAGAGGTCTCATCTATACAACGAAAAACGGCGATCTGCCTGTGTCCGACATTCGGGGACATGTTGATCTTGATGACGGTCGGATTGAAACCAACGACCTCGCTGCCAACCTGCTCGGAGGACAGGTCGCTCTTAACGGCGCAGTCAATCTAGGGGCCGAAGGCACTCCATTCAGTGGGTTGATAGAGATTGTCCGATTGCCGCTCGCCAACGCTTCCACCTTCTTCGGAAAAGATGATCTCGGGATGAGTGGCGACCTCTATTTGACGTTCCGCGGAGTTGGCTACAGCGACGTCTCCCGAATCCGGGGTGGTGGAACGGTTCGCGTCGACGAAGCGCAACTGCCCTCGTTCCCTGTGATTGGTCCGGTACAGGAAATGATTGGCCAGGTGGTTCCTGCGTTTCAGTTCAAGGAAAACGGAGCAGTCTCGGGTGCCTACCTCATCGAGTCGGGCACTCTGTTGACGAATGATTTTACGATAGCCAACAGCAGCGCCAATCTACTCATCAACGGCAGCGTAAAGCTGGCCTCGCAAACGACCGACTTCACGGCACTCGCGGGTCTCAATAAGCCGCTTGCGTTAGCGACGGGTCTTGAAGATAAATCTATCGAGGTGCGTGGCACGGGTCCGCTTTCCGAACCAACGCTGACGCTGAGCAATTTCCCGGTCGAGTTTGCCGCTCAGAACTTGAATGCGATTCTCGGAACGTCGCCCGAAACCTTGGGCTCCCTAACTCAAATTCTGGGAGGACAGGAAAATATCGCCGAAGTCATCACCGGGACGATCGAAGAAGAGACCGGTGTCGATGTCGGAGAGACCGTAGGAGCTCTCCTTCAGGGGTTTCTCGCTCCTGCACCAGCGGAGGAAGCCACAACGCCCGAACCCGCGCTCGAGACCGAGCCTGAACCTAAACCCGAGCCCGCCTCGACCCCGATCATCCGCGCAACGGTAGTCGAGCCAGAGTGAACCGATTCGGAACGAAGTGGGAGAAAGGCAACCGGGCAACGCGAGATAGGTGCTCCAAGGGAGCAAGCGAAGCGTCCAGAGCGAAGCGAATTCAATAAAGTCCATGACCAAACACTGTTGGATCGTCTTTTTCTTCGCAGTCGTCTCGGTTTCCGGACGGTCCGCCGGAATCGAGATTGATCCTGAATTTTATCACGTCAGGAATGCCGAGCCCCGTGAATGGTCGCACTTTCCGGAAAAGGCAGAGCGTTCCCGTTTGGAGGTCAATTTC
>Ga0222633_1000518_pt1 | contig 33826 bp, 31 predicted proteins | sample AntAcemetageno48_FD_179816 | JGI IMG/M metagenome (GOLD analysis project Ga0222633, IMG submission 179816) | Saline water microbial communities from Ace Lake, Antarctica - #48 | ecosystem: Environmental > Aquatic > Non-marine Saline and Alkaline > Saline | place: Antarctica: Ace Lake | collected...
GCGCGTTTAGGGTGTGGGGTCGAGGAGGGGGGGGGACTGTCTCCTCCGGGAAAACGAGGCGAAACGCGAAACTCAAGACCTTTCTCCAATGAAAGAACGAAAAAAAGGAAGGAAGGTGAAAAAAAAATCGACTTCTCTCGAATCGGATGCCATGCGATTTGTGCTCTGGACCTCTGGTGTCACAGTTCGGGACACGCGAGGGGCTACGCGTGTGGCGTACTTCGCACCGGGTGGTCTCTTCTCCGATGGCGGCGATTCTGTCACCCGGCCGCGAAACCCTGGCAGACGTCAGTTTCCACACCAGGGGAAGAGGTCCTGAATCTTCGGCAATCGGCAAAGACGCATGCGCGAATCCTTCATCTTCGTTCGTTTCGTTCCGAAACGAGAGGTCTGTGACCCCCACCCCAGGCGCGGGGTCGTACGAGCTCCACGGGTCGCTGGTACGGACCGGCGGGGGTCACAACACGCGCGGGTATTCGAGCATGATTGGGAAAACGCAGCGCAGTGTCCGGGACTTGCAACGCGAACGCCAACCCGGGCCGGGTTCGTACGACCCTTTTTTAGCCTCCACCGAGGCGAACGCGCGTCGCGTGGCGACGAAAGCGAAGGACACACATCATACGCACCACCCGGGAGGGACTCGTGTGTCTGACGTGATTGCCAGGCCTGTCATAACACCCGGGCCCGGGGACTACGCCCCGCGATCGCAACGAAGCGAAGTGCGTGGTGGGGCACGGAGCGCGTTTCGTTCCGGGATGGACCGGTTCGGGGATGCGCAAAATTCGCAGAAAAAAAGTAAAAACAAAAACACCCCGTCCCCCGCGGCGTACGCAAACCTTCACTCCCAGTACAACACGAGCTTTTCGTCTGGTGCTGGGCACAAAACCGGGTCGTCCGTACTGTTGGCGAGCTCGTCCTTAGCCAGGCCGGTTAAAAAAGAAATCCCAGGAGGCGCGATGATGACCATGCACGGCGTTTCCGCGCCCGTTTCGATCGCGGAGGGACGGAGAAACGCAGAGACAAAAAAAGTTGCGCAGAAAAACATTGACCGCCGCGAAACTCAAAGGGTCACTTCGTCCGCTGCAGCGCGAATCTCACACAAACCCGGGTTACCACTGAACGCACCTACCCCGAATGGGTACTCCAGTTTCGGATTGAGGGTGGATTCGCGGGAACAGAACGACTGGTACGGGGTGTCGCCGGGTAATAAGGCGAATTACGGAGGCGATTCTCCGAGTAGTGGAAAAAAATTAAAAAAAAACGCCGGCAATCAACTCGCCTCCGCCGGGTTTCGAACCGGCGGCATCGCCCCAAAACCTTGCCCCAAACCAACACCGCCTCCCCGAATGAAATCGGTTACGGGCGAGTACGAGATAGTCGAGTTTTACGAGATTCAAGACCGCGCGTTTGAAGCGAGGTAGGCATCATCGTGTATTTTTGTTGTATTTTTTAAAAGAAAAATCCCTTGTATTTTTTTGTGGGAGAAGCCGTAACTTGTCCTCCTTGTCTTTCTTTCTTCGAACTCGCATACATCTACTTTAAACTTTACTTCCACGAGTCACCGGTTCACCCGCTTGGTCTGCAACCACCGCGTTTTCCGCCTCCAAATTCCCAAGCAAACGCAAACGACGCACGGTTTCCCCGGTTCGTTCGAACCACTGGTTTGTTTCGGAGTCGGCGTCCACGGGTCCTTCTTGCAGGACGTGTTTTTTCTTTGTATCATCAGGCGGCGACACCGGCTCGCCGAGACCGTTCCGCCAAGGCCACAAAGGCGACAGCTTCACCGTGTTCCCCACGATAATCAGGGTTGGCGATTTCAGCCCTTCGTGAAGCACCGCGTCTGGCAGGTGCGCGACATCGGAAAACACCCTCCTTTCAAACGGCGTGGTGCCCCTCTCCACCGCCACGGCCGGCATGTCGCGCGGAAACCCGTTTTCAATCAACTTCCTGGATAGCGTGGGTAACGTCTGCAGGCCCATGTACACCACCAGCGTGGTGTCTTTGTCCGCGCTCGTCACCGCGAAGTCCACCGGGTCCACCACGGTGTTGCCTTTTCCACTCGCAGCTTCCGCCGCGGCGCCTTCGCGTAAGTGCCCGGTCAGTAAACGCACGCTCGTCGCGCTTCCCCGGTGCGTCAGGGGGATTCCCAATTCGCTCCCTACGCCCGCCGCCGCGGTGACGCCCGGGACGATTTTCACGCCGTACCCTTTTTGCATCAGCGTCTCCATCTCTTCACCGCCTCGGCCGAACACCAGGGGGTCGCCGCCTTTTAGCCGCACCACGGTTAACCCCCGCCCGGCGAACCCGACTAACATCTTTTCAATCTCATCCTGCGTCCTCGTGTGAAAACCCGCTTGCTTTCCCACGTACAGCATGTGCGCCTGTGGGTGCACCAAATCAAGAATCGCAGGTGACACGAGGCGGTCGTAAAGCACCACGTCCGCGGTTTGCATTAAGTGGAACGCCTTCAACGTGAGCAACCCGGGGTCACCCGGGCCGGTGCCTACGAGGTACACCTTTCCCGTGGGCGCATCTGTGATGTGCGCATCGGACACGGCGGCATCTGAACTCTCCCGAGGCGCCTCATCATCACCCCGGGGGGCTTTCGCCAGGTAGAGCTCCAGTAGCGAATCCACATCCGTAGGCCCCGAAGCGCCTTCGGCGTAGTAGGGGGATGCGCTTTCGTTGCAGGGTGGGGTGGCGTTTGTACGAGCCGTGGCGACGATCGTTTTGTCGCGCGCGAACGCGATCGTGATTCGTCGGCGGACTCGCGAAGGCGAAGGTGATTGAAAGACAACCGGCGCAACCGAGGCCCTACGCGAACCGACCCGGGATGACGAGCACGCGGCCGCGCAAAGCGAGGGCACCAGGGACAGGGCGCGCATGATGGCGAAACGAACGTTGGGGCGAGAGCGTTGGGAGGCTCGGCCGCACGCGTTCGTCAATGTCGGCACGAAAAGGCCACAAGCGCAAAAGGCCAAAAGCCAAACGTCGCGGAAAATGACGACAGTCGGCGAAAAGAGCTGCTTCCATCATCACAAACCCACTCTACTCCACCCCCTGCCTCACCTTGTACTCCTCCAAGGTGAGCGTCTTACCCTTGGGTTTTACCGGTATCAGGCCTTCCAAAAGTCCTTTCGACAACCCCAGCATCCCTCGGCGCAACAGGGGCACCAGGCCTGGGTGTACCCCCGAGTGCGCCGTTGGATCTGGCGTTTGCGCTAAGGACGGGTTCACTTTTTGTAACTGAACGATTGAATGTGCGTGCCGCGTCGCCGCCAACCGCGCCGTCGCCAAAACCGCGAAGCTCGTGACGCCTTCACCGGTTTTCAGCTCAGCGCCTTTTTGATCCGCGTATCCGCCTCCTTCTTTTGTCGCGGTTTCAACAGGCAAAAGCGCTGCTTTGTCTTTTTCGTCACCCCCCGCCGCTTTATCCCCCCCGTTGATCGTGTAGTACGACGCCTGATTGTAAAAAAGAAACTGTCAGCTTTGTATGGGCAATCAGTCGGCGGAATGTGGTAAATGAGAAATACTTGCCATCCGCGTGGGTCGTCGGGAAAACGGGTCGTTCATGGACTCGTCTTTTTTGCCCGATTTCGCTCTTGCCACCGCCTCCGCGGCGGTTCGCGACAAGTTCGCGTCGTTAATCGCGTTGTTCTTCTTGTTGATTTCAGCCATAATCGCTTGGGTGCCTCCTTTATCAAGCTTCACCGTAAGTCGCTCAACAACCTCCGTGTACTGGGCGGAAAGCTGCGCCACGGCGTCGTCGTCCCCCTCCGCCTTGGCGCGCTCAATCAAACGCCGCAGCACCTCCTTCTGGTTCGCCAGGTTGTGCGTCATCCCCCCTTTCTTCTCGTTTTTCACCCGGAGCATGGTGTGCACGTCCTCGGAAGTGTACCGGTAGTTCTCCGCGGCGGTGATGTTGGCGACGGAGGCGTTGACGTTTTTCAATCGCAGCGGCTTCTGGTTCGTTTCCCGCGCCGCGGCTTGCCACTCCGAAAATTCCCTCCCGCTGGGATTGTAAAAGAAAAGTGTCAGTCTTTCGTAATGTGTATGAGTAATTACTCTGGACAATCGGCAGACAGTGTTGGGATTTGGGAAATACAATACGTACCTGGGTTCGCCGTTGCTCAGTTCGGACAAACGAAACGCGCGCTGGTTATCCCCAAACTTCAGCAACAGCCAGAACGGCGTGGCGGGGCTATTTCTTTGAGCGGTGGGGACGATTTCGTACGGCTCCAGGACGTACTTGCCGTGCTTTTCACTCACGACGTCCACGATCTCGGCGACCCTGTACCGGTTATCCCCCGTCTTGTTGTCGATGCCGATACCCACCCTCACCATACACCCCGGTACGTGCGATTTCAAAAACGGCTCTGCGATCCATTTCTCCATCGTGGACCTCTTTAAAAAGATCCTCCGGATCTGCGCCTCGCTGGCGGGGACGTTATCCCCGACGCCGTCCTCGTCGTCGGAGTCGTCGGAATCGGAATCAGATTCGCCTCGCTGTCCGCCTCGGCGTCGCGCCAGCGCTCTTTTTTCCCGCGTGGGCAAAATCCCGTCAAGCCCCTCGTCCTCCTCAGACCCCGAGCCGTACTCATCGGAATCGTCGTCGTCGTCGTCTTCGTCGCTACCGCCCGCCCCAACTCGCCGTTCCTTTTTCCGCGCGATGTCCGCCAGCGCTTTGCTTTTCGAGGTGCCGCCCCTCGCCTGCTCTTCGCCTGCCACGCGCTTGGACTTGCGCCCGGTCAGCGCGTCCGCGTCACTTTGCTTGAACCGCTTGCCTCCCCCCCCGCCCGGGGCTTCCCTTTGTTTCTTCTCACGTGCCATCTCGATGATTCGTTTTCGGTCTAGTGTCTGCGCTCTGACGTCCTTGCGCTCCGCAAGCAATTCCTCGCGCTCCAGTTCCGTCATTTTCGACAACGCATCGCGATCGGTCTCGTCGCCCATCAGATCCTCCCCGAAACCGTCCCCCCACGGGTCCTTCGGGTCGAGCTGGTCATCGCGTCCATCGGAATCGCTCTGGTGGGGATGGGGGGGGGGTCGGGGTCAGTTTGTAGGAACGTAGGGTCGTGTTGCGAGAGATACTTTGTGTAACAGTAACACGATCGTGACGACCGTCCGGGCAAGGTGGAAATCGGCCCAAGCGAAACAATCGAATCGCGCGGGATCGCTCTCGATCGATCCAGGGGACAACAGTTCTGGGGACGCACCAACACCGCGCCCGATCGGCGCTTGCGCCCGTCACGGGCATCGTCGTCGTGATCGGAATCCGACATCCCGTAGTGCGGGGGCGTGCGGGGCGTGCCGGCGAGGAGTGGCGACAACCCAGATCAAAGGCTCTTTAATTGAGAACTGGAGAGGAAGAAGGAGGCCGCGCAAAACGATACGAGCTTCTGCGAAGCTAAATGGAAACTGACGAGGCAAAAGTTCACAAAGCTACCCACTACCCGCCCGCCAGCGCCGCGCACGTTTCCCCCACGCACTCCGGGTTCTGTGTCATGGCCAGACCCGCGAGCCCCAGAGACAGCATCGCCGCGCCAGCAGCGCCGAGAACGTACGTGACGTACGAAGGGGAGGACTCCAGGTTTTTCCTCATTCCTGAGTCTGAATCTGATTCTTTTTCCTTCGGCGTCTGTTTTTCTTTTTGTATTTTCGGTTTGGCGTCGCCGGCGAAACCGCGATTTCCCACTCCCTTTCCTTCCGCCACCACCACGTCACCAACACCAACTGTGAGCCCCCACACTTCGGAACACCGCTGTTTGACGTCAACTTCGGTTTCGCCAGCCAACAGGTAATCGCAAATTTTCAACCCTTTCGTCCAGCCCGCGAACGCGCGTCGCGGGAGGTTCAGTTCAATTTTATTTTTTGCCGACGTCGAAGATGTCGAAGTCGCTCCAACCCGCGCGTCATCACTCAGCACGTGAGCGCCACTCGCATCCGTATCACACTCGTCGCAAAGCAACTCAAGTCGCGCCCTCAGGGACCGCACCACGTCTCGTTTTAAATCATCCACCAACCTTGAAACCGGTTCTCGGCCGTACGCGTACGCGGAACAAGTGAGGGTTCCAAACAAGATCACGGTAACCACGTCGGTGTTACCGGACTCAACGTCCCCGGTTCGATTCCCGTCGGGAGTTTTCTTTACCTCATCGTCTACGGGTAGTGCCGCACCAGGCACCAGAAACTCCGCGCGCAGGGAAAACGGCGAGTCGTTAACCCCCGAGTTGACGTTGAAATTTTTGTCCTCCGCGTTCACGCATTGGTTACTTTTCGGCACCGCGCTCACCGGCGTGTCGTCGTGCCAAAGTTCGTTTTCAAGCAGCACCACGGATTTTTCTATTCGCGCCGCTTCGTGTTCCAGTACCTGGCGTGCGTATTGCCTTATGGTCTTCTTTTTTGTCACTGCAGTGCTGTCAATGACCAACTCAAGCTCGCACTTGTAACTCGTCGTCGCCGCGACGAAGGAATCCATGACTTTCCCGAAACCGACTTCCACGGGCGCTGGCGCGTGCGCCAAAACACTTCGCCTGGCTCGTTTCACCGAAACTTTTCTCACGTTCTCAGCGCTGAGGTGGATGATGAGCTGTTCCACATCCACCCCGCGTTTGGTGGTGTGCGACTCGTCAAGCCGCACGCAATCCTCCTTGGCTTCAATCGCGACGCGCGTCAAGGCTGGCGACGCTGACTTGAAGCTCGCATCGCTCGCGAAGCAATACACACCAACGACGCTTAAACCCCCGCACAGCATCCGGGTCACTTGTGTGACGTGCTCCAGCAGCATCTCTCGGTTCAATACAACTGCGGCGCCGCTTGCTGCGGGTGGTTTGATGTTTTTACAGACTGGTCTTCCAGCGACCTCGCCGTCATCCTCATCGTTCCACGCCTCGGGAAAGGGCACCAGCGCCAACACGAAATCCCTCGCGCCGACCTCACGTTTTCCAATGACTAACCCGACACACGGGGGTGATTGTTTCCCAATCAGGCAACCGTGCGTCGCCTCCAAAACGCCCTCCTCGAAAAGCACGCTGCGCGACGCCATGGCGACGGCCACGCGACACGCGGTGTGACCTGATGAGCCTCGGTCAAGCAGGCATCACTGGATCTGGCAAAAACTCGTCTGCTCGACCAACACACATTTTCGTTCACTACACTGATTTGTAACCTCCAGCAGTGTCCTCTCGTCACAACGCGCCGCGCTCGTTTCGATGGCGGCGCCCGAGACGGAAACGGCGGGTCTTCTCGTTTCTGGCGATGACGCGAAGAAGACGCCGTGGCGGGTCCAAACCAGCTCATGGAGAACCATCGCGGCGGGGGTTGCGGTACGTCCGGACATCGGTTTGTTAAAAAGGCCACCAACCCGCTTGGTACCCAACCACGAAAGTTCGTCTCCCCGCGACGACGTGCTGATCTTACCCACCTCATCATGACTGACCTTACCCCCCATCCGTCGCACGTGCCTTCCCACGACCCACTTTGTCCCGGTAAAGGCGGTCGCGCTGTTCGCCGCGGGCACCGCGCTCGCGAACACCGCCAGCGGTTCACACATCGCGACTCGCCTCGGTGATGTGCGAGACGACTTCGCGTATTTGCCCGACATCGGTTTGTTGGATGCGAACTCGGTCGCCGACTCCGCGTCCGCCGCTTCCGCGACTTCGGCGGTGCCTGGTGCGTCGTGGGTAATGGACTGGTCGTGGGCACCGGTCCCGGCCCGCGTCTCGCCGTTCGCCACAGGGCGAGCCAAACGCGCGGCTCCCGCAAACGATTTCGCTTACCTCGACACCCCAAAGACTTATTCCGAGGAGAAAACTTCGGTTTCACACTCGGAGGACCTTCATGGTTCAGTACCACCTGCTGTGGAAAACAAAAATGACCTCACATTGGATGCCTTGATGCACGAAACCACAAAGGGCGGTCTCGGCGCGGCGTCTTCGTTTGCAACGGGAACAACTGAAACGACCGCGGCGTTTGACCTCGCATCCGCCGCGAGCCGCGCGAAGGGCGGAGGCTATGTTTTCACCGGGACCGGGAAAGGCCGCTGTCCCGGTCCGGCGGTTGGTTTGGGTAGCTCAAAGGACTTTAGGGTTACTCAGGGAGACCACACATACCACGACAACGGCCCGCTCGCCGCGTTCACCAAGCTCGGCGCGGACATCCTCTTTATCGGCGACAGCACAGACAAGCTGTTGGTGTTGAGCGGGTGTAGCGCGGCGTTACCGGCAAACGAACAGTGCGACCCTTCCATGTCGCATTTAGGAATTCCAACCGTCACGCAAGTCGCGCACAACATGAGGCCGTTCGTTCTGGAGGCGGACGACGCAGAGCTTGGGTTTAGCTTGCTTAGCGATGCGCGGCTTACGGGTGGGCCCGCGAGTTTGTTTGACGCCGTTGACGCGACGGGGTGTTGCTCTTTGTCGAGCGGAACCGCCGAAAAAGAAGCCGATACCAGAGGTACTATTACCTCTGCCGAAACCGAAAAACAAAATGAAGAAACAAAGTGCTGCATGACGTCGCAGCAGGCGCGCACCGCATCGGCGTGCGCCGTTGGCGACGGCGCCGCCGGGTCCGTGCACGTGTTCGGGCCGGGGGACGGGCCGTATTTGGACGGTGCGGGCGGCGTTTCCGAGGACCTCACAGTTTATGACGGGTATGCGTTACCGAGGCAGACCTCGCGCCGAGTCGCAATCGCGCTCGCGAGGTTCACGGCCTGGGCGTCGGCGAGGGCGGCGTGGACTCGATCAAATAGTCAGTCAGTGTCAACTGCTGATGCTAATCGCAAAGCGGACGCGGCGCTCGGTGCGGTGTACGGGGTACTACCCGACGCTGGGGTCGGGGCGCGAACAGTCAATACCCGCCGACCGGTCGTGGTCGTGATCAACACCAACTACTGGGCGCAGAAGTTCTGGGGGAAGGCTGATTTGGGTGGCGGTGCGGGTACCGATGAGGCTGGCGATGTGGTGGCTAGTCCGGTTGGCGGTGCGGTTACGATTGGGGCGGCTTCTTTGGGTAAGAGCGATGATGCTCTTCCTAATTTCGAAACTGAAAATGCACTCCAAACAGAAACAGAAGACCAGGGCGTACAAACGCACTTCAAAGATTTGCAGAAGTACGAAGCCGATTTGCTTTCCCTGGTGACTTCGATTGAGGCCACCCAAAGTGACACGCAAACCGTGTGCGTCGTGCTAAGAACGCAGCACGACATGCTGCTTACGGAAACGGATGCTGTGGCGAACAAGCGGCGCCGCAAAAGCAACGCGCGGACGCGGGCGATCAACGCGGTGATTGAAAAACTCGGAAAAGAAAGCAACGTTGCCGTTTTTCCCTGGGCCCAAATCTTCAACGAACGCTTGGAGAAGAACATCTTCGACGGGTGGTGCCACCAGTGGGGAGACACCAGTGTGTACATGCAACGAAGGTTCAACACATGGGCGACGGCGCACCTGCCGCGGGAGTGTTTCCTTGGGGGGGGTAGGTAGGGTATAGCGACAGGGAATGCAAATTCCAAAGATGATAAAAAAAAAACGCTTTTCCAGCATCGTCTCAGTCGTGGCTGCCGAAACGCCGAAAGGTCGCGACCGACTTTCATCAGTCGTGGGACGCACCGCGGGTGCGATGCGTGCCGAGGATCCGGTCGGCGGTGTTTCGGTCACGGAGGTCATCGCAACGCCGGGTAGTGACACGCCCGCGGATGCCTCGGACGAGACCGAGATGCCTTCGTGGCCCTTGTTGCAGGCCGTATGGATGGTGTTTCTCGTGGTCAAAAAGAATCTGCAGCTCCGATCCAACCGCCCGACCGCGACGATTCTAGAGGTGCTGTTTCCCCTGGTCGCGTTCGTCGCGCTCGCGGTGTTAACCCCGAGAAACGAGTACTTCGACGCGGCGTACACGCCAGCCGCACCCTGGATGCCCCCCGCGTGCGTGTTGCAACACGCGTTGCCGACATCGTTGAACGGCACCGAAGTGATTCCGGCTGCGTTGATTCCGAAAGTTTGCCCAGGCGCGGGGCACCTCTCGGGCCCGCACGTTGTTGTGCCGTTCGCCCCGGACACCAACGCAACACGGTATTTGATGCGCGCGATTTGCGAGCTACGATACGCACCGCCGGGCGTGGACGTGGTGGGGTACAGCCACACCACGATGGCGACACGGGGGTCGTCGGACAACAAGATTTCGATGGCACTACCGAAAAGCAGCAGCAGTGCGAATCCTGTTTCGGCTTCTGAGACAAACGCTTTCTCCGACGAAACGGCGTCGCGTCGCAAGTTACTGTTCGGCCCGTCCCAGTCGCCTCCCGGCCCGCCTGCGCCGCCGTCGCCGCCTCCAGCGCCTTCGTGGCCCGCGTGTACCCCGACAGGTTACGTGGATGAGGAGACCATGGCGCGGGCGGTGGCGAACGGCGCCGCGGGAGGCCACGCGGACGCGGTCGCGATTTTCTTTGCGCTCGACGACGAAACCGGGGGCGCGATTTCAAAATACGAAATACGCGCCGCTGCCGACGCAGACAACCGCGCTCTGGAAATGCAAGAGCGCATTGGGGACGTGTTCGTGGCACTTGCAGGGACTGGATCTATAATCGATGTGGCCACCACCTTAACAACCAACCCCCCGACCCCCAATATGTACCGCCAATTCCCAATGGACCCGGTGTACGCGACCGGCGCGTTTACCTTTGTCGCGAAGTTTCTACCCCTAACCTTAGTAGTGACGTGTACGTATTGCGCGTTTCCCAAATCCAGGCACACTGTTTACTGCCCCTGTACGACTACACTTCTAGTACCATTCACCAGTACTGGCACCTGCTACATACGGCACATGCGCACTGTTTGCGCATACAGTACACCCATACTCCATACATCGCCCAACACGGGACTGACCCTTTTCTTTTCAAATCACAGGGACGTACACCTTGTTGGTGTGCGCCGGAAACGTATCGTACGAACGGGAAAAAGGCCTAGAGGCCGCGATGCGGGCCATGGGGGTACCCCTGTGGGTGCACTGGAGCGGGCACGCGTTTGTGTGTGCCCTGTTACTAGGCACCGCCGCGTTGTTCTGCGGCGCGACCGTGACGTCTTTCGGTAAGGGCCTTTCCCAATCACCACACACCGCCTCCCTGATCCGCCAGATTACCACGACTTTTTACTACGTTCCGTAACTCTTACCAGTACTAGTAACAGTTACGAAGTCACACTACGTCGGACCCCTTTCCAATCCCGGATATACACATCACGACCGACTGACACTTTCGGCGTTAATCATGCCAGGCGCGAGTCTCTTCACGACGGGCGACAGCGGACGGTTCGTTTTCTTGTTACTGTCGTTATGCGTCTGCGCCGCGGTTTCGCAGTGTTTCGTTGTTGCGTGCGTAGCGAGTGATTCGTCAACCGCAGCCGCGGGAGCGGCGATTGGCTGGCTCGTGTCCTACCTGCCGTACGCCGCGGTGTCCGGAACCGCCGGCGGCGCGTCGGACGTGCATTGGGTTTTGAAAGCGGCGGTCTGCTTCCTCCCCGCGTCAGCGCAGGGCCTTGGTTTCGCGGCGCTGGCGCAGTGGGAAGCGTCCGGGCTGGGTGTTACTTGGGCGACGCTGTGGTCATTACCTCCAGCTAACGCCGCAGGGGACGTCGGGGTTCCGCTAGGGCTAACGTTGCTCATCCTGCTGTGCGACGCGTTTGGCTTGGCGTGGTTGGCGCTACAAGTCGACGCGCGGCGGTTTCGAACCGAGGACGGTGGTGACAATAAGATGACTGAAACGTCTGAATATATGGACACTATGGGTAGTGACCCTAAACCCAACATCGGCATCGTCGCCAACAACCTTTCCGTCACGTACCCCGGCGTGGACGGCGGCGAACCAAAAACCGCGCTCCGAAACGTTTCTCTAAATTGCCCGGTGAACGAAATCACCGTTTTGCTCGGGCACAACGGGAGCGGGAAGTCGAGTTTGATTTCGAGGGTAGTGGGGGCGGCGGCGCCGAGTCAAGGCACCGCGGTTATTGGAGGATTTCCATCAATAAGCATGCGGGCGCGCAAATCCCTCGGTTTTTGCCCGCAGCACGACACGTTGTGGGACGACCTGACCGTTCAGGACCACGTCGACTTCGTGTTGCGGTTGCGAGGCGTGCGGGGGAAAAAAACGTTGGAAGAAAAAAGAAACACCCTACTAAAGGAAGTGGAACTAAGAGCCAAGAAACGGTACACCGCAAAATCGCTATCCGGAGGTATGCGAAGGCGACTGTCCGTCGCCCTGGCCTTCGCGGGGGACCCGCCCAACGTCGTTCTAGACGAACCCACCGCGGGCGTGGATCCGCGGGCGCGGCGGCAAATCCAAAACCTGCTCCTGAAAAAGGCAAAAGGAAAAGCCGTGTTGATCACGACGCACCACCTGGTACGTATCGATGTTGACTGTTACGAGACCCACGGGTACTACCCTTTCCCAATACCTCTTACGCAACTCCAAAGGCTGACACTTCTTTTTTACAATCGCAGGACGAAGCGGAACGTTTAGGCACGCGCGTCGCGGTGTTGTACGACGGCGAAATCGCGTGCGCGGGGTCGTCCAGGGAGTTGAAACTTAGGTACGACGTCGGGTACCGGGTGGTGGTTACTGTTACTTGTGGAAATGACATCTCGGCGAAGGATTACGTCGCGGAAAAACTGGTGGACCTCTTCGCGAAACAAATTCCACCCGACACCGGTTCCTCCACGAAAATAACCCGCCAAGGCGCGGAAAGCCACGACGAGATTTCCCTGTACGTCCCGATGAGCGTAAGTGCGTACCTACCAACCGCCCTGCGCGCGCTTGATGACAAAAAAATAACTCAAGAACTGGGAGTCGTGAACTACGGACTCGCCGCGCCTTCGCTGGACGGCGTGTTCCGCGCGGTGCAGCGGGAAAACGCGGGGAAGGATTCGGAAATGGTTTCCGGAAAGGTTTCTTTAAATGAAAGTGAAGCTTCGAATGCTAATGGTACGAGGGGCGGTACCAGGGATGGATTCCGTACCGACCCTAGTAGGAAAACTAGGGTCGGTACTCAAACTACTAGGGTCGGTAATCGGTGGTTGGGCGTGGTTCTGGCGGTCGCCTACGCGTCCGTGTCAAATTTTCGACGGGACAAATCGCGGGTACTCGCCACGTTCGTAGCGCCGTGTGTTTTGCTACTCGCCGCGAGTGCGATGGCCACGTTCCCGGCGATGCCCAGTACGTACGGTGGGTCCCTAAACGTCCCGGTTCCGGAACGGTTTGTCGACTGGGGGAAAACCACGGCGTTTGCGTTTTCGTGCGCGGGTTCAAAAAACGACACGCGTTGGGTTTTTTTGGAGACTGAGATGACTGAAGACGCGAAATTTGTGATGGAGTGGGTAGATGGAGTGAGGAGTAGTGACACCGGGTGCTACGCCGAGAATTCAATGTGGGCGCACTTCAACAAGGCCACGCCCGGCGGGTTGCGGCAACGGCAAGACCTCGGGTCGGTCGGCGTGGCGCTGGGCGCAGGCGGCGACGATACCTCAGACGGCGCAGCCGCGACGGTTTGGTGGTCTTCCTCCCGACTGCAACGCACGGCGACCGCATCGCTTTCTGGGGCGGAGGGTAGGTACCGACTCAAGGTGGGTGTTGCGACCAGCTCTTTTGTCGACGCGTCCCAACTCGCGGTGGCCACGTCAGCCGCGCATGTGGTGGACAAACACGGGTCAACACGGCCTTGGCCGAAAACAAACGACGCCACCCGCCGTTCCGTGTTAGCCTCGTCACCAGGCCCACCCACCGCCGCCGCCGCGGTGCTGTTAGCCACGGCGCTTCCCCCGTGCCTCGCCGCCGCCGCCGCGGCGCGGGAACGCGCGAGCGGGTTGCGACGAGTTTTGTTGGGTACGGCCGGAGGGCGTTTCCCAAATCCGACACACACTGTTTTATCTCTCAGCTGGTGACTGTTGTCCATACATCGCGATATACAAGACGTTAACCACTTTTCGTTTACAACAACAGTCTCGGGGGCGTCGAAATCGGCGCACTGGCTCGGGGTTTTTCTAGGGGACTTTGCAGTGTTGGTCCCCGCTACCGGTTTCCACGTAGCCGCAGTAGCGATCACGGGGTGGGATTCCCTGGGCGGCGCGCCTGGCCTCGCCGACGTCGCGTCCCTTCTTTTTGTGCATGTTATCGCCGCCACCGCGTTCGCGCACCTCGTCGCGACGTGGATCGGCGAAGACTCAGCCGCCAACGCGTTGCCTTCGTGTTTACTGTCGTCGGCGCTTCCCGGAACGTTTTTCGCCGGGCTGACGTACGCGCTTGATGCGTTGGGGGACGTCGCGGGTGCTGATTCCGTGTTCGCGTCGGCGCAAGTGTTCCCCGGGTACGCGGGTACGTATTTCCCACTCACCGTGTTTCGCCTCTGCGATTGCCCGTACATTCCGACTGACACTTTCTTGTTAATCGTGCCAGTAGCGCAAGGCGTCGTCGAGGTTTCCGTGCGCAGCGCGTTTGGAAGGTCCGCGGGTGTTGAGAATGGGTACGTTTGTATTTCCCAAATCCAGGGACATTGTTTGCCCGAACAAAAAACAAAACTGACACTTCTTTTTAGGAAGGAGTTTGAACTCGAAAACGACGGCGGTGCGTTTTTAGCGACGTACGAAGCTCGCGGCGCGGGTATCGGCGGATTGCGTGTCGCTTGTTTCATCGTGGGGCTTTGTTCCATTTTTGTGCTAGCACTAGTAGACGGCAGTTCGGGGGCACGGGCGATGTTGGAACAGTGTTTGTCCAGCGAAGTCGAAATTCGCAAAGCCGTCGAAGCGGAAGGCGACCGGGACGAAGACGTCGTGGCGGAGGAAACGCGGTTACGACGAATTTCGGGAAACAGTGGAAACGGAAGTAACAGTAACGATGATACACATGATACGCCAGATACGCAAGACGTGGAACTAGGTGAACAAGGTACCGGTAACGGTAACTCCCAATTCGCGCTTCGGTTACTGGGGCTGCGCAAGTCGTACTTGGGAAGTTCAAAACCCGCGGTGCGAGACCTGTGGCTTGAAGTGGCACCGGGGACGTGTTTCGGTTTGCTCGGGATAAACGGGTGCGGCAAAACAACCACGTTTCGAATCGCGGCGGGGGACCTGCCGCCCACCGCGGGACGGGTCGAGATCAAAGGAGAGAGTGATTCCGATTCTTTGGAGAGGTTTGAGGAGGAGGATACTAGGGATGGCAAGAGTACTAAGGATAGCAACCGTACCAAGGATGGGAAGAGAACCTACTCAAAGAAAAGGCCAGCGCAACGTCAAAACCTCATCGGGTACTGTCCCCAGCGCGACGCGATCGTCGGGACGTCGACCGTGGTGGAACACCTGCGGTTAGTCGCGTCGGCGCGGGGGTTCGTCGGAGGGACCGATAAAGAAGTAGTCAGCGTCTCGCTCCAAAACGCGGGACTCGCGAGTTTCGCAAACGTCCGAGCCGGTTCCCTCAGCGGCGGCAACAAACGCAAGCTTTGTTTAGCCATGTCTTTGCTCGGGTTACGAAAGAACGGCCTCGCGCTTCTGGACGAGCCCACCGCGGGCGTGGACCCGGACGCGCGGGACGTCATAACGGCTCAAATACGAACCGCCGCCAGTGAGCTGAACTGCGCCGTACGTATTGGGCCTTTCCCAAATCCCCAGCACTGTTTTGCCGAAGCTGGTGACTGTTCAGACCGATTACGGTAACTGTTGTCCATACATCGTCCAATGCACGCAATATACATGACTGACACTTTCTTTTTTCCAACAAGGTCGTCGTCACTTCGCACGCCGTGGAGGACGTCGGAGTGCTGTGCCAGAAAGTCGGCGTCATGGTGGACGGGGGTTTGCTGTGTCTCGGGGCGCCGCAGCGACTGCGCGCGAAGCACGGGAAACACATGAGGCTCACGATTTACGCCCCCGCGGGATATACCGAACTCGGTGAAGAGAAGGATTCTCCGAATACTTCTCTCGATGACTTCGTGCGAAGCGTGGCCCCTGGCGCGACGCGAACCGGTTCGCACGCCTCTGATACCTCAACAGAGGCTGATCAAACAAACTCGAACAAAGCCGCGCGGGCGTTTGGTTTCGTGGAGGATGACTCCGCGCTTGCGGTGGCCAAGGCAGTGGCGTCTACGGCGGCGGCGGCGGCGGAACGCGGCGCGGAGACGTCGCCGGTTTGGGACCTCCCCGCCGCCGCCGCCGCGCGTTTGCCGGATATTCTAGAAGCGCTGGAATTGCGACGCCGCGGCAGACGTATGGGCAAACATTTTGGGGACGTGGAGGGGTACTCGATAGGGCAAGTCACTTTAGAGGACGTGTTCCTGGACTTCGCGTCGCGGGGCGCCGCGCGGAGCGACGCGCAGGCGATGGCGATGGAAGACGCGCTGTTCGCGCACAGGCTGAAACTGTCGAAAAAAGAGTGAAGTTGCGCGACGGATGTTTTTATTATTCTACTCTTCAAGCATAATACACACCCGGCTCTCGTAGCAGTAATTGTAGTCCCACGGTCGTAGTCTTATTTATGGAAAATCCCTTGGATCAAAACCATCTCTCAGGCTTAGACTAGCCATTCATCGCGCGCTGAGCCTTACAATCCGCGCAGAAGCGTTTCACCTTGCCGTGGGGACAGCCATTGCACTCCGCGCAGCTGTATTTCAATTTGCCGTGAGGGCACGGGTTGCACTCCGCACAGTCGTGTTTCCGCTTGCTGTGGGGGCACCCGTTACACTCCGCGCAATTTCTTTTTTTCTTCCCGTGAGGGCAACCGGTGCACTCCGGCACGGGTGACACGCCACGCAGCTACGCTTCCTCTTACCATGGGGGCACGGGGTGCACTCCGCGCAGCTGTATTTCAATTTGCCGTGAGGGCACGGGTTGCACTCTGCGCAGGTGCGTTTCACCTTGCCGTGGGGGCAGGGGTTGCACTCTGCGCAGCTGCTTCTCACCTTCCCGTGGGGGCAGGCGTTGCAGTCCACGCAGTTGCGTTTCAGCTTGCCGTGCGGACAGGGGCTGCACTCAACGCAGTTGCATTTCAGCTTCCCGTGGGGGCACCGTTTCACGCCCATGGCGCGTCACTCTAGTCTACTCCCCGCAAATCTCCACGGCAGCTCTCACGTGAGAGCCAACCGCGCCGAGGGTTGTGGAGGCCGTTCATCAGATTTGACGATGCACGTTCGAAAATAATAATCAATTCGGGAAATACAACCAAATTACCTCCCCGTCGTCAGTTCCAACGTCGCACGTCTCGGTCGCGGGGTCGCGTTTGGGATTCGCTCCGTATGCCGCCTCGATCGACGAAAAAGCTTCCAGGGTCGGCACCGTCCAGGACCGCGCGTGCGGATGGCGGAAAGTCGGTGACTACCGCGCCTTACACGAAATCGCCCAAATCGAAACAGTATCGATTCGTAAACGGCACGCGGTACGACGACAAGGCTTTGTTGATCGCGGACGACGCGCTCGCGAGTCGCGGGAAAATCGGTTTGAGCGACGCGAGGGCGGTGTTCGAGTCCGTGTTGGACGGTCCGGGGGTTACGAAAACCGAGCTGGACACGCTTGCGTTCGTGGCGAACGGGGGGGAGGGTGGCAATTCGTTCCATGTTGTTCAGAGCGCGAGGACTTTTTTGCTCGAAAAAGTAGCCGCCGAGGCGACGGCGCGCGGAACGAGGCGGAACGCGAACGACGCTGGCGAAGAGACCGCTGCGGCGACGACATTGAAGACGCGAAAGGCGCCGAGTACTGTGGCAAGAGGACACGCGGTGACGAGCGCGAAAAAACAAAAGACTGAGACTGGCGCGCAAACGAAAACCACGCCGCGAACTGAAATACGACAAAGGGGAAAGCGGAAACAGAGAAACGAAAGCGAAACTCCGGTTGCGTCGAAGCGGGTGAGGTCATCGGAACCGGCGAAACCGGCGGTCACGACCACTGAAAAAAAAAAAAGGCTCCCTAAAGGTGTCGTCTATGGTGGGAACAGACAGGAAGTGTCTCCCGGTCAGGCGGCGACGACCGGGGGGGCGCGAACCGAAAACAAGGTGCGGTTCGCCGCGAGCGTTTCGCCGAGTCGCGAAAACGAACACGAACACGAAGAAAAAACAGAAAACGAAAATGAAACCGAAAGGTCTCCTTTGTTCGCGGCGTCGCCGCCGCCGGCGTCGCCGAACACGTGGTTGCGACGAAGAGACAGCAGTGAGGCGTCGCCGTCGCCGATGCCGTCGCGGGGTGTGGCACGGGACACGTCACACCTCGGAGGCTCCCCCACCGGTGCCGGGACGGGTACTACTACGGAAGCGCGGACGGAAACGAGCGAGGAGGAGGGTGATGCTGATGCTGACGGCGCGAATGACGAAGACGAAGAGGAAGAGGAGGAAGAAACCCCTGGAAACGCGCCTGCTTGGTTTCGGGGTGGCCAAAGTGGCAACGACGTACCTGTTGCTAAGCGGACAAGCGCCGTAAGGCTTTTTAGTCAGGAATTCGTGTCGGGCCGCGTTTTCGGAGCGCTTCGCTCGCCCGTTTCGGCGCCGAGCGCGCTCGCGGCGGTCGGCGGAGCGTTTCTCGTGGGGTGCGTTTACCGTTTGGGGTTTGGTGGAAATACCAACGGCGGTAACGGTGACGACGACGACTCAAACGAATGGGGGCTGTTAGCGGAGAAGTGGGTGACCGTGGAACTCGCGGTGCGTGGCTTGGCGGAGACACTTAACGAGCGACGATAAGGGAATAGTAAAGAGTATTAGCACGTTCAACTCCGTTAACGCTACGTCTTTTTTCTAACCAACATCGACCGAACGCGGCGAATACGTTAACACCCACTCTACTAACACACCGCTACTCTAAAAATCCAGCGCGCTCGTGGCGTTGGGCGGCCCTGAGCCGCAAAGCGACGCGGGCTTCTTTTTCGATTCCTTCTCCTTCTTTTCTTTCCCGTTTGTATCACCGCCCCCCCCCGCGTGTTCCGGCGCGATGCGCAGCGGCTTCACCGCCAGGCGTTTCCGCCGCACTTGCATCGCGTAGGTCCGGTCCATTCTTGTTAGTGGGGATGGCGCGACCGCGCCAGGGCCGGGGAAGGCAATTTTTCGTACCCGTAACAAAGCCACGCAAAGGTTGGGATCGGGTAACAGCTGTTCGACGAAATCTTCCTCCCCCGTTTTGACGTTTTTTTCGGGTAGCGTTTCCAGCTCGAAACACGCGTCCACCGCGTGTATCAGCTTCGCCGCGTCCGCTTTAGTTAACGACCTCAACGGGTAGGTAACTACCACGCAAACGCGTTTTGGGTTTTTCTGGGTTCTTGTGTCGCCGCCCCTCAGTAACCCGCGCAACAATTTCAGGAACCGGCAAAACTCGTCGATACCGCGCGCGTCGGCGCCGTCGTGTCCTCCACCGGATGGCGGCTGTAACGCGATGCGCCCGACCGGGCCGTCATCCGCGATGTCGTCGCTGACCCTGTTAACCAGCTCCACGCACTCGGCGTACGCTTTGTGAAGCGAGTCACCGATGGATTGGTCGATGGATTCTGATTGTTGATTTCTCCTCGAGGAGCCTTTCAATTCGGTCAGTCGCAGCGCATCCCCGAACGGCGAGCACCGCAAGTCCGCGCTCGCCGCGGAAGCTTCGTCGGTTTCCCGTGTTAAATCGAAAGCGTGGCACATGGAAGGCAATCTTCGTACGCCTCCTGTGTTTCGAGTACTACCAGAGCTGCTTTTTACCTCCGACCCGCCCGTCGCCGAGACCCCCGCCCCGATGTTCCCCACGCCCCTCGACCCCACCCTACTGTCGTCCAGGGATTTCCCCTGCCGCAGGTACCGACGGTACTGCCACGCGATGCGCAAACCGTCGTCTTGGTATTTTTTCAAAGCACCGCCTGCATTACCGTTAGCTTTGTTTTCGTCTGTATCATCACTTTTTGAAGCATCTCCCGCTTCAATTACTTTCGGTAACGTCTTGCCGTGGCTCCGTCTCATCGCCCTCGGCGGCTTCCACAACGTACAGTGCTCACTGGCGATCCCTTCCGCGACGAAGTACTTCAGCAACGTCGATGCCACGCCGCAATTGCGGTTCGCGCCGTCGTCCGTGGTACAACTCCCGATGAGCACCACGCTCCCCAAAGGCAAGCCCCCCCCCAACAGGTCATCCACGTCACTCAAACCAAAGCTGACCAGGGTTTGGCCGTACAAGCCAGGGCGCGTGCTTCCCGGTTTCGGGGCGGACGGCGGTGGGGATTGTGAATTCTTTTGGCCACCCGACGTGACTCCCACCTCCTCCTGATTTGCTTTCGCTTTCGTCAGTGATGCCACACCAACAGCTCCGACACACCCGGTCGTCCCTTGTGACACACCACCAGTTTGTCTCGCGTCACCGGGTGTTTCAACAGCAGAAGCGCTGACGTAGGGCCGGGCGGACGCGGGATAGTTCACGGGCGGCGTCGCAGCCGGCCGGGGCACCTCGCCCGACGCCATCCCATCGTGTATCGGCACGAAGGAGGAGGAGGGGCTTTTCGGTGTCGTCGCCGCCGCCGCGTTTTCGGAAACAACATCCGCACCCGGCACCTCCACCGGGTCACCACTGGGTTTCGTTCGGATCCGCCGGCCGCGCCCCAAACGCTGAAACGAGCTCTCCATCGCGGGCGCGCGACGGGACCGACACCGCGAGTGAGGCGCGCGCGTGTGTGTGTGGAGTGCTGAGCGTAGGGCGGGTCATGTAAGATTGCTCCCGACATAGAAATCATCTGTTATGTTAAATTTTTCACGACGCCGTTTCGCGTTACTAACTAGGGTATATTATAACTGTACCTACCCTAACTACACCGGCGCGCGGGCTATCCCCCCTTGTTGTGCCTCGTGTTGAATCCGCCCCCCTTTACACGCGGTCGAAACAACGTCCATCACAACGGCGTGCACGAACGGCAACCACGGTGTGGTGAAAAGCGACGCGAAGACGAAGAAGGTTATCGCCACACCGAAGTAGTTCTCAGCGGCCAAACCGAAATTGAACGTACAGCCGGTGAGCGCGCCGACCACGACGTACGGGTCGTTATTGGACCTTAGCACGACGTGCGCGTCGATATCCTCATCCGGAACACTATTTTCGCAAAGCGCCCTAGCCGCGTTCTCCGCGGTTTCGTCGTTCGCCGCGTTGTTATCAGTTACCCACGCCTTTGATTTTGACTCGAACTGAAACGGACACGGGTCCAGCACAATGCCGGCGCCGTCCGCGTCGCCCTTAACTAGACTAATACGGCTAAGCCACCTGCGGTTCGCCGAGACGTGCTCCTCCGTGACACCGCATTTTTCCTGCCACATATCCCGTCGGGCGCACTTCACCAGGTTTCGGTTGTAGTCGCATGCAAACGCGTTTGTGTCCGCGAGCGGCGTTTCAGAGTCTGGGACACGGAGCGTCACCGAGCCCGCGCCCGATACCGCAGCGCATGCGACGTGCGCGTTTGCGACAGCCGCTGACCAAATCAACCCGTCGCTGTATCGCGTGGTCGTAACACCCAACTCGTTGTTCCACGAGTTAAACCCGTCGAGTAACATCCGCGTGGCGCCGAAATCGCAGTCGCCAACCGCGAGCGACGAACACGGGCGCATCACCAACGGAGACTCGGTTTCGTTCCGGAAACCTTTCACGTAAATCGTAGTTTGACTACCATTGGTATTCGTACTGAACGACTCCGCGCTTTCCTGTGACCAAGCCTGGAACCCGCCTCCGTGCACCCAACTCGCGACGGCCGCGTTGTACGTCGCAATCTTCGCGCCCCGCGGATCATCCTTAGCCAAACTCCAGAACAACCCGCCCAACACCCAGCACGTCGTGGAGACCAGAAACGAGAACCACAGCACCAGGAACCCACAGCACACGTTGCCACGCCAGCCGTGCGTACTCACTTTCCGCACGCAAGGCCCGCACAACCAGGATTTGGCCAAGGGATCTTTACAGCAAACGAAAACCTCGTCGCAATCTTCCTTAGTGCCCTGTCGCAACCGAGGCATCTTACCTTACGTAACCTGGCCCTCGTCACCTCGTGCGCTGCGCTCGCGCGGTGGCGCCGCGAAAAGCGCGACAAGTACTGCGGCAAGTGCGACGCGTAGTGCGAGTAGTGCGACGAACGCTCGCGCGCGCCAGGTCGTGGGTTTTGATGACGCCGGGATTGAAACAGAGTTGAAGTGAAGTGTTTGTTTCAGAACTGGCTTGATTTGATAGTCTACTGGTACGCTTCAAAACCTTGCTACACTCAAAAATCACAACTACTTCTTCGTACTCGTGAACGCCCTTTGCCTTGGCACAAGTCCCTCTCGCTCCAGCAACGCCCGGCCTCCCCGGCGACTCACGGAACCCCGCGCCGCCCGCGAAAGCGCGGTCGGCGCCGGCGTCGAATTCCCATCGCCGTTTCTACTTCTATTTTCTTTCCGTTTTTCCAAACCCGTTTTTTCAATCATCATTTTCAATTCGTCGCGCAGCGTTTGTACAGTACCCTCCATTGATCCGCGTTCCGTAACAAGCACCGCGACGGTTTGTTTCATCCGTGCTAAGTCGATTTCGCGCCCGCGAAGCACGGACGCGAGGCGCGTCACGGTGGTTTCCATCTGCGCGATGACCGACAAAGTCCGCGCGTTTCCGATTTGGGCTTCGTCATCGTTTACGTTGTTTCTCGTTCCTTCGTTTACGTTGGAACCACCTTCCTTTTTCGTTCGTTCCGGCGACCCCCGCGACCCCTCGTTCGCGAACCTCCTTCGCAACATCTCCGTGGTTTCCGCGAGCTGCGTTCTGGCAACTGTCGTGGCGACTTGCGCTGTTTCCAGCTTCGCAGTTAAAAGTTTCGAAGCGCGCGCGGTGGCGAGTGACCGGTCAAACGCGGCGTCGTGTCTGGTTTCAATCTCGGTTATTTTGTCCTGCAAGGTTTCGTTTGTCGCGCGCGCCGCCGTTAGCGCCGCCAACGCCGCGGCGAGTTTCGCGGTTAAAACAGACACCTCAACACTTGATGATTCTGTGTGTGATTCGATTGATTCGTGTTGTGTCGTGGAAGGCGTTTCACTTTGTCGTGCGTGAGCTTCAGTCAAATCCTGCGCTTTCGGTCCGTCGTCGTCCTCCTCATCTTCCTCCTCCTCCTCCTCCTCATCCCCTCCCCAAGCCGCGAACGTTTTCAAAGCCTCCCTCAGGCGTTGCGCGGACGCGGCCGCGTCGTCCCGCTCGCGACGCGCCACCCTGGTTTCATCACGCGCGCGTGTTGTTCTGCGCTCGGACGCTTCCAACGCCGCGCGAGTGTCGGAAAGCGCGGCGCGAAGGTCCTGGTCGCTGGTTTGCATGGCGCCCGCGTGACTCGAACGAAGCAAACCACGACTTGCCGTGGATTCGGCTGACCGTTTCCGGTAGCGCTTCCGTTCGCTCGCAAACAAACCCACTGCCGTGAATCGAGTCGCGGACGGACGGACGGACGCGGCACCGAGTGACCGGGCGCCGGCGCGACCTGGCCCTGCGCCGCGCGTGACGCGCGTTATGCGGAAGGTTCTGAACGTCCTGTCTCTTCCCTGACGAAGCACAAAACAAAACGAGTAAACGACGGGACGCGAAAGAAAACGGCATGGACTCGCGCTCGGTGAAATCGAACGGTCAAACAGGTAAATGTCGGTCAATGTGATTGTCACCGGAACGATTGAAACCGCTTCGCGGGGTTGCTTTCAACTCATTTCCGCCTCAGCGCCGATCTGACAACTCCGACTCCGACTCCGACTCGATCGGTGAGTGATGAAAGCTGCGTTGATCGGCCCCGCAACTCCACTCCCTGCGCCACACTCCACCGCGCATTCACGCCCGGTCGATCTCGTCACCCCCACGCCCACCGAAAATGGCCGACGAAAAGAAAGACCCTGAAGAGGAAGAGGAGCTCCTTGATTACGAAGAGGAAGAGGAAGCCGCGCCCGCGGATGGGGCGAAAACCACCGAAGTGGCTGTGAAGAAAGGCTATGTCGGCATTCACTCAACCGGGTTCAGGGATTTCTTGTTGAAGCCCGAGCTTTTACGCGCGATCGTTGATTGCGGGTTCGAACACCCCAGTGAAGGTGCGGTTGGTGGTGACGTGGTGACCTGTTGAAAGAGCACCGCGGATCAAAGGCGAAGCGCGGCGCCTTGATCGGGGCGACAGTCCGTTTTCTCGCGATTTTACACATTTTGGCGCGCAAACGCAGACCCGACTTACAGTGGCCTCTGCAAGTAGCGACTTCCAAGGATCGCCGAAACAAACGGCAGATCCGAGTCACGCGACGCACGCGCTGGTCAACAAAGTGACCCTGCTTCCACCAACACGCCGTACACCCTGCTGACGTCCCCCTTCTCATCTCAAACGAACCTGGATCGGCCGAATTTCTTCTGTACCCCTCTGGATCTGGCTGGATCTCATTCATTCATCATCTCTTCTTTGATCAATCATCAAATCACTCAACCAAATAAACCAGTCCAACACGAGTGCATCCCCCAAGCCATTTTAGGCATGGACGTGATTTGCCAAGCCAAGTCCGGGATGGGCAAGACCGCGGTTTTCGTGCTGGCGGTGCTGCAGCAGCTGGAGCCCGTACCGGGCGAGGTGGGCGCGCTCATTCTTTGCCATACGCGTACGTGGCCTTGGGGCTTTCCCAAATCCAAACACTGTTTACGGACCCTCTTTGACGTCCACTAGTCATTAAAAGGAAGTGCACGACATACATCACAAGTGCCCTGTTTACCGCCCAAAGTCGACTGGACTACTGGTAACGTTTACCGGCGTACTCGCAACTGTTACTGCGTGGTAAATTGACACAGTACTCGTACGTCGTCTTCTTTTTACCAAAACCCACACTCGCTGACTCACAGCACCTCCCCGTTTTCTTTCCCAATCACAGGCGAACTGGCGTACCAGATCTGCCACGAGTTCGACCGGTTCGCCGCGTACCTGCCCGGGGTGAACGTGATGGTGATTTTCGGCGGCGTGAACATCAAGCAACAGCGGGAGCAGTTGAAAGAAAAACCGCCTTCCGTGATCGTGGCGACGCCCGGGCGGTGCAAAGCCCTGGCCAAGGATGGCGACATCTCCCTGAAACAGTGCGGGCACTTCATTCTCGACGAGTGCGACAAGATGTTGGAGCAGCTGGATATGCGCGCCGACGTCCAGGAGATCTTCAAAATGACCCCGCACGACAAACAAGTCATGATGTTCAGCGCCACGCTTTCCAAGGAAATCCGACCGGTTTGCAAGAAGTTCATGAACGACCCGATGGAGATCTACGTGGACGACGAAACCAAGCTCACGCTTCACGGGTTGGTGCAGCACTACATCAAGCTCACCGAAGCGGAGAAGAACCGCAAGTTGAACGACTTGCTTGACGCGCTTATGTTCAACCAGGTTGTTATTTTCGTGAAATCCGTGCAGCGGTGCACGTACCTGGACAAGCTCCTCACGGAGTGCAACTTCCCGTCCATCGCGATTCACAGGGGGATGAGTCAAGGTAAGGGCCTTTCCCAATCACCACACACCGCCTCCCTGATTGCCCATACAAGACTGACACTTTCTTTTTTATCGTATCAGACGAGCGTTTGGCGCGGTACAAGTCCTTCAAGGAGGGCCACAAGCGAATTTTGGTCGCGACGGATTTAGTCGCCCGAGGCATCGACATCGAGCGCGTGAACATCGTGATCAACTACGACATGCCGGATTGCGCGGACACCTATCTGCACCGGGTTGGCAGAGCCGGACGGTTCGGCACGAAAGGACTCGCCATCACCTTCATCGGCAGCGACGAAGACAGCGACGTTTTGAACAAAGTGCACGAAAGATTCGAGGTGGAAATCAAGGAACTGCCGGAGCAAATCGACACGAGCACGTACATGCCCGCGTAAACAGGGAAGGGAACACGCGATGCGGTTGAACGAACAAAAGAGAGAGCGCGAATCGCGAGTCGCGTGGTTTTGCAATTTACAAACCTACTGGTATTTTCACTTATTGCCCTGTGTTATGGAACGCTGGGTTGCTTTTGGGGTATCTTTGACATTTGGGATGAGCTGCGCTGCACTACTAGCTGAACGTTGATTTGACAGTATTGATAGCACTACCATGGTAAGTGCTGTTCGTAAATCGTAAATCTTGTGTAAAACGACGCCCCTTCTTCTGCCATCCCTCACAACGTGTCGCGTCGGTTGTTGGGTTTGTCAGGAGTGGCATGGCGTGTTTCGTGACGCTGGTGTCGCCACCGGTGGGCCGCGCGAACACCCAGGGCGATTTCGCCGCGCAAAAAGCTTCGTCACGAAGAGTCGTCCTCGGAGGATTCGGGTCGCGTTGGGATAGAAATCTGGCGCGCCGTCGACGCGTTCCAAATCACGTCTCTCCATCTGTGTCTCCGGATTTTACCCGGGCAAAGACGACCGCACTACGCGCGAGCGGCGAGGACGCCGCACTGAGCGGCAACGAGAACATCGCTACGAGGTTCTTCGCGGCAGGCGGTTTGAAGAAGGCCGCGTTTTCGGACCCGGAGCTGGCGAAACTTTTGCAGTCGGTTGCCAAACACCTAATGGTGCTTTCACAAATTCCAGACCTCCTGCTTCATCTGCACGTGGAGTTTGACTCTGTGGAGGTGCGTGCGTCTAAAATATGCGACGGCCGGGGGGTTTTCGCAACGCGGGCGATTCCAGCGCACACATTGGTCACGACGTACCCTGCGACGAACGAGGTGAGTTTGATGTCTAACGTCGCGAACGGCGACGGCGCGTCATCGAATTCGTCAAGCGAATCCAACGGAGAATCAACCACAAAAAAAGTCCACACCTGGCGCGGCGATACCTACACAACAAGCCAGCCAACGTACGCCATGTGTAACGGCCATTCGTTTTTCGGCGACAACGCGTTGCGGTTACAAGCTGACCCTGAACGTGACCCACAGCCCGGTTTCCTCGGGCACTTAATCAACGACGTATTGATGCCTCCCACGGACGGTACCGACGTTAAATACGCGCACGCCTACCTCACAAGAACCACGAACGAAACCAACTGCCACGCCGTGCCGTTTCCGAGCGGCTTGGTCTCCATCGCCACGTCACGCGCCATCGCCAAAGGTGACGAGCTCACCATGAGCTACACGTTTGGGTACGACGCCAGCTTCATGTCCGCCGTGAACAGCGACCTGGGGTTGAAGAAAGCGATGTTGACGAACGCGTTCGCGGCGGACATGAAAGTATCGTCGGCGAAAATGGAACAGCTCACGGCGGAGACGATGAAGCGACACGCGGAGGCGGAACACCTTTCGCGCGAGCTGCTCGTGGACGCGGCGGAGGAGGAATAGGTGGTTTTTTTTGGTGTAGAGGTGACATAGTAGGGTGGGAAAGAGGTGGTGTAGGTTTTAAGGTAGCTTGTTTGTGTGTACACGACTCACTGTTATCCTCTCCCCTCCTCTTCCCTGTGGTCCCCGGTCCCACGTGGAGGTACTGCTACCCTTTGTCACCCACCTCTGTACTCGCCTAAGTCACAACATCGAACCATCGCCAAATTCAAAGGAGGGCTTCATTGTGGACTGCACTGGTACCAGTGCTGGCTGTTGTCGTCGACGGTCGCGGTTCGTGTGTTTTCGAGCATGTGTGGTCCGGTACGTTAAGTCACAGGGTTTAGGGTACATCAAGTTACAGGTGTTTGGTCCTTACCAGTACCTTGCCGTCAGGATGGATCCCACCGGCGGGCGCCCCGAGGATCTGTTCGAGCTCCTGGAGCAGCTCGGCAAAGGCTCGTTCGGCGCGGTGTACAAAGCCCGGCACCGCCCGAGTGACACCATAGTCGCGGTGAAGGTGATCCCCCTAGGCGGCGAGGACGAGGACGGTTTAGAGGACATGCGCAGAGAAATAGGGCTGTTGCAGGAGTGCGTGCATCCCAACGTGGTGCGGTATTTCGGAAGCTTTTTTTCCAAGGAGTACCTCTGGATCGTGATGGAAAACTGCGGCGGCGGGAGCGTTCGGGACGTGTTGGATTCGTTGAAAGAGTCTCAAAAAAGCAAAGGAAACGCTAAAGGAACTACTTACGGTTTAAACGAACCCCAGATAGCCTACATCTGCGGCGAAGCCTTGAAAGGGCTGGTGTATCTTCACTCGGTGCAAAAAGTGCACAGGGATATTAAGTGCAGCAACCTTTTAATCACCGACTCAGGGCACATCAAGCTCGCGGATTTCGGCGTCGCCGCGCAGCTCACGAAGGAAATGTCCAAGCGGAACACGTTCACCGGTACGCCGCACTGGATGGCCCCGGAAGTTATCAGCGAAAGCCGGTACGACGGGAAGGTTGACGTTTGGGCGCTCGGGATAACCGCGATGGAGATGGCGATTGGGCAGGTCCGTGTTGTATTTCCCAAATCCCGATACTGTTTGCCCATACAGGACTGACACTTTCTTTCGTTGGTGGCAGCCGCCGCGGGCGGACGTGCACCCGATGCGGGTCATTTTCATGATCACCCGAGAGCCGAGCCCGAGTTTAAGGTACGTATTTCCCAACTCCAAATCCTGGACGACTGTTTGCCCATACAAGACTGACACTTTCTTTTATTTATCTCAGTACCTCGAGCGACGGTTCCGATGGCAACCACGGTTGGACGCACTCGTTCACCGATTTCGTGGACCGGTGTTTAACAAAAAACACCCGGACTCGCCCGAGCGCGGTTGGGTTGTTGCCGCACGGGTTTTTGCAATCCAGCGCGGGGAGCGGGGCGAGTTTGGCGCCGCTGGTACAAGCGGCGCTTTCGCGCGCGGCGAGGAAGCGGGAAGCGGAATCTGATGGGTCAAAGAATGCAGCGGGCCAAGGCACTGCTTCGGAAAATGCTGAAGAGCAGCCACAGGTCCCTGCTGTTCAGAGTCTTCTTTCGGAAACACCCGCGCAGACAGTGCCTGCACAGACAGTACCTGTAAAGTTTCCTACCCAGGTCCCGACCGACGTCTCGCGAACCGCGGCGCCGCCGCTGCAGACCCCGAAAATGGGAACGCACAACCGACACGGCTCGGCCGAGGCACGCCACCGCCGCGCCGCAAGTAAGGGGACCATCAAGTTCGACCCTGCCACCGCGGCGGCCGCGATGGCCGCCGCGGAGGCGGCGCTGGACGTTACCGGGGACTCGTCTACTTTTTTGTTTTCCCCGAACGGCACTAACTCCACGTCCGTCGGGACGGTTGGCTCGGCGGTGTCTGACCCGTCTTCCGATATCGACGGGACCGTCGTGGTGCGTCCCGATGTGCGGAAGGAACACGAACCCCCCGGGTTCGACATCTACGGCACGACGATGATCAAGGAGGACGAAACGGGTTTGGATGTTTACGGCACCACTGTTGTGAAACCGACCGACGAGGACGACGACGACGTCGACGCGACGGTCGTGGGACGAAGCGCGAATCAGTACTCGGAAAGTACTCCTGAGTACTCGGAAAGTACTCGCGATGAAGACACCGAGTCGGGGCTACCTCCCGAGGCGCTGATGCGCATGTTCGCCGGACGCGAGCTTTCGGAAAAGGAACGCCTCGCGGCGGACGCGTTCGGGAGGGAGGCGACGGCTCGCGAAGGCGACGCAAAAAAGACAAAGCACGATGCGCGCTTCGTCGGGGGCGAATTTGAAAACACGGAAAACAACCGCCGAGGCAAAGGTCAACCGTTGGAACCAGCCGCTCCACGAACCGCGGAGCCTCGCTCTTTCCAGCGGTTTTCGGTGAAGAAAAACGCGGAGACGGATTCTGTTTTGCTAAACGCCGCGCCCCGGTTCGACGCGCAAAAGAACATTCGCCGACTCACGGACCGTGGCGTCGCCGCAGTCGCGGACGTTCTGGCGCGCGGCGGCGCCGGCGACGGAGACAAAACCAAAACCGTTACGAAACCGTTTTCACGCCGCGAGCCGAAGTTCCACTCCAAAGGAAAGAGGGTGGGGGACAACGCGTTCCACCCGTTGGATATTCTGCGGCACGCGTCGATGGGATGCGCGGTACGTACTTCCCAATCACCACATTCCGCCTCTGCGATTGCACATACGAGACTGACACTTTTCTTTTTACAATCAGGTGGACGACCGCGGGGAGTTTGAGTTTGACGGGGGTACGGCCGTAGGGGGTTTCACAAATCCGGGGACACCTATGTTTTACCTCTAACGCGCCTGTGACTGTTCAGACCGATTACTCTGACTGTTTGTCCATACATCGTCCAATACGTCGCGATACACGCGACGTTGACCACTTTCCGTGTACCAATCGCAGGCGCGAGGTTTTCGCTCGCCTGCCTGGTGGGCGCCGGACGCGACGCGCCCGTGGCCCTTCCAAACAAGGACACGTTGAGACGCATGCTGAAGAAACACGAGACAGGTGAGGTGGAGGTGTCGTACGAATCGTCTGTGTCGGATGAAACATCCGATGAAGACAGTGATGATTCCGACGCCGACGAACCCTCCGAACCCTCAACCCGCGACGCGAACTTTACCAAACTCCTCAAGCTGAAAGCCGCCGCGCTGGCGAAACGGTTCGACCACCTTCCCGCGCCGCTTCACGTGTTCGATTTGCACCCGCGGGCGATGGTTGACTCGGGAATAACTCGTGACTTTGGTAAGAGTTCATACGGCGCCGGTGTCGGCGCGTCGGATAACCTCCCGCTGTCCGTGATTGGAGAAACGCGCGTCTCCGCGTTGCGAATCGCGGAGGCGCGTTGTGTGTGCGCGGGGTACCCGTCGCAAATCGTCGCGCCGCTTTCCCTGAAACACGAAAAAGTGGAAATCTTGCTGAAAGCGGCGAGCTGGCACGCCGGGTTCGGTACGTATTTCCCAAGCACCACGTTGCGCCTCTGCGATCCGCCCGATTACCCATACACTGTTTACGTAATACACATCACGACCGACTGACGCTTTGTTTTTTATCGCGCCAGTCGCCGGCGCCAGCGTCGCGTCGCCGAATTCGAAAGCCCGGCGGAGGATCACGGGGGTTTTGGAAACCGTGTTACTCGACCTCGGGGAAATCGACGCGTGCCGGGCGTTACGCGAGTTCGGGGGGGAGACGAAGGAGTAGGGAGTAGCAAGGGAGGTAGTTTGAGATGTAAAACACGTTGGTAGTTGAACGAGGTGCAATAACTTGTAGATATCTTGTTGTATTATAATATTAGCGAAATCCCTTTTATTCGTCGTCGTCGTCGTCCACCACGCCTTCCCGCAACATCTCCACCACGTCGTCGTGTTCCTCTTCCGTTGCCAACTCAATCGGCGTGGCGCCGTCCTTCGCGGGTGTGTTCGCTTTCAACCCTTTTCGTAAAAAAAACGCCACCAGCTCCAAAGTGCCTTCGCCCGCGGCGAAGTGTAACGCGTTCCATCCGTCGGCATCCGCGGCGGTCACGTCGGCGCCGCCGGTCACCATTGCGAAAACCGCCCCGACGTTCCCTTTTTCCGTCGCCAGTAGCAGCCTTTCCCCGGCGCCTTGTTTTGAAAGCGCCAAGCTGATACGCTGGGCGCACTCGTTGGATTTCTTTTGACACAGGTCAACCAGCGTCTTCCCGGGAACCGGCGATTGAAACACGTCAGCGTGCGCGTCCAGCAACAGTTTGACACAAAGCTCCGATCCAGCCACCACAGCCGCCCTGAACACCGCGGTCTTGCCGTGATTGTCCACCGCGTTGACGTCGGCTTTTTCGGAAATCAACAAGGCAACCACGTCAAGGTGGCCGGCCTCGCACGAAAGCATCAACGGCGTCACGCCGTCGTCGTCTGTCTGGTCGATCTTACTCCCCTTGCGCAGAAGCAACGTCACAATCGCGTCGTAGCCTTCCTGACACGCCATGTGCAACACCGTGAACCCCTCGTCATCGGCGAACATGCAATCCGCGCCGTCATCAAGGCAACGCTTCACCCCAGCCTCGTCCCCGGACTCGATCGCTTCCATTAAATCATCACCGGTGGACATCGCGGTGAGTTTGGGGACGCGACCGAGCGCGAGGGCCGACTGAATCTTCTGCATCTTTCTGGCGCCCACTTTCGGGAAGGCAACAAAATTGCTGAAAAATTGCGGTCGAACTGGTATCGAATTTTTCAACACCCCCCCAACGAGAGACAGCGCGCCCTGTCCCGCCAGAACGCAGGCGCGCAGAGGCTGCGACCGGGACACCGCGAGGCGTACCGTGGTTCGTGGAGTACGACACGCCGCGTGACCGGTCGTTAGGTGGACCGAGTGTGACGCGGGTGATCTGGGGATAAACATAATCTGACCGTGCCCGTCAAAAAGTTGAAGAGATGCCGACGACGCGGCCTGACGCCTCCCGGGAGGCCGCGCCCTTGCTCGGCGCGCGCGTGGGTCCTGGCGATACGAACATGACGCGGACATCCACGAAACACGGTTTCAGCGAAAAAAAACGGTTCGCGGTGCTCAACTCGGTGGTGTTCGCGGTTTTCGTGGTTGGGGTGCTGTGCGTGTTCGCGGGCGATGCGCTTGGCGCGCTTCCCGGCGTCACGCCGCACACCACACGCACGTCCCAGGTATCGCAAAGATCGCGCCTTTCGGACCCGGCGCTGACCCCTGAGTTCGTGGCCTTGCTGAACAATCGTGTGGACAAAACCTGGCAGGCGCGCGTACCGAAAGGCATGGAGAGCGCTACGCATGCCGATTTGAAGCGTCTTTCGGGGGGGCGGCTTTCCGGGAAACCAAAGGATGGGAAAAAAGGGTGGCGCCAAAGCGAGTTCGCCACGAAGCTCACGACCGACCGCTCCGCGACTGCGAACGAGTTCACAAACGAAATGCGTGCCGCGTCCCAAACGCACGTCACGAACGTGCGAGGCGAGAGAGGCGCTTTTCAGGCGGCGGCGCGTATGGGCAAACAGTCGCGCGCTCCGAGCGCGCGACTCGGTTCCGTGGTTCGAAAGTTCGGCTTATCGGGAAAACTGGGCGGGTTCATCGAGGACTTCTTAGGTGGCGGTTCGTCTTCCCACCAAGGAGGCGCGGGGGGGGCGCTTGTGGAATTCGACCCACGGAAACAAGGCCTTCCCGAATCCTTCGACACTAGGGACAAGTGGCCGCAATGCGCCGCCCTGATTGGCCGCGCCAGGGACCAGGGCAACTGCGGATCATGCTGGGCCATGGCGCCCGCCGAGGTGATGAGCGACCGGCTTTGCGTGCAGGTACGTTTTGGGGCTTTCCCAAATCCGGGGACACAGCGTTCACGGACCCTCTTTGAGTGCGCTACGGCCGTAACGTTTACTGGCGTACTGTGGTAAATTGACGCAGTACTTCTACTGTTACCGTGGTACCTGTCGCGAACGCGTACTCGAGACGGATGGGACTGACCTTTTTCTTTTCCAAACCCAGACCAACGGTTTGGTGGTGGAGGAGCTCTCGCCGTTCGTGTTGATGGCGTGCGCCACCGGGTTCGGCGCCGCGGGGTGTGACGGGGGTGAAAGCTCAGTGGCGTACGAGTACGCCAAGAGCGCCGGAGTAGTCACGGGCGCCGCGTTTGGCGACGGTGCGTGTTCCCTTTTCCAAATCTTCCCGACTGTTTACCCCCCCGTTCGCGACTATTTACCGTGCACCACTGGTAACTCTTTCGGCGTACTCGCGGCTGTTACGAATGTATCTCAAGTGCGCTGTTTGCGGAATACAAGTTACGAACGCGGTCCGAAAGACTGACACTTTACTTTACTTTATTCCTGCTTTCCTCAGACAAAACCTGCGCCCCGTACCCGTTCGAGGCGTGCCACCACCCGTGTTCCGTGTTCCCCACGCCCGCGTGTCCGTCGGAATGCGTGGTCGGTAATTCCGCGGAGCGCGACGTCGACGAAACGGCTGAAACGGCTGTTTCCTCCGGGCAGGACGTCGCCGCGCTGGGAGTGGAGAAGAGTGGTAGTATCCTCGG
>Ga0222633_1000520_pt1 | contig 33526 bp, 37 predicted proteins | sample AntAcemetageno48_FD_179816 | JGI IMG/M metagenome (GOLD analysis project Ga0222633, IMG submission 179816) | Saline water microbial communities from Ace Lake, Antarctica - #48 | ecosystem: Environmental > Aquatic > Non-marine Saline and Alkaline > Saline | place: Antarctica: Ace Lake | collected...
ACCCCCTGCTGGAGCGTCGTCGTCCACCGACAACACCTCGCGCAGCCACTTCACCGCGCCTGGGAGTTTCAAAAGCGAGGCTTCGCGAAGCTTGGAATTCGACCCGGTTGATTTCGCTTCGATGCGAGCGACGCGAGCGGCGCGGGTTTCGTGGGAATCGTCGTCCGAGGATGACGCGTCGTCGGACTCGTCGCCGGAATCGTCGTCGTCGGCGGCGGCGGCGGCATCGAAAGTCGGAGGGTCCTCGAAATCCTCCGCGTCCGCGGCTTGTTTCCGTTTGTCGTCGTTCCTCCTGTTTGCAGTCCCGACATCACCGACGCTCCCGCAAACGTCGATGGGCACGACCTGCCGTCGCTTCGGGGGCAGGTCGCTAAGCACGTCTTTTTTCAAACGCCGGATCATAACCTCTGCGGTGAGCAGCGCGTGTCTGTTTTTGTTACACGAAAAGTGGTTAACGTGTTTCGTGATGTGGCCTGAGTAAACAGTCGGGGTAATCGGGCCTCCACAGTGCGGTCGGATTTGGGAAAGCACCAATACGTACAGTTCACGCAACCGCGAGCCCCCGCTCCGGTCGTACTTGGCGTACCCGTTAACAGTTTGGAACTCGGAAATTTGCAAATCGCAATAATTCTCCGCGAAGGCTTTCTTGGTGCTGTGCGTGTAAACGAAACGCGTCAGTCCCATCCGTCGGCGAGCGCGGGTGCGCTTCGGGCCACGTGGCCGTTCCGCAATCAGTCACCGCGGTAATCGCGCCTCCGACACAGTGGCCGTTGGATTCGGGAAAGCCCAGGGGAGGAGGAGGCCGTACCTGCCCAGCAAGCCCGGGCGTAACGAGTCGATTTGGTTGAACAGGTCGAACGGTTTCGTTAGCGACGGCGTACCCGTGCAAAGAACCGCGCGCTTGGTTGTTTTTATGAGTTTCACAACCGCCGCGGTTTGTTTCGTCCCGCAATCCGCGTCCTTCCCGAACCCGCCTGTTGTTGTGCCCACGAAAAGTGGTTAACGTCTTGTACGTCGCGCCATGTGGACAACAGTCACAGGCGCGTTAGAGGTAAAACAGCGTGTTCCCCGGATTTGGGAAACGCGCGCGGCACGTACCGGTCGTGCGCAGCGCGTGTGACTCATCGACGATCACGGCGCCCCACTTGATCGCGGTCAGGGTTTTAATCAGCCGGCTCGCCATTTGGAAAGAAACAACAACCACGCGCTGGCGTTGCAGCTCTTTCATCAGGGTGGCGTTTTTTTTGGTATTTTGCGTGCACGCGCTCTGGTTGACACGTTCCACCCCAGCGTCGCCCTCACCGGAATCACGCGCCTCCCCCTCCCGTAACTCCCTCAGTTTGTTCCCAACCGCGCGCACGGTCTCCACCGCGAAGGAATCGCCCGCCCCGTTCACCACCACCAGGTTCTTGGTGAGCAACCCCGGGAACCACCGCTCGCACTCCCTGGCCCAAGCTAACCGCATGCTCGCCGGTACCGCCACGAGTAACGGCCCTTCGTCGCGGTAACAGCTCGCGATCGCCAAAGCCTGGATGGTTTTCCCGACGCCCATCTGGTCCTGAGATTGTAAAAATAAATGTCAGTCCCGTATGGGCAATCAGTCGGCGGAATGTGGTAAATGGGAAATACGTACCGCGATCAAGCACCGGCCGCTCCGCGCCAACCCGAACAACACGCCTTGCTTTTGGAACGGGTACAAAGCGTTTCGCAAACCCGGTGGTATGGAATCGAAACGTCGCGCGAGCGCTCGTGCGTAGTTTTCACGGTTTCGGTGTTGGTCATCGTGCGTAGCGTGGGTAGTAGTGGTTCTTCCGCCGTCGCTACTAACGACGTCCGTACCCGCGTTAGCGGTACCGTTCGTGTCGACGTCGTTACGGCCATTACCCGCACCGTCGTTACTACTCACGCCACTGCTTTTCCCGTGGTGATACCTGCTATTAATACACACCAGAAATGTGGACGACGGTACCAACCCCCGGCGCGAACTGACCCCCCCGTCCGCCCGCGGCGCATAGTTCGGGTGTACCAACCGCTTTCGTTTCAGGTGAAGCACGATTTGCTCGTACTTTGTTAAACGAACTTCCCAGTAAAATACGGGCGCGTCGGTGTGTTTGGAACAAGCCATGGCGTCCGCGCAGTTCGCCACCGCGGGTAACGGCGGTTCGGGGTCGTGTCCGGTGGTGTCACTCGGGGTGGTCCGGTCGCGCTCGCGCTCGTGCCTGCGTCTCCGCTCGTCGTGAAGGGAAACGTGGTGGAACCGATCAAGGGGACCTTTCCGTTTCGTATCAACCCCGGCGAGCTTCAAAGCATCAAGCACGTCCACCACCACGCCGGCGGCGCACCAAAGCACCAAGGCGTTCCCGGGAGAGATGAGCTCCGCGCCCACGCGTGGGGGTCCCACGGCAGCGGAACCGGGGTCCACGCGCCCGGAAGGACCCGCGGTGGTCAAGTCGCGTTGCATTTTTCAATCTGGACTAGGCCGCGCGACGCCTCGAGGTACGCGCACCCTCCCGCGCGTCCGCTCGCAGACCACGCAGCTCGACGAAACGCACCGCAGACAGGTGCTCGTCGAGCATGCGCGCCGCGAGATGTCGCGAGCAAGTGGCTGGACGGGCTGGAACAAGGGACGAGCCTTTCTTTAATCAAAGGGGGTGCCAACAAAAGTTTTTTTGGGCAATTTGTCCCCGAATGTCTCCCACGAAATCCTTCATGCTTGGAAAGCGAAGGGATCTGTCGCGCTGTCCCGTCCGCGCGGCCTGCACCGGGTTTTTTCTGTCAGCTCCTTCGCGCGAGCTCCTCGTCCCCAGAAAACGTAAGGTCACCGCCGACGGCGCCGAGCGGAAGAGACGAGAAACCGTTTGTCCAAAAGTCGTCGCACACGATATTGCAGACAACCACCACGCGTGCTTTATACTGGTCCGCGGGTGCCAACGAAGAAACGAAGATTGCGAGTTGTCGTCACAAATTATTTAGACGACAGTGTTCGTTAAAAATACAGTGAGCCATCGTGTCTGTGGCCATCCTCAAAGCCACGGCGCGCGGCACCGTGGGAGGATCGCATTGACGCGGTTCGGAGTTGATCCAGCTCGTTAGCTCGTTAACGGAAACGTACGCGGCGAGGGCTGGTTGGTTTCCCCCGCGACGCGGTACCGGGAGAGCGCGTGCGCGGTTGTTCGCTTCAAAATGGCGCACCCACCATCCGACCCTACCTTCGCCGCGGCCACCCCCGTGTTGCTCAGCACCCAGCCCAACACGGTGCAATGGCCCGCCGTGCTTCCCCCGCACAAGCTGTTGATGTTCCGCACGCAACGCGGAGACCGCGGCGGGGTTTGGTCTGCGTGGCGCCTCTGTGCGCCGCGCGGGAGGTCGCTGTTCGGCTCGCGCCTGCGTTTAAGCGTGAGCGTCCCCGCGACGCACGTGGATGGGCGTTTGGAGGTGCGGGCGTTCGTGCTGAACGGGCGGACGGAGGGTCCCTGGGTGCCTGGGGATAGGGACTTGGCGGACGAGGACGAGGATGCGTACGCGGAAACGACGACAACGGGCGTGACCCCGCAACCCGCGGGGCCGGTCATGGTCTTCATCCTTCTGAACAACCCGATCGTGGTGGAAGAGGCTTTGATGTTTCTGGACGAAACGTCAAACGCCGGCGGGACGAACCCTAAACGATCGCGGCCGCGTGATGGGCGACGGTCCAAAAACACCGCGCGAGGCGGACCCACCCTGAGCTTCTTTCCCAGTTTTTTTAGAAGCAGAAGCTTGGAAACGGACGAGGGAACGAGCTCGCCATCGCCGAGCACGAGTGGACGCGTTGGTGACGATGGAAACGGCCGGGAAGATCACGAACGCGAAACGCGACAGCGAGCACGCTCCACTTTGGATCGTTCGCGAAACCAAACGGAGACGCCGTCGGATCAATCCAATCACCCGAACCAAACGTTCGAGGAAACCAAGTACGACGAAACCTTGCGTGATTCCGAGCTCAACGAAACCCTGACCAGAATGGCTTCCCTGATGTTTGACGACCGCATCGACGCGGTAACGCTTCGCACGGGGTGCGAAGACGCGGCCCGGGCGGGGCTGCTTCACTTGCTGCGGCTTTTCGGAAACAAAGCGATTCAAACCGTGGCCAGCGCGGCGGCCGCGCAAAGCCAATACGCGGCCGTGGACGGGGCAAACGGTGTTAACAACCCCGCCGTGACCCTGTTGGAAAACGCGGCTCCCCCGAGAACCATGAACAACGTCGCCGCGTGCGGGTGCGCGGAGACGCTCCGGACGCTGGTGCGTTTGATCGGCATGGCGGAGGATTGCGCGTTCGGTTCCGGGGACTTGCTGTTTGGCAACCCCGAGGTTTCGTGCGACAGCGAAACCCCGCACTGGTTACCACTGCACACCGCGGCCGTGACCAGCGCAAAAATCGCAGGGTGGGACAGCGTCGCCGCGGTGGAGTTCGTGTGCATGATGATTGGGTGTTGTTCAAACCCGATGACGTGGATGGGGGGTGTGCGGTCTCGACGGCGGCGGCGAGGTCTCGGCATTTCCGACGGCCCACGGTCGGAAACCAGCGAGCGGTCGCACATCTCGAGCACCAGCGGAGGGCCCGGCTGGTTCAAGGAACGTGACGGCCACGAAGTCTCCGGTACGCGGCGCGTGTCGGGCGGTACGAGGCCTTCCGAACGCGACCGGCAAATAAGGGTTCCAAGAAGCCCCAACGAGACGAACAAAAAAGCGTCATCGCCCGACGAAGGTAAAGAACTTTCCCGCCCAACACATTCCGCCTCCCTGATTACTGCACTGTTGACTGTATGGAGTACAGTATACCCTTCCCAATCCCTCATACACATGGCCCGACCGACTGACCCTTTCTTGTTACTCGCGCCAGTCGGGTTTCCAAACGAGTACGCGCCGAACTCGGTGTGCCTCGGGGTGAGGGATTTCTACGAAGCCGCGGTGACCGTCGCGGTGGTACACGCGGGGAACCACGCGCTGGATGCGTCGACGCGCGCGACCGCGGTTTTGGTGGCGCAGAGTGTGTTGGACGGGCCGGCCGGCGTGAACGGCGGCGCCGAGTACCTCACCGCGCTCGGCGCGCTCGTCCGGCCGACGCTGCGCCTTGACGACGTCATCGAACAGTGCATGTCGTCGTCCCTGAGCGACAGCCGTTTGAACTGGATGGCGTGTAACCTGCTTTCCGACGACAAGTGCCGCGCAACCCTGCTGGCGATATACGACGACGGCGCGCACGCCGCGGTGTGGCGGGCGTTCCCGCAGCAAACCACGGTACGGTAAGTATTTCCCATTTACCACATTCCTCCGACTGATTGCCCATACACGACTGACATTTATTTTATTTCAATCAGGGCGCTGATGCACGCGCTCGGGTGGCTCGAAGAAACGTCCGCCCCGCGTTTAGATCCCGACGCCGACGCGGGCGCATTTGGCCAACCGGGTGGGGCGCGCGACGCAAGGGGCGGAAGCGACGGGGGGTCGTTTTTCGGAAGCGACACCGCGGGTCCACCGGGTGGACGGTCAACCGGGGTGGAGCGCCGCGATTTGCAACGCAAGGGAAGCGCCGGGCGACGCATAAGTCACCGATCCATCGACGAAGTTTTAAGCGAGGGCGCGGGCGACGTTTTCGACCGAGGCGCGGGGGGCGGCGCTTTGCGCGGCGGGAGGTTTGGCCGTGCGTTCGTGGAACGGGTGAAACGCTGGTGCGACACCACCGCGCGCCCGATTTTCCAGCAAACGCCGTGGAACACCCAGCGGTTCGGGTTGATGACGTTTAAAGACAAAACCGTGGAAACCGAGTGGATGGAGGAGCGCGAAGTGGTGCACCAGGTACGGCTTTTGTTTGTTTTTTTGCGCCCGACTGTCAGTACGTGACGCGTCTGACACGCGTTTCGTACCTTCCGGGTTCGAACGGAGGACATACCCAACACACAAGACGGAGTACTAACCACCCACCCAACATTCTTTCCCCACTAAATACTCACACCCTCTCCAGGCGTCGCACCGCAAAACCGCGTTTTGGGTCGGGGTTTGTTTTCTGGGAGCGCGGCGGGTGAACGGCGACGTGGGTGGGTGGTCCGTTTTCTACGCGTTTGACGGCCATTTCTTCGACAACATCACCACGCAGGCGCAGCGGTTCCACACGATGCTGTTCGCGCTTACGATCGCGGTGCTCACGAGCAAAACCAATTTGCTGGTCAGGCACGTCACGCCGTCGAAAAAGCACTGGCTGATTTGCGGGTGCCGGCTTTTGAACGCGAGTTTCGTGAACTTGCCCGAGGTTTTCCCAAGCGGCGACTTTCAAGCCTCTAGGCACGGTGTGTTGTACAAGTTCTTCGACATCGGCCCTGAAGCCGAGGCGCCGAACACCGTGTTTGACCCTGAGGTGTGGCGCACGCCCGCGCACGTCGCGCGGTTCGCCACGGCGGGGTTCAACGCGCTTTTGCCTTTCTTGGTGAATGTGAGTTTCGCAAAACACGTCCTGGCGAGCGTGGCGTGCTCCGTCGCCACGAAGGTTCGGTTCGGCACCTGGCACGGCTGCCAGAACATCGGCGGGTTCGACGGAGGGAAGGACATGGCGATTCGCGCCACGCTTTTCATCACCCTCTCGATGACCATGTACGTCCGGGAGTACCACGACCGGTTCTCGTTCCTCATGCGGTACTTCGCGCCCGGGAAACGAAAGGCGCGGTAGCGGAAAAAAACAAGCAACAAACGAAGGTGAGAAAGTTTTACCCTTTGTGAATTTTTATCTAGCACAATTACTTTGTGATAACGTCGTGCATTAGTTCATTTATCACCCTATAAACCCCTTATCACACCCCAAACCTCTACGCCGTATCCCCGAAGAGCTTCTCCGGGTCGTCCCGGAAGTTCGGCTGCAGCACGCACTCCACGGTGTGCACGACGCCGTCCACGCAGAGAAGGTCCACCGCGCGCACGCGGCAGCCGTTTACGAAGAGTTTGCTTGTTGTTTTTTGAAACGGCGTCTGGACGTTGAACTCCTCCACGAAAACGTCGTTGCCCTCGAAGGTCCTTAACTTGTTACCTAAACGTGTTTTAAGCTGTGCTGACTGTAATCTTGCAGGCACGAAGTGGTACAGCAGGGTTTCTTGTAACCCCGGGGTTTGGGGGTTCACCAGGCGCTCCGCTGCTGTGTCGATGAAGAACCCGGGGCTGAGATAAATAAAAGAAAGTGTCAGTCTTGTATGGGCAAACAGTCGGCGGGATTTGGGAAAGGCCCAATACGTACCTCGTGGCTACGTATTTCAGAAACGCGGCGTTCGTCGGGGCGAAGACCGTTAGCGGGTTAGTAGGCGTGGCCTGTTTAATCGCGTTGAGCAACCCACTTCCTTGCAGCGCCTGTTCGAATATCGACAGCTCGAACCGCTCAACGATTACTTGCGCCACCGTGCGGCCGGTGGGTAACGGCTGCGGGGCGGGTGGCAGAAGCACGCAGTCGATGACGTGAATCAAACCGTCTGAGATAAATAAAAGAAAGTATCAGTCTTGTATGGGCAAACAGTCTGCGGGATTTGGGTTGGGAAATACGTACTTGAGGCTTGTTTGTCTTTTGTCAACACGTCGCACCCGTTTACAAAAAACGCCTTGCGAATGATGTTCGTGAACGTCTCGACTTCCAGGGTTTCAGTCAGCGCAACAGAGGCACTAGACGGGTCCATCCCCGCATTAACTGCGGCTCGCAGCGCCCTGGACACGGAAGGCGCGGACATGTGCAGGGTTGGAATTTTCTGCCCGAAGAACATCTGCTGCGAAAATATTTCCCGCCGCGTGGCGTGGTGAAGAAGCACTTCGGTTAAACTAGGGTCCTCGAACAAGTCCTCCTTGGTGACGCCTAAATTAACAAGCATCGCATACCAAGCACGGTTCGTGGGTACGAAAACCGTGTAAGGCCCGTCCCCGTCGAACAGCCTTGTGGAAAAGAAAAGTGTCAATCTTGTACGGGCAAACGGCGCGTTGATGGATTTGGGAAAGGATGAAGACGTACCGTAACAAACCAGTCGCTTTCAACGCGTCCGCGAAGAACCCGGTTTCGCGGTTGAGTTTCGGTGAGGAAACCGTCTCGGCGATCGTGGGGAGGCCGGGGATTTTGCGTCGCGTCGGTATCGCGAAAGGCGGCGGCGACCCGAAGTCGCTCCTTATTTGCGGCGCGGGCGGGGGTATGCTTAGCTGCGGGGCTGCGCCGGGCGTGCCGAAGGGAGGAGGAGAGGGGGATGGAGGTGGCGCGTTTGGAGGAGGAGGTGGTGGAGGCGACGCCGGCGGGAACGGCGCGAACGGTGTCGGCGGCGGTAACGCTTCGGGTAACGTTTCGGGGACCTCTCCGGGTAACGCCTGGTTTTCGTCCGCGGACGCGGGGGGGAAGCCGGGCACCGTGCCTTCTTGTTGGCCGGGTAACACGTTGCTTGCTGGCGGAGGAATCAGACCTGGCGTATCCGTCACCGGTGCCGTATCGCCATCCCCGGCTTCGTACTCGTAATCCTCCTGGGGGGTCTCGACACTAGGCACCTGCGTCGCCTGCACCGGCCTCAACACTTGCTGCGCCGCCCCGAAGTTTCCGTTTCCTTCGCGCACACCCGAATTCGCGAAACACGCGTCGTTTTCCGTGAGCCTCGTGCCGCACCTTTCCAGCGCGAACTGCCTGAAGAAGTTCAACCCTTGTTCGCCAATCACGGAGGACACCAGGGTGACCAGCTCGGCGTCGCAGAAACACCGGTTTTGCTCCGCGCCCCGAAGCGTGGCGCAGCACGCCAGTTCCGACCCGGCGCCGTTCAAGTTGCAGTCCACCGCGAGGCCGGCGAAGACGGTTTGCCGACACGAGGCCCCCGCGGTTTCGGGTCGACCGCTCGTGGCTCTTTGCGCCACCGCTGTGTGCGTGGACAACGCCAGGGTTGCAAACACCGTGACCAACCTGCGAGAACAGCGGAGGCGTGACCGCCCCGAAAGGAGCCGCATCGCGCCGCGCCGCGGAGTGAACCCGACTCTTCCGGAAAGCAACGTTCGCAAAGCAGGTCGCCTCGAAAAGCACGAAAACGTTTTTACGAACGATTTTCCAAAAAGGACAAAAAGTTAATGATGAGTCTCTTCGATACAACACACAACCCTACTTGGACATCCAGTATATCAGTGTGAACGCGGTACAGAACGCGCAGACGGCGGACAGTATCATGGTGTCTTTGGATTTTTTCCGTCCAATCGCGTTTAAAAGGTTGTGCACCGTGCCGAACTGCGATCCCGCGTTTCCCAAATTGCGCGCCACGTTACTGAACATTCCGCGCTGGCTCACCAGCGCCGCCGCCGTGGCCGCCGCCGCGCCGATCACGTCATCCACGGCGCTTGTGGAGGAGTGTACTTTTGACCTTTCGCGCATTAACAATTCAGCCTGCGTGCCATCTGAGGGGCCCCCTATAGCACTGTCACTCCTTCCCACTCGTCCGCCGAGCAGCAGGTCCCGATCTCTTGAAACTGTAACTGCGTCCCCGACTCTTTTGAACTCATTTGTAAATTCGCTCAACACGTCCCGGTGCCTGGCCAACGTGTACGACCGCGCCTCGCCTCCCGCGGTGCCCCCGGCAACGGCTCCGGTCATCGCGCTGTTCACGTCACTTAATTTTTGAAGAAGACTTTCAATCGCAACCGCCTGCGCGTCCGCCCCCGCGCCGAGGAGTAGCCCGTCGCCCGTGTCCCTGGAAACGCCACTCGCGGTTTTCACAAACGACGAAAGCTTCCCGTCGATCTCGGACTCGAGCTTACGCGCCTGGTCATGGAAGGGGGCAGGGGAAGGGGTCAGGGTTGTTGTAAGGCGAGCAGTGACAATGGGAAAATGCAGGTAAAAAAGAGGCAGGGACCGCCCACACCACGAGCGGCGAACCGCAAAGATGGATGGGGCCCGGGGACGCGGATGAGATCCCGCGGAGTGCGAAAAACGCAAGAAAGCGCGCGGATGGGATGGGCCCGCCGGTTCCTACTGTTTCCTCGGTGTGAATCACCGGGCGGCTGGTTCCCCTACCTCTCGTCGCAAGTCCTCCCACGCCCCCGCAGGCACGGACATCTGACTCATGGTTCCGCCTCCGCGCGAGTACTGCATGCTCGCGCGCGAGGGGAGTGGGTGCTTTTTGACAACGGGTCTCATCTTGTATCCGACTGGAGTACTTCTTTTTTGCTGTCCAGGTAACTTTCCATTTCGTCCCATTCGCTCGCGCGTCCCTCACGCGTCGCGTACGCCCATGCTCGCGCGGGCGGTTCCCTTTCCCGTCGCCGTCGCGCCGGTTGTCGCGTCGTCTCGCGTTTCTGTTCCAAACGCTGTGTTCGTCTCGCTGCACACACCCCGCGCTACCAGCGTGCGAGCGCGACTTCGAAGCCTTCTTCCGGGTCTCGGAGATCGCGCGCGTCTCGGTGCGTGCGCTGGGAGAAGTGCTCTCAGGTGCACGCTTCCGCGCGTCCCTGTCTCCCAGCGGCGTGTCGCGAGGTCCGCATCAATTACAATGATAAACACAACCCTAGCCAACGACGACTCTCTGTTCATCGGCCTGGATTTCGGCACGAGCGGCGCGCGGTGTGTCGTGATCGATGCGGATTGTAACGTGGTCGCCGAAACGAGCGCGAAGTACCCGCCAATCGCGGACGGCGGTTTGGCCGGCGACGGCATCCCGGTTGGGGGTTGGGCAGAAGCTTGGCGAGGCGCGCTTTGGGAATTAATCGATGCACTTCCAGATCACATTCGAAACAAAGTCAAAGCAATCGCGGTGGACGGCACGAGCGGCACGGCGCTCGTCGTGGACGGCGCGTCGAACGAGGTAAGTATTTCCCATTTACCACATTCCGCCGACTGAATGCCCATACGAGACTGACACTTTCTTTTTTATCTCTCAGTGCGTGTACCCGCCCATGCTGTACAACGAAAAAAGGGACGACGCGGTGGCTGGGATTTGCGCCATCGCACCGGAAGGACACACGGTAAGGTCAGCCTCGTCCGCGCTGTGTAAGCTGCACAGCTGGTGGTTCGAAACCGATGGAGGACGGGAGTTTGGCAAGCGCGGTTGCGTCGACTCGCAAAAAACGGAAAACCCGAAACTGGCGCACCACGCGGATTGGCTCGCGTCGCTGCTGCACGGTTTGTCAGGCGTTTCCGACCACAACAACGCCCTGAAACTGGGGTTCGACCCCGGGCTTGATGCTGGTGACGGTGAGAATGGTCTCGGTGGAGGGTTCCCTGATTGGATTTTGAATCAGCCGTACGGGGACATGATCCCGACCAAGGTGTACGAGCCGGGTCGCAAAGTCGGCGTCGTGGCCACCGAAGGTACGTATTTTATTTACCAAATCCCGCCGACTGTTTGCCCATACAAGACTGACACTTTTTTTTATTTATCGTAAGACGCGCTGAAGAGGTTCCCAAAAAGCGTCGTCGTTGTCGCCGGCACCACCGATTCCGTCGCCGCGTTCGCAGCGGCGATGGTACGTGACCCTGGTGACTGCGTCACGAGCCTCGGCAGCTCGCTGGCGCTGAAGATGATATCGGAAACCCGGATAGACGACGCGGCGAGTGGTGTTTACTCGCACCGCCTGGCGGGGAAGTGGCTGGTGGGCGGCGCGAGTAACTTGGGCGGGTGGTTGCTGCGGTCACATTTTTCGAACAAAGAGTTGGTCAACCTGAGTTTGCAGTTGGAAGACACACTGACGCGGGAAGCCAATGAAGGTAATTTGGCATCGAAAGAAACGGTAACCGACTACTTCCCTGGTGTATTAATGGGTTTCGGGTTATCGGTGCAAGACGCTGCGTCTGCGCTGGCCGCGAACCGACCGACAAGCGACGTCGCGTTTCTTCGCAACATCCTTCACTCCATCGCGAACGTGGAGGCGCGGTCGTACGCGAAGTTCGTGGAAACTGGCGCGTCGCACGAGGTGACGAAAGTTTTGACCGCTGGAGGAGGTGCCCAGAACGAAGTGTGGAGCGGGATTCGATCAACCGAATTGGGTGGCGTGTTCGTGGGGAAAGCTCTCCACATCGAAGCCGCGTTCGGCACCGCGCTGCTGGCGCGGATGGGACACTACGGGCTGGAGACTTACGTGCCGGTGATTGAATTACGGAAAGAAGATTGACCGACTGCACGGTCAGAAGGTGCACCACTGGTCCAAGTCGCTTATCATGGTATCAAGAGGCACGGGTATCACAAGAGACACAGGTAATATCAATCAACTCATTATTACTCTTCGTCGATCGTCGCTATCCAATCCAAAAGAAATACTCCCTACTTCCCCTCCCCTTCCTTCCCCGTGCCGTACGGGTTCATGAACTTGTTGATTTTTTCCATCATCGTGGGTTCCGGGGGGGCGCCTGTTCCGTCCAATGGTACTTCCAACAACCGGACGTCTTCGAACGGGTTCAACGTACCCGCGGCGGCGCGAATCTGTTCCTCCGTTATTTTCTTAGAGTCGTCCCGTTCCCGGTAACCGTACTCCACCTTCCCGAAACAAGGCGCGTTCATCAGCGCGGGGTACATCTTGAACCCCGCTTTTTTCATGTCACTCTCTGCTTTCCACATTTCAGGAACGATCATCCAGTCCTGTTTCACCGCCATCGGGCCTAGCGGGAACCACTGGTTCGGGCCCTTCGCGCGCACGAAACACTCGTACACCTTTCCTCCATCCTCCACCATGGCGTCGTACTTCGCGGATGCCCTTAACTCCTGTTCCGTTGGTGGGAGGTCGGCTTTCTTCTCCCCGCTCGTGGGCTTGCGCCGCTTGGGTTTCTGTAACGGGGCCGCGGTGGCGGTGGATTTCTTCGCGGTCTTCTCCGCCTTCTTCGCCGCTTTCTTCGCGTCCTTGTTTTTCAAGGAACCGACATCGGGCGCGGGCGCGGAGACGAACGGGTCATCGGAGGCGCGAGTTACGACGCGACGCGCTCCGGAAACAGACGACGCGCGGCGAGGCACCACGACGGGACGGGACGCGATGGGGGCGAGCGCGGCGAACATGGTACGAACACGGTGGTGGTGCGCCGCGAAGTGTCGATGATTTCTACGTCAGCCACAACGCCAAGTGGCAACCAACGTGGCGGGTCGAGGTGCTCACCTCGACCTGCCACGTGGATCGGCACCTGCAGTCAAATTCTCCCGACCCGGCCTCTTTAGCGCCGTCGGTTTGCGCGCCGACGCCGACACAAGAAGCGGCTTTTTTCGAACCGACGCGTGATGGTGTGTTGCCATTCCTCGGAGTCACTCCTTCCCCCCCCAGGTCGGTCGCGTCACCGCGAGTGGTACTCCACAAGGCACACGCACGCCACGGTTGGGTCACGGTCGCGTACGCTGCGCCGCGTCGCATCAACAGTGGACCGTACGAAACACCCAGTTTTCGTCGTTCACTTTTTTGGCGACCCTCCCTTCGATCGATTCGCCGCCGCGCATCATGCCCAAGACTGCGCGCGAACCCTCCGTGGCCGAGGTGAAGTTCGCCATTGAGCCTTCCGCGAAACGAACTAAGGATAAAATCGATACCCCAGGGAAGGATGGGGGGGAGAAACACCCCCTGAAATCCATCCAGCGAGGTGCGTGGGTGTCTTTTTATGCGATCCGCGACGTACATTGTCCGACGGCACCCACGCCGTTTTCGACGCGGTTTGGTACCCGCGTACTGCCTCCCCCAAACCCACCCAGGTTTCCCACTGCCTTGGCGGTCACTCGGTATCTCACTCTCACTGCTGACACTCGATTCACGCTCACTCAACCCAAAACTGCCACCCACCCTTCAGGCAACTCCGTGCTTGACCTGTGCGTGTACAAGGGCGATTTCGACCACGCCAAGCTGGATCCTTCCCAGACCGGGCTTTTAAAATCGTTGGAGTACCGCATCAACTTCTCGCACCGGGAGAAGAAAATCTCGCCGTGGCACGACATCCCATACAGGGCGTCTCCGGAAACGTTCCACATGATGTGCGAGATCCCGAAATGGACACGCGCGAAGTTTGAAATCGCCACGAAGGAGCCGGGGAACCCTATTAAACAAGACACGAAAAAAGGCGTGTTGAGGGAGTACAAGCACGGCGACATGCTGTTCAACTACGGGTTCATGCCTCAAACGTGGGAGGACCCATGTCACGTTTCGGAAGACACGGGCTTCAAGGGCGACGACGACCCGCTCGATATGGTGGAAATCGGGTGCAGACAGATGCGATGCGGCCAGGTTTGCGAAGTTAAGGTCCTAGGCGTATTAGCTATGATCGACGACGACGAAACGGATTGGAAAGTCTTCTGCATCCGCACGGATGACCCGCTCGCGCCGCAAATCAACGACGTGGAGGACATCGACAAAGAGCTCCCCGGGCTCATAAACACGATGCGCGAGTGGTTCCGGGAGTACAAAGTAGCGGAAGGCAAGCCCCTGAACAAGTTCGCGCTCGGCGAAAAGTGCATGGACCGCGAATACACGGAGAAGGTGATCGAAGAGACGCACGGGTTTTGGAAAGCCGCGGAGGCCAGGTTGCGGAGCCACGAATAAAAAGGAGACTAAGTACGCTGTAAGTACTCGCTATCGAGTGGTTAGACGACCAAAAGGACTGGACAGTTTTATTACAAAGAAATATTCTTTCCGTGACTATTACTCAGTCTATCAGTGCGTCACCCGCTGCAGCGCCTCCACCTGATGGTGCGCCGTTCGCTTTCGCCCATTCTAGGATAGCATCGTGTCCTACATGCTCCGCGTATTCACACGTACGCTCGTCCCACGGACAGCCGTTCGCGCGCGCCAACTGCAGCACTTCGAGGTGTCCACCCTTCGCCGCCTGCGTGCACGTTCTCTCGTCCCACGGGCTGCCGTTCGCATGCGCCCACTGCAGCACCTCGAGGTGTCCGCCCTTCGCCGCCTGCGTGCACGTTGTCTCGTCCCACAGGCATCCGTTCGCGTGCACCCACTGCAGCACCTCGAGGTGTCCGCCCTTCGCCGCCTGCGTGCACGTTGTCTCGTCCCACGGGCTGCCGTTCGCGCGCGCCCACTGCAGCACCTCGAGCTGCCCGCCCTCCGCCGCCTGCGTGCACGTTGTCTCGTCCCACGGGCTGCCGTTCGCGCGCGCCCACTGCAGCACCTCGAGCTGCCCACCGTGCCCCGCAGTCGTGCACGTTGTCTCGTCCCACGGGCAGCGGTTCGCGCGCGCCCACTGCAGCACCTCGAGGTGTCCGCCATACGCCGCCGCCGAGCACGTCCTCTCGTCCCACGGGCAGCCGTTCGCGCGCGCCCACAGAAATATGTAGGGGTGTCCGCTGTACGTTGCTGCAGCAGCGCACGTCATCCAGTCCCACGGGCAGCAATTCACGCGCAACCACTGTAGCACCTCAAAGTGCCTGCCGGTTGCCGCCATCGCGCACGTTTGCGTGTTCCACGGTGTGTTGTTCTCGCGCAACAGCCTCAACTTCTCGAGCTGTCCGCTCCTCGCCGCTGAATGGCACAGGTATACTTGATTCTGCAGTTGACCTGTCCGTTGCAGGCGTTCGATCGCGCTTAAACACCCGAGCAACACGGCAGAATGTTCATCAAGCTCCTCAAACTGAAGCCCCATCGCCGTCACCGCGTCGTTCATCGCACGGCTCACCGCTCGGAGCCGTGCGAGATCGGCGGGATCGTCGAAATGTTCAGAGCCGAGAACGTGCGTGACGACGATGTCGTTGAGAAGGCCGGGGATGGCATCGCCCGCGTTAGCATCGCGTTCGCGCTTTCTCTTACACGCGCGAGTTTCCACACCGAGTGTGGTGTTGGAGGACATGGCGATACGAGTGGGTGACGTGCGCGCGTCGTTGTGTCGTGGCTTCCGAGAAAAATGCGTTACGACTGAAATATTCTTTCGTTCAAAAACTACTTCAATGCGTCGCTCGCTGCAGCGCCTCCACCGCGCGCGTCACGTCGCGAATCGTCATTTTCATTTCCCTCGCCACCTCCGCCGCCTTCGCTTCTTTCAAATCCAGAAACCGCTCCACCAAGTCCCCATCCACGAACGAACTACAGGGCCGGGTTTGGTGTTCGTTGTGGAACGACCGCCACGCCGCGTGCGACATCCCGCCTATTCCGCCCACGACTTTGCGATTGTGAACAAAAAAAGGAGTCAGTCTTGAGTCTTACTGTATATCGCGATGTATGGACAAACAGTCACCAGCTTCGGTAAAACAGTGCGTATGTGATGTATGTAGTGCACTTCCTTTTAATGACGGCCGTGGACGTCACGAACGGGGCTTGAAACAGGGAGGCAGGATTTGGGAAACGCGCAAGGCCGTACCTTTGTTCATCGCGGCTTCCACGGCGAGCGCGAAGGCGAAGTCGTGCTTGGTGAGCTGCGCGATCACGCCAATCACGCCGTTGACCGTGCCGAACAAGGTTGTGTTTCGCACCGCGGTTTGCGAGGACGCGTCGCTCGTCCCGCGCGTGACGCCGCCCGCGCTAGACTCGCGCGTTTTCGCCACAAGCGACCCCGCGCGAAACCGGTTGATGAACTCCCCGGAGTGGAACTCGCCCACCACGTCTAGCCTACTGGCGTCTTCGTCGCTGGTGGCGTGTTCGTCCCCCCCCCCGTTGCGCCGTAACGTGAACAAGTTAAACGAGTTCTCCGCGCCCAAAAACGCGTCGCGGTCCAAAACCGCCACGCTCGTCATCCAGTTCGGGTTGAAATCCCTGGCGATTTCCGTTATGGAGCTTTGGAGTTTTGCGAACGAAAAGTGTCAGGGCCTTGTACAGGCAAACAAGTCGTCTATAATTTGGGAAAGCCTGACACGCGTACCTCTCCTCGCTTGAGTAACGTAAGAGACTCACGCTCTTCATCAAGTCCCCAACCACGATCAGGTTGTCCTTCACCGCGACGTAAAGCGCCACGATGTGCCCGTGGTGAGAACACTCGCCGATGAGCGAGCCGGCGAGTTCGGCGGGGGCGGGTAACCGCGCGGTACCTCGCGTACCTTGCGTACCTCCGATTGAACCGGAGGTTCCTCCCCCTTCTCCCTCGCCACCCCCCATCACCCACTTGAACAGCTGCACCTTGCTGTTAATGCCCGCCAGCACCTTCCCGTCCAGCGCGGAGAGCGCGTACACAGCGCCTTTGACGGCTTTTTCCGACAACAGTACCAACTTGTGATTCGCGACTTGGAACACCAGCAGACGCCCGCGCGACGGTTCCACTTCCTCCGGAACAGTGAACGCGGTGCCCACGACGTAGTAATGGCCTAGGCTTTGTGATTTGTTACTTCCGTTGTTGCTACCGCCGCCCTGTCCGTCGGGGGCGAAGGAAAGAGACACGACCGCGCCGTCGTTTTCGTCCGCCCCGAGCGCGAACGAATCCAAAACCTCAAACGTCCGCGCGTCCAGCAACTTACGATAGGTAAAAGAAAGTGTCAGTCTCGTATGGGCAATCAGGGAGGCGGAACGTGGTGGGTGGGAAATACGTACCTTGACAAAGTGCGCGTCCCTCCCCGTCCTTGCTTCTTTTTGCGTCAACACAACGAAAGTTTGCGTGGTTACTTGGTGCGCTATCCTCCGAGGTTGTTCGCCCAGTGAAACGCAGCGGACGTGCAGCTTTTGAATCGCATCCACGCTGCCTATCGTGAGCCCGGCGTCCGTAACGAGCGCCAGTGAGTCTGGAAACCCAACCGCGTTGAATGCGCACGCCAAGCGCGTGGCGCCGACGTTTACGTTTGAGTACGCGAGCTTGGGAGGGAAAAGATTTGGTAAGTCGGTCGTGATGTGTAGGAACTTATTGGGAAGGGTATAATAGTGTGACTTCAGGTAAATTGACACAGTACTAGTACTGTGTCAATGAGTAAAAACAGTCGCCCGTGATCGAGCCGAACAGTCGGGCGGGTAATCGGGCGCATCGTGGGCGCGGTGCGTGGTGATTGGGAAAGCCCCTCACCTTGGCGTTGTTGCCGTAAATCACGGTGGGGCGGTCGCTTGCTGCGAAGACGTGGTTCGTGGCTTTCGAAACGAACGCGCGCAGCGTTATGGGTTTCGTGCCGAGGGTCATGCGGGTCGATTCTTTGAAATCGAGTTTCCCTGATTGTAAAAAAAGAAATGTCAGTCGTGTATGGGCAATCAGTCAGTGGAATGTGGTAAATGGGAAATACTTACCGCTCGTCGCGTCGCTCAACGCGAACGTCACCAAACCGCCGTCCCCGAGGCCCACTAACAGGTAGTGCGACTCGTAGAGCGACACGAACAGCACCGCCCGCGGGACGGAGCTTTGGGTAGGGATTTCATCTTCCCAGACCGGCAACGCACCCCCGACGCCGACGGGAGACTCGTCGCTCAATTCGGTTCTCGAAATCAAAACCAAGCCGGGCATCGTCAACGTCACCACCTCGCCGCTCCACAAACCGACCGCGCACGTCGCGGCGGTACCTGAGCCCCCCGCGCCGTCACCCAAGGGCGAGCAATCGCAGCAGGAAACCTCGCCGCCCACGTCACACGAGTTAACAAGGGTTATGAGGGATGCGTCGTCCACGTCCATGTCGATGGCTTCGTCGTTTCCGGAACCGACACCGACACCACCGAGCGCGAGACTTATGAGCGCGCCGTTCGCGCAGGCGAGCAAAACGTTTGTCGAGTCGCCGGCGGCGCACACGATCGTGTCGCCTTCCGGGGAATTCGCAACAGACCAAACGCACCGCGCGTCGCCTGTTTTCGCGCACACAACCCGTACCCCCGAAGGCGTTACTTGTGCGATTAAATTTCCAACCACGTTACCGCACCAAAGCGTTTGTTCGTTTTTCGAAAACCTTGTTGTAAAAGAAAAAGTGTCAGTCTCGTATGGGCAATCAGGGAGGCGGAATGTGGTGATTGGGAAAGCCCCTTACCCAACAAACTCCACCTCGCTCAGTTGCGTTTCGTCCTCCGCGCCGTCCTCCGCGCCGTTCTCGTCCACCGCTAAGACGCGCGTTTCCCGCATGAACGTGGTGACTAAAAACGCGTCACAAACCGCGTCATCCCGGTTCCTCAAGTTCCACAACCCCTTTATCCCCGGAAGCTCCACCGCCGCTCTTTCGTTGATCCCTACGCCGTTCCTCACCACCCTTAAACTCCCATCCTTCCCCACCCCAGAACAGGTCACCACCTCGCTCGCGCCGTGCCGGTCAAGGTCCACCACCGCGAAGTCGACGATGGGCCCGAGGTTGGGGAAGTGCTCCATGATCTCCACGAACGATACGGTAGTGTGGGGTGGGGTGTTGGCATCGGTCGTGACTGTTTGCGCGTACGCCGTGTCATCCGGAACCTCAATCGGGGTGGCGTGTAGCTTAACCAGCTGCGAATCGCCGTACGCGCTTCCCACGAACGCGACGCCGTTGTCCAGGTACGAAACGGTGGACGCGATGGAGGTGGTGCCTAGTTTCTCCAGCTTCAGGGCTTTCACGTTACGGCCGTCGTGTTGCAACACTAACAGGTGCAGCACGCCGGTTCCGTCGGATAGCAAAATGCGACTCCCGTCCGAATCCACGAACCCGTGCGCCATGAACGGCGCCGCTTGGTTCGTCGCGAGCGCTTTCATTTTCAGCTTCGTTTGCGCGGGTTGGTTTTGAGTGGTTGCCGCTTGTTGGTCAACACCAACCGGTTCCTTTCCTTTTTCACTCACGTCGCCGGTAGAGCTTACGTACACAACAACCGTTTCGCCCACCAGCACCGCGCCCCCGAGCGGGCCCGGAACCGCAACGATCGTCGAAGTTCCGCCTTCCAAGTCGTTGAGGTGCCACGGCCCGGGAAGCAGGTCCTTTCGTTGTTAAAAGAAAGTGTCAGTCTTGTGTAATGTGTATCACGTAATTACGGGCGGACAATCGGAAAACAGGGAGGCGGGATTTGGTGAAAGGCCCAACACGTACCTTTGTTTTTACACAAATCTCGTACGTCTTGACGTGTCTCGTTTCTTTCTGGTCCTGGTAAAGCACCGCAATCGTGGGCCGGGTTTGGCACGCAAACAGAAACGCGATATCCACAACCTGCAGCTCGTCCAGCCGAAGATTGAACGCCTCCCTGAGTTGGCCTTTTTTGTCCATCGGGATGACTTTGGAGTTTTAAAGAAAAGAGAAGTGTCAATCTTTCGTATTGTGAGCGAGTAATTACGGGCGGACAACCGGCAAAACAGGGAGGAGGGATTCGGTGAAAGCCCCAAGGCCGTACCTTTGAACAACCCGTCGTAAAGATGCGCGCCTAACACGCGGCAGTCGGGGTCCACCACCCCGATTTGCCCGCACTCCGCGGGTCGTCCTATCCGGTCGGTTAAGTCACCCGAGGCCAGGGTTAGTAACTCGCCTTTTTCGGTGTCGTAACCCAGCACGCAGAACAAGTTCCTCTCGGTGACCAAAAACAGCAGGTTTCGCGAACCCAGCTGCGGCTTGAACAATCGCAGCGTCGCGATACGGCCGTACACCGGCGCGTCGACCACCCAATGCAGCCCGTCGGGAGTCAGCAGGTGGATCTCCAGTCGCGTGCATTTACTGTGTTTAGGGTTGTCCGGGTTGTCCGGGTTGTCCGGGTTATCCGGGTTAGGGTTAGTGTGTTATGGACGTGGACGGGTACGTGGTTGTTCGGTTATGAAAGGGTCGTGAAACACGTCGGATGCCTTCAAATACCAAATCGTCGAAGGAAAACATTCGCGGCGATGGATCGATCGATGACGGGTTACGTAGTTGAGTACTTGAAAAGTAGTGGAGAAGTACGTACGCCACGATCAAGTTCAGCTCGTTGTCGTGCGTGAAGTTGCCCACCACGCTGTGCGTCACGCTGGTGGGTTTGTGCGCCTGCGGTGTGACACCGACGAAGGGAGGGTGGTCAGATCGTGGAAGCCGGAAACAACACCAAAATGCGATCCTGGTGAAAAAGAAGCGCGCGAAGTGCGTACCGTCACGACGTAGTTGTACGCGCCGGGCACCTCACTGGGCGTCGGCGCCATGTCGACAGGCACGCGTGGGGGCTCCGCGCGCGAGTGATCGGCACGCGGGCGCACGAGACGTGTGGGAGTGCTGCCGTGGGAGCGCCCTTGGCCAAAAAGGAGTTCTCGTCATAGTGCTCCAAAAAACGAAAATCAACCTCGAAGGCTGAATGAAGTGCCTAAATTAGGAATCAGTCAAAGCGATTACACCTCGCCGCGCGCGCTCGGCCCTACGCTGTCGAGTCGCCCGCCTGCGGAACGGAATCGGTGGTTGTTGTGAAGCGCGGTCTGTGTGGAGACAGGAAAACGATGGCGCCGAAGAAGGTGCGGCTTGCGTCGCGGTTGCCTTTTTCCGGCATCCATTGAGACGCATTTTTTCACGCGCGAGTTCCCGCGAACGCGATGGCGCAAACGCACCGTCCCTCGGTTCCACCCGGACTCGCCCCGCTGTGGTGGCGAGTCTGCTCGTGGACCGACACTACGACTGTAGACGCGATGGACGGTAGTTGCACGAGCGCGTGTTTCGATCCAAGGTGTTGTGTTTGGCTCGCGTCGCAGGCGCGTTCGCGAACCCGGTGTTGACGGCACGCGCGTTGCGAACACGTCGAACGGCAACAACACATTCGATCGAATGCGCTGGGCGTGAAAATCGTGACGACCGCGCACGTGGTACCACCGCAGACCCGTTGCTTGCCTTTTCCTTCACACCGCGGACGCTGACCACCCCTTCCGTATCCCCCGCAACGACCCTACGAACCACGCTTGCCGGCTACCCACACCTCCGGAATCATCAGGATGTCGATCCCCAAGCTGCCAAAAAAACCAAGAAAAAGGCTTCCTCGAAAAAGCCGGATCCCGCGCCGAACGACGCCTTCGACGACCCCGTGGATATTCTCCTGCGCCCCGCGAACCAGCTCGATTTGTCCGAAAAGCAACTCGAGGAGGAAATCACGAAACAGCTCACCGCGAACAACCCGAACGCGCCGTCCAACATCGCGCGCTACAACACGGCGGAAAAGGCGTTCAAGTTTGAACCCATGGTGGATCAGCTCGTGATGCACTACGCGACGAACGGTTTCCTGTTGCACAACGAAAGCGACGAAGCCACGCGGCAAGTCTCGCTCGTGGAGCTGGAAACGAAAACCATGGCGGACTGGGTGTTGTCAATAGACCCGGCGGCGAAGAAGAAGGCGGACGGGGCGGACGGAGGTTCGGGGGATGGCGAGAAAGCGGATGGCGATACAAAAGGCGACGGCGACGACGCCAAAGAGGAGCGCGACGACGACCGGGATGACGCGGATGCCGGCGAGCGCGTTGACGAACCGGGTAAAGACTTGGAGCACCCCGGTGACGACAGCAAACAGCTTCGGAACCAGTTCAACTTCGCGGACCGGGCGAGCCAGGTACGGCCTTGTGCGCGTTTCCCAAATCCGGGGACGCCGTTTCTGCCGCCCCTCTTTGAGGGGCCAGCAGAAGGAGATCTACACATACAGCACATACGCACTGTTTTACCTCTAACTCTGGTGACTGTTCAGACCGATTACCCCTCTCTGCTGTCCATACATCGTCCAATACACGCCCAGCACAGTACTGCCGATTGTCCGCCCGTAATTACTCATACAAGTTACGGTCCCGACTGACGCTTTGTTTTCCGTATCTCACGCAGACCGTGAACCACCCGGCGCGGGACCGGAGTTCCGAAACCGAGCCGCCTGCGACGAGCGACTTCGGCGGCGCGGCGACGCAGTGGAACATCTACGACGCGTACATGGAGGACCAGCACCGTTTGGCGCTTCAAAAGGAAATGCAGAAGAAACAGAAACAGCAGGCGAAGGATGCGGCGCAGGGCGGGGACGAGTCTGGGAAAAACGCAAACGCCGGCGACGCCGCGGACGCGCGGTTAAAAAAGAAACCCGAGCTCATGGCGAGTTTACCGATGACCAAAGCCGTGCGCGTGATGGAGCGCATGGTGAATCAGAACTCGTACGACGACATCGCGCAGGACTTCAAGTACTGGGAAGACCAGAGCGACCAGTTCCGGGAGGGCGAGGGCACGCTGTTACCGCTGTGGAAGGTGAGTAAATACAAATACCAACCCAAATCCCGGCCTCCCTGTTTGCCCATACACGTACCAGAAGGGACTATTACCTCTGCCCTGACTGTGTGTCCATACATCGCGATATACAAGACTGACACGTTCGTTTTCCCCGTCTCAGTTCTACAACGAAAAAGCCAAGCGACGGCACGTCACCGATATTTGCTGGAACCCGGAGTACCACGATTTGTTCGCGGTAGGGTACGGGAGCTTCGATTTCGTGAAACAAATGAGCGGGTTGATTTGCTGGTACGCGTTTTTTGGGTTTCCTCCCAAACCTCCTGGCACACCGCCCGTTTTACCTCTAACGCGCCTGTGACTGCTGTCCACACATCGCGACGCACTCGTCCTGCGAAGGGACGTCTACTACATACATCACAAGTGCCCTGTTTGCGTATACAGTAAGACTCAAGACGTTAACCCCTTTTCTTGTACAAACCGCAGCTACTCCCTGAAAAACCCGTCGCACCCGGAGTACGCGTTCACCACGGACAGCGGCGTGATGTGCCTCGATTTCCACCCGCAGCACAGCTCTTTATTATGCGTGGGTCTGTATGATGGAAGCGTGTTGGTGTACGACGTGAGGAACAAAGGTGCGGCCTTGGGGCTTTCACCAAATCCCTCCCCGACTGTTTTATCTCTCAGCTGGTGACTGTTCGGACCGATTACTCTGACTGTTTGACCATACATCATCCAATACGCGACTGACACTTTTTTTGTACAACGCAAAGCCAACCGCCCGATTCGGCGGTGCGATGTGAAGACGGGCAAGCACACCGACCCGGTGTGGCAAGTCAAGGTACGTCTTGCGTTTCCCAAATCCGCCTCCCTGTTTTCCCACACAAGACTGACACTTTTCTTTTACAATCGCAAGTGGGCGCCCTTGGATTTAAGCGAGAAGGACTTGAAGTTCTACTCGGTTTCTTCGGACGGGAGGGTCACGCGGTGGCAGATGAGCAAAAGCGAGCTCGTGTTTCAGGACGTGATGGAGCTGAAGCTTGTGCCTGACACGGATGGGGAGGGCGACGACGTTTCCGTGAAAGGCGAGCTCGACGAAACCGAAACCGAAACCGAAAACGACGCCTCGCTCGGCGCCCTGGCCGGCGGGTGCTGCATCGATTTCAACAAACAACAGGACCATCTGTTTATTGTGGGCACGGAGGAAGGAAGGATACACAAGTGCTCAACCGCGTACAACAGCCAGTACATCGAAACATACCGCGGGCACCACATGGCAGTGTATACCACGAAGTGGAACGAACACGCCCCGAACGGTGCGTGGTGTTGCGTGTTTGCGTTTCCCAGATCCAACGACCGTGTACTTTGTGTCGACTCTCCGGGTTGACCTTTTTCTTCCCCAAACGCAGTGTTCATCAGCGCCAGCGCGGATTGGACGGTGAAGCTTTGGGACCACCTTTTTTCGAAACCCGCGATGTCGTTCGATTTGAACGCCGCGGTTGGCGACGTGGCGTGGTCACCAACAAGCAACACCACGTTCGCCGCGGTGACCAGCGACGGGAAGGTAAGTATTTCCCAATCAACGCATTCCGCCGACTGATTGCCCATACAAGACTGACATTTCTTTTTTTACAATCAGGTGTTTGTGTACGACTTGCACGAAAACAAACACGAGCCGATGTGCGAGCAGAAAATCGTGCGCAAAGCGAAACTCACGAAAATCGCGTTCAACCCGAAGCACCCGATCATTTTGGTCGGGGACGACCGCGGGTGCGTCACGTCCCTGAAACTCTCACCGAACCTGCGGAAGGGGAACAACGACCCGTCCCGGTTAGAGGCGCTGGTGGAAGTGGCGCTGAAGGGGGAGGAGTAAGGCAGCCACTCCGGGGAAGTAGAAAAGGAATATACGTGACGAACGGAATAGATAGCTTTCGCTCACAAACAATTAACATGATCTCCCCCCAACGGGGCTCCCCGCGGTTTCCCGCTGTTCCACTTCCCTGCCCCCGGTCTCGTGGCCCACGCCTCCGTGCTCCTCAAGCGCGTCTCGCAACCTATGCACCTTCGTAACGCTCGCGCTGAACCCGGCGACCTTGCCCGCCTTGCCTTTGTACATGTGGAAAAACGGCAGCACCTTGACCCCCATTGAGCGGCACAAGTCTTTGTTATCGTCAAACTCTACTTTCAGAAACACCACCTCTGGGTTGAGCACCGCGAGCTTGCACAGTTTCGGGTACAAAGAACGGCACGCGCCGCACCACCGGGCGTAGAAATCCACCACCACCAACGAATCCCCCGCGCTCTGTAACTCGCGGAGAAACTGGTCCATGGAATCGCAACTCCGGATGTTGGGTGGGGTTCCTTTGGTCCACCACTGGTCGGACGGGTCAACACGGCCGGCGTTGCGACGCACGTCTCGGGAGCGCGGTGCCCGAGTAACAGAAACACCTCTTGACGGGGCCACGGGTGGACGTAACCCGCCAACGCGCGTGGTACCCGTTCCGGGCACCGCGCCGCTGGCGCTAGGGGACCCTCGAGGCGCCACGGAACACGGCCAACGATTGCACCCACGCGCGGCGCTGGTTTGTGTCCCCGGCGCCGGCGCCACCGCGAAGGCGGAGACAGACGCGAGCAGCATGGTGGACATGACGCACACGCGAGCGCAACAAAAGCCCGTGCGATGAGGCGTCGGCGTGAGACGCGCGCGGCGAGGTTTGGCAAACGACGCTTCGAGGACGTCATCTTCGAAGCGTCGGCTGGCAAAACGAAAGACGCAGAAGAGAGCAAGAGACGGCTCGCATTCCACGCCAGAGCCGGCTTCAAAGTCTCGCTTGCTTTTCAAATTCAGCAATTTCAAGCTGACGGTTTGACCCACCGCGCCCGGTGAACGACCGCGACTAAAAACATGGCTCTTGACTGAAATCTTGCAAGACTATAGGCGGCGGCTTCCCCTGTCCAGTGCCCGACACGCGCCTGGGTGGTTGGGTGGAAAAAGATTAAGCGCGCACTGCCTGTTGCAGTACACGGGCTTTCCAGAGCTGCGCGGGGGCGGCGTTTAGCGGAATCACGAGCGTCGGTTCGTCACTCGCGCGACCGGGTCGAAAAGTTCGATGGGTCGAGGCGAGGACGGCGCCGAGACCACTTCTTCACGGCATGTTCCGTTACCCGCGACGCGCTGGGACGGCGGCCCAGCTGGTGTGGACTCGCACCGGCTTTCCGTGGCCCCCATGCTGGACTGCACGGACTCGCACTTCCGGCGTCTGTGCCGACTTCTTAGCAAGCGAACGCATCTGTGGAGCGAGATGGTGAACCAAGACGCGGTGTTGTACGCGCACAAAACGAGGCCCGCGCTGTTGTCGCACGGCACCGAGGAACACCCGGTGACGTGTCAGCTCGGCGGCGCATCACCTGGCCGTCTCGCCCTGGCGAGTGAAATCGTGGTGGACGAGTACGGGTACGACGAGGTGAACTTGAACTGCGGGTGTCCCAGCGCGAAGGTACGTGATTGATGTATTTCCCACATCCAGCCAGACACACCGTTTGCTGATTGTCCACCCGTAAGTACTCACTCACGTGGCAAAACAAGACTGACCCTTTTTTTTCAAAAACAAAACCAGGTTGTGAACAAACCCGACGCGGATAAGCGGTTTGGGGCGGCGCTGATGAAAGACGCGGAGCTCGTGGGCGAGTGTTTGCGCCGGATGAAGGAAGCGGTGGATGTGCCTGTTACGCTGAAGCACAGGCTTGGTGTCCGGAGCGGGTCGGGCGGGCTACACGACGCCCGTGGGTACGACAAGGAAAGTGACACGGACGGATACCACTTCGTATCGAACTTCGTGGACACGGTGCACGAGTTAAGTGGGGTCGAGCACTTCATAGCGCACGCGCGGTGCGCCGTGCTCGGGGGTTTGTCTACTACTGGGAACAGAACGGTTCCGCCGTTGCGGCACGAAGAGGTACACCAACTGGCGTTGGATTTTCCAAAGCTCGGGTTCTCCCTGAACGGGGGGGTGGAGACCGTCGACGACGCGCTTGAACATTTGCGGCGAGGCACGGTGCGCGGCGTGATGCTCGGCCGCGCGGTTTACAAAAACCCGGCGGTGCTGGCGACGGTGGACCGCCTCATTTACGGCGACTGTGACAGTGACAGAAAGGAACGCATGGCGGGTGAACACGAGCAACTGACCGTCGCTACTTGGCCAACGGACGGGTGGCGCGTGGACGACCGTTGGCGCGAACGGCGTTCGTATTTCTCGCTGCACGACGACGGCGGCGCGGACGCCGCGGCGTGCGTGACTCGTGAGTGGGTGTTACGAAGGTTCGCGGGGTACGGCGACGCCGTGCTTCGCCAACGCGTCGGCGAGCTGGAGAAACACCCCAAGGCCCTGGGGGAGGCTCGCGGGCTTTGCAAAGCCCTGGGCGGGATGTCCTACGGCGTGCGCGCCGGGAACCGGTTCAAACGCGACTTGGAATTCGGGTTGCAGGGGTGGACGAAGCGGTTGCTGGCGGGCGAGGACGCCGGGGGTTTGTCGTTTTCGGGGCTCATTACGAGCTGCGTCGCGGGGCTCGGGGAACAGGGGGTCGAGGATATGCAAACGAACATGGAAAAAGTTTTGGAAAGCGAACAACGAAGAAGGAGTCTGGCGCGCGGGCGGAAAGGGGGGGAGGACGGAAACGACGGAGAGGACGAAACTCTCGACACCGAAACGTGCGCGGGGGAGTACTGATGCTTAGCTTAGGAGAGTGGCGCCTTAGTGTTGCAGGAGAGTAGAGTAGAGGCTTAGTCGTTGAAGCGTAGCCGTCATGGAAGCAAAAAGCATAGTCCATCATACTCGTCTCTACGTATCGATCGTGGAATTAAAGAATGGAACGCGCTACTCGTCGTCAAGGAACATCTCTTCTGGCGGCGTTTTCGGATCATCCGTTTAGGCTTCGATGATGGCGTCCACGGCGTGGATAATCGCGTTGTCCACCTTGATGTCGTTCTTCTTGAACTTGGCGCCGTTCACCGCGCCGCCCTTGATCGTGATCGTGGTGCCGCCGATCGTGGTGAGCGTGGTGCCGTCCGGCATGTTTTCAAGGCGATGCGCGCCTTGCACGATGTGGTTCTTGATCATGGCGGGCAGGTTGGGGTGGTCCATGATTTCCATCTTGGTTTTGCCGATCTTTTTAAGAAACGCGGAAAACGCGTCGTCGTTGGGGGCGAACACGGTGATTGGGCCGGGGGAGGTCATGATGGCTTGGTTGCCGGACTGTTTTGGGGGCGATGAGGTGGGGTGAACCAAGGGTGGGACGGTCAGCGAAATCGCAACAGACTGGGTCTAGCTAGACACACTAGACGTCGCCAAAAGGCCAAAAAATTGCCAAAAACAGGCGCTATCCAAGTTTGGATGTCTCGGTGACTCGGCGCGATTGCGATTGCGGTCGATCGGAGACGCGGTGGTTCGCGTGGATCCGTGGCGTTCGCGCGAACGGAACTTCTGTTTGATTCGAAACGATTGCTCGTCTTTGTCGTGGCAATGACCAACCCACCGCGACGCGACCGGGGTTGGTCGTGGGGCCCGACCCGGAACGGCGCGGTCCGGTGCCATCGGCGGTCTCGGGAAAAAAAAACAAGAGGGCGCGAGAGGACCGATCGTTTTCCCGGGATTTCGCGTAATCGTCCGGCCACGACGCCACCGCGCTTCCCAGGACTGTTCGTAAAACCCTACGATCGATCGATCGGGTCTAGACACCAGCGTGCGCAACCAGTACGACGTACCTTGGTCACCGCGGTGGCGAAGAGCATGTAGTTGGCGTTCTTGGCGACCATGCCGAACGCGTCGTTGTTGAAGGAGGCACCGCCTTCTTCGCCACCCTTGCCGTGCGCGACCGCGGCGCGCACGTTGAGGGACCCGCGGCTCTTCGTGGAGCGGCCGACGGCGGGGGCGGCGAAAGCCTTGGCGGAGGTCATGGTGAAAGCAGACATGATGTGTGCGTGTGGAAGGAACAATGCCGGAGCGCAGACGCGTGACGGGAAAAACAATGCCTGAAGCGCCAGCTGGCCGTGGATAGCGTTCGGCACATGGTTTAGGGTTTACAGTTCAGGGTCAAGGTTCTAGGGTTGTTGGCGTGGTTACCGAAAACTGCTTGTTTACACAGATCCGCTTCATTTGTGAGATTCGCAAAGACGCCCTGCGTCTCGTCCGCAGTGTGCTCCGCGTTTCCGCCGGTGTCGTCCCGGGCTCGGTTCGGAACGGGACGCGTTTCCGTCGGGTTGGTGCGCGGTACGTCGCGCCGCGCACCATGCGTTTCAAAACACAGTTCAACGGGTACTCCCTCGCGTTCTCGCCTTTTTTCGAGGGGAGGCTGGCGGTCACGACCTCCCAGAATTTCGGTATCATCGGCAACGGCCAGCAGTACGTTTTGGACCAGGCGCCTGGTGGCGAGCTTGTTGAGGTCGCTCGGTTCGAAACCGCGGACGGTCTATACGACTGCTGCTGGAGCGAACAAAACGAAAACATTCTGGTAAGCGCCTCGGGTGATGGGTCCGTGAAGGTGTGGGACGTGACCGCCCCAGCACACGCAAACCCGCTCCGGTCGTTCGAGGAACACACGCACGAGGTGTACGCGGTGCACTGGAACCAAGTCCGACGGGACGTGTTTCTCAGCGCGAGCTGGGACGACACGGTGAAGCTGTGGTCGCTGGAGCAAGGAGCGCCTCAAATGAGACCGGGCGGCGGCCCGGGCGGCGGTTCAGCTCCGGGCGGCGGCGGAAGTTTGCGCACGTTCGCGGAGCACGCGTATTGCGTGTACGCGGCGGTGTGGTCGCCGCAGCACGCGGAGGTCTTCGCTACTGCGAGTGGGGACTGCACGTTGAAGATCTGGGACACCAGGCACAACCACAGCAGCCTCACGATTCCCGCGCACGAGTACGAGATCCTGTGCTGCGACTGGAACAAGTACAACGACTGCGTCGTCGCGACTGGGAGCGTGGATAAAACCGTCAAGCTGTGGGACGTGCGGAACCCGAGCCGGGAGCTGGCGGTGGTGAGGGGGCACCAGGTACGTGTTGTATTTCCCACCCCGAGTCCAACGATGATTATTTTGTTTGGAGGAGCGTATGGACTGACACCTTTTCTTTCTTTCTTTTCGCAATCGCAGTACGCCGTGCGCCGAGTGAAGTGCTCGCCGCACGCGGAGAACGTCGTGTACACCGCGTCGTATGACATGTCAATCGGGATGTTCGACTGGCAGGTCGCGGCGAACGGCGGGGACCCGACCGTGAAGCGGTGGGGACACCACACCGAGTTCGCGGTGGGGCTGGACGCGTCGTGTTTGCGGGAAGGTTTGTTGGGGAGCTGCGGGTGGGACGAAATGGCGTACGTGTGGCCCGTGAGTGGCGAACCAGGGGCGATGGGACCGCCGGGGAACGGACGAACACCGTTTTAATCAACACAGAAATAGCTTTTGACAAAAAATCGCATGTAAGACAATTAAAAACAGTCACGGAACACCCCGCGGAAGAGTCTACGCGCGGGACGGCGATGGATTTTTACCGTCGAGACGCAGACGGTACGCGCGACACTTAGGAAATCCGCAAATTAGCACCACTGGAACTTGGGCACGCCAGGGCACTTGCATCCGGATTCCTGGATGATCGCGTTGGCGCCGTAGTTGCCGCCCCTGACGCACTCCGGGATGTCTTTCCCCACCACGAGCTGCGAAAGGAACCCGCCCACGAAGGCGTCGCCGGCGCCGTTGGTGTCCACCAGTTTCTCGGCCGCGAGGGGAATCACGGGGTACTCGTAGACCTTGCCTTCCTTCGCCACGATCGTGGGGAGCACGCCTTGCGTGAACACCACGGTTCGCGCGCGGTGCCCGGACTGTTTCGGCATCTTACTGATCCGCATGGCGATCTCGGCCACGTCTTTGGTGGCCCACCCTTCCGTTTCCGCGAAAGTCACCGCTTCGCTTTCGTTGCCAAACAGGATGTCCACCAGCGGCATGAGCTCCATCATCGCCGTTTTGAACGGAGGGACCTGCATCAGAAACGGAGCAGACAGGTTGAAGCAGTAGCACTTGCCTTCCTCGGCGCTGTGCTTGGCGACTTTCATCATGGAATCGGGCGACACGGTAAGGAAAAAACCCGCGCTGTAAAAGAAACGCGCGGCCTCCACGAGCCGCCAGTTTTCCGGTTTCTCGAGGTGGTCAATCTTGTAGTTGTTCGCCGCGTTCAGCGCCGCAACGAGCGAGCGCTCGCCGCCGTTCACCAGGACGCCGCAGGTACCCGTGGGCGTCTGCTCGTCCACCATGTAGTTGGCGTTGACGCCATCCGCCAAGCACGCCGTGGTCATCTCCGCCGCGAACGCGTCAGCGCCGACGCAGCCCATGTACGCCGTGGCGAAAGGCACCTGCAGCATCCACTGCGCCACCCTGATGCTGTTCTGCGTAGCGCCGCCCGCGATGTACTCCACCTCGAACTGCTTCGTCATGTCCTCGTACATAGGCGCGTGCTTGTCCTCGGCGAGAATCGCGTCGTTGAGCTTCACGCCGTACTTCTCCAGGAACTCAGAAGGGACGACCGCGGAGATGTCCAGAAGGGGGTTGCCCATGCCCAGAAGCACGCCCGCGATGCCGCCGGATTCGAAGTTAGCCTGGTAGTATGTACGGTTAGTGGGTTGGTTGGTTAAAGGGAGGGGAGGTGTTGGTGGTGTCTCGTGGAAGCTTTCCACGACCGCGATCGATCCGATCGAAAGAAAAAGGAACACGCACTCGGCGCGGGTTCGTGACGCTTTTGCGTTTCGATCGGTTCTCGATCGCGATCGACGACCGGGGTGGATGACTTGTTTGGAGGCTGGCGAGAAGAGCCACTCGAGTCGATACGCACCATTGTGTGGGTTTGTGGGGGGAAGGGGAAGGTGTGCGGAAAAGTGCCGGGGCGGACGGCGAAGGCGTTGATAACGACAGATGATGGACACCGATTCTCTGAAGCGGCGGGCGCTTCTCTGTCAGCCACAAATCACGTCGAAGGATTTGAGTCTGAAAACACACCTTTCTTGGAAAACGAAGCGTCAGCCACCGACAGATCGTGGTGCGCAGGCGCGAAAGGGCGAACCGGAAAGCGAAGGGGGGGACGCGCGCGAGTCATGTGGAAGAAGCGGTGTTCGCACGGGAAGCAGAAGGCAGGCTGCGTGCAGTGCAACCCATGTTCCCACGGCAAACTGAAACGCATCTGCGCGGCGTGCAATCTGTGTGCTCACGGCAAGCGGAAACACGACTGCACGGTCTGCAACCCCTGCTCTCACGGCAAGGTGAAACGCCGGTGCGCGGCGTGCAACCCCTGCCCGCATGGCATGCTGAAAAGCAAGTGCGCAGCGTGCACCCCCTGCCCCCACGGCAAGCGGAAGAGCAGCTGCGCGGAGTGCAACCCCTGCCCTCACGGCAAGCGGAAATACGACTGCGCGGAGTGCAGCCCCTGCTCTCACGGCAAGCTGAAACGCAAGTGCACGGCGTGCACCCCGTGCCCCCACGGCATGCTGAAAGGCTCCTGCGCGGCATGCACCCCCTGCCCCCACGGCAAGCGGAAACAGGGCTGCGCGGCGTGCAACCCCTGCCCTCACGGCAAGCTGAAACACATGTGCGCGGAGTGCACCCCCTGCCCTCACGGCAAATGGAAATATAGCTGTCTGGAGTGCAACCCCTGCCCCCACGGCAAACTGAAACCCGTGCCCGCACGGCATGCTGAAAGGCTCCTGCGCGGCGTGCAACCCCTGCCCTCACGGCAAGGTGAAAAACAACTGCGCAGAGTGCAACCCCTGTCCCCACGGCAAGTTGAAAAGCCACTGCGCGGACTGCAACCCTTGCCCCCACGGCAAGCTGAAGAGCGACTGCGCGAAGTGCAACCCCTGCTCTCACGGCAAGCGGAAACGCAACTGCGTGGAGTGCAATCCCCTGCCCACACGGCATGCTGAAAGGCTCCTGCGCGGCGTGCACCCCCTGCCCCCACGGCAAGGTGAAACGCCGGTGCGCGGCGTGCAACCCCTGCCCGCATGGCATGCTGAAAAGCAAGTGCGCAGCGTGCACCCCCTGCCCCCACGGCAAGCGGAAGAGCAGCTGCGCGGAGTGCAACCCCTGCCCTCACGGCAAGCGGAAATACGACTGCGCGGAGTGCAGCCCCTGCTCTCACGGCAAGCTGAAACGCATGTTCGCGGCGTGCAAGTCATCACGCACGGAACGTTCGGTTTCACCGCAGATCAAGCCCGAACCCGAGATCAAGGAAGAGCCCAAGATCAAGGAAGAGCCGTTCAAGATTCACGACATGGGCGAAAACCACGAGTGATACGTACGTGCTTGCAAAACATCTCGTCGGGCGTTGTGACTCGAATCGAAAGGAGAAGCATAGACAGTCCGTCCGTGCGTGTTACAAATCACGCCCACCTAAATTTCACGTAAAAGTATTTCAGTACGGTCTATGCCGGTCGCCGCCGTACCCACGCCCCCCCCCGCCGCGGTCGTCGTACCCCCGCCCTCCCCCGTGCGAAGGCCTGTCGTACCCGCGACCGCCGCCTCGGTCGTTG
>Ga0222633_1000521_pt1 | contig 33443 bp, 43 predicted proteins | sample AntAcemetageno48_FD_179816 | JGI IMG/M metagenome (GOLD analysis project Ga0222633, IMG submission 179816) | Saline water microbial communities from Ace Lake, Antarctica - #48 | ecosystem: Environmental > Aquatic > Non-marine Saline and Alkaline > Saline | place: Antarctica: Ace Lake | collected...
CGGAGAAGCGCGTAGCCATAGAGGGCAAGCACGAAGGGTGGAGCCGACCGTGGATGGAGGATGAAGCGTCGGTAGAGGCTCACGCGGCGCGAGTCCGGGCAAATGTTGAGAAGGCAGAGGCGCAAGGCAGATGGCCCGCCAACGTCCTACTAGACCCCGAAGCCGGGGCGATGCTGGATGCTCAGAGTGGGGAGTTGCAAGCGGGCGCTTACCCAAAGGGGCCACAGGGCGGAGGCGGCAGCGTCTATGGCAACTATCAGGGCTTCAGCAGGGAAGAAAGAACCAACCTCGACGCCGGAGGGGCCAGCAGGTTCTTTTATTGCGCCAAGAGTTCGGCAGCGGAGCGTTCGGCAGGGCTAGGCGGATTTGAGGAGAGGGCACCAACGGGCGCTGACATAGGTGGGGGGAGAGATCGCAGGTCTGGAACCAAGAAAAACCCTCGACCAAGGGAGAGCAGCCCGAAGCGCAACCACCACCCCACCGTCAAGCCAATCAACCTTATGCGTTACCTAGTCCGCCTAGTCACCCCACCAGACGGCACAGTCCTCGACCCCTTCACAGGATCAGGCACCACCGGGATAGCAGCACACCTTGAAGGCTTCGACTTCATCGGCATTGAGCGTGAGGCCGAGTATGCGGAGATCGCAGAGGCCCGCATCGCCTGGTGGTCACAGCACGAAGGCGACACCACCGAGATTCTGGTCCGGGCAGGACTGGTAGAAAAGGCCGAGACAAAGCACCGCGAGTCCGGGCAGCTTGGATTGGAGATCCTATGAGCGCCGAGCCCGTAATCAACCTCGAGATGGAGCGCCAAGTTCTCGGAAGCCTCATGCTCACCACGGCAGACCGGGTACAGGCGGTCCAAGTCGACTCCGGGCTAAAAGCCGACCACCTGTATTTCGACAAGCACCGGGCCATACTGGGAGCAGTCCTGGCCGTAGCAGGCGAGGCAGACCCGGACGAGCTGCTAGTTGCCGCTGAATTGGAGAGGCGCGACGGGCTGAAAGAGGCCGGGGGAGCGAACTATCTGAGCGAACTGTGCGCCACGGTTTCAGCGCCGGCCAACGTCCTGCACCACACCCGCGTTGTCATCGAGGCGGCAGAGTGGCGATCGAAGCAGACGGCGGCAGGACTGATAGCCGAAGCCGTGGAGGGTCGGGACCGGGCAAAACTAGGCGAAGCTGAAGCCCTGCTCACCAAAGAGATCGTCCATGCCGCCAGCACCTACAACCCGGCAGCACTTCAGGCAGTAGCTCAGAAGCTCCTAACCCACGAAGGCGCGGAGACCTTCCCCTGGCCGCTCGGGAAGCTGAATGAGCTGACTGACGGCGGGATGCGCCGGGGCGAGTTCATAGTTCTAGGCGGGCACACCTCTCACGGCAAGTCAGTCCTGCTAGACCAGACCTTGAACGGGATGACTTCGCTCGGGAAGCAATGCCACCTTTACATCAATGAGACAACGATCGAAGAGCGGGTTGCCCGATCTTTGGCCCGGGCAACGGGGATCCCCTACTCGAAGATCATCCGAAACCGACTGAGCAGCGAAGAGCGCGAGACTCTGACCCGGGCAGCACCTAAAGCCCTGGCATTCGGCATTACCAATTGCGCGGGATGGGATGCCGAACAGATCGGCCACCACATCCGACGCAATAGGTGGGATGTGGCAGCCGTGGACATTCTTCACTTGATCCCGCACGAGGAAACGAAAGACCTCGAGCAGATCGCCGGCACGTTCGCCCGGGTAGCCCAGCAAGCAGATTGCGCGATCCTGGCAACGGTTCACCTAAACCGCAACCGGATCAAGACCGCGAAGGTTCCACGGCCTACCAATGCCGACATCAAGGGCGCGAGCGCATTCGAGCAGAACGCCAACACGGTCTGTTTCGTATGGCGAGAGCAAAATGCGACCGGGATTCCGCAGCCTCATGGAGTCGTCTACTTCACAAAGGTCAGAAACGGCAGGCTAGGCGAGACATGGGTTGACCTTAACGGGGAGCGATACCGATTCGAGAGCAACTACCGGGGCAACGACGGAGACCCCGGGCCAGCGCCACCAGTCGAAGAGCCCGCGCCGGTCGAGGATCCGCTGCCCTTCTGACCCGCATCGTGACTCCCGTTGTAAGCGATCCTAAGCGCCGCGCCGGGCAAAGTGACCTAGACCACTAGACCGGGCCAAAACATCCGGGAGATAGCAGCGTAGGGCGATCAGTAAGCAACTAACAGGGTCGGCTCGGTATCTTGACTAGCGTCGTGCACGAGAAGAGCCGGCCCCGCAATGGCGACCGGCTCTGACCCTTCGGTATTTTGACTAGCGTTAACCGCGCCCGCGTCCCTCTCCAGGTTCGGCACGATCCCGGATGTTCGCCGCCTTCCATTGCCGGACGGCCTCGAGATCCCATACTCTGCCTGCCCTAAGCTCTGCGATCGGCTTAGGGAAACCGGGCCTCGAGATCCAGTAGTAAACCGTCGAGCGGTCGACCTTGAATGATGCGGCCAGGTCTCCAGCTTGAGCAATCCGGGCGGCCATTAGAGACCGTCCGGGCCAGACAGACCATGCAGCTCATGGCCTGTCAGTCCCCAGGAGACCAGGACCGCAATAGCAGCGACGAGCAGGACCGCCGAACAGATCCCATAGAACAGCCCCGGGCGGGTCATGTCAGATCCCCAGGCGAGAAGCTGAAGAGCTTGACTCCAGGAGTGAGCGGCTTCGGCGCCGGCTCGTCTTCTGTATGGAATCCGACGACCTGCTCAGTGCAACCCGCAGCCCGCAGGATGTCAGCAGTATCGGGACCGCCGCCGTAGCTTTCCATACCACGGGCCAATTCTTCGGCTACATCGTCTAACGCTTGGTCGACCCGCATTCTCTCGGTCGCGTTGTAACAGTCCCGGCCCTTCCATTGTGCGCGAACTTCGGCAATAGCTTCCGCCGCTGCTTCTGTGAATGAATGCATGATGGATCCCTTCTGGTTGATTGGCAATACAGGCCCGGGGCCGGAAACGATCCGACCTACGCCATCCCGGGCAGCAGCTAGAACGGCAAAGGATCGCTCCGGGTCTCGACCGCTGACCCTTCCGGCTCACAGTCCAGGACCGGGCCGGCAGCGTCGGATAGTTCATCCTCAAAGGCGAAGACAAACGATTGAAGAGCCGAGACCGTATTAGCGACCTTCTGCCATTCCCGGGCCAATTCTTCAGACCGGGCAGTATCCGGGCCAACGTGGTCGGCCAATTCCATTAGCGCATCATGCGTGCTCGGATTGAAGTAGCGGCTCGACCAATTGGCAGCGGGCCAGAACGCCTTGCCGATCAAGACACAATTAGCCCGCCGACCCTTAGGGATCGTTTGCCAGAAGCGTTTATCCGCCACGATCTCGCCGGGTTGCTGGAATGCGGCCAGGGCAGTATTAGCCGGGGTCAACGATCCGCCATGAAGAGCCCGGGCGACGAGAAACCGGGCGATACCCTGCCCGGTCTCAAGTGCCTCGAGGCTCGCCGTTAGCAGCTCGTTCAACATCTCACGCCGGGCAGCTTTATCGGCATCGGATAGGAATGAAGCTTCCGACCTATAGCGGGCCATCAGGATTGCTCGCCTTCAGATAGCCGCCATCCGACACCGTGGCAATGGATCGCCCCGATACGCCGGGCCAATTTGTCAATGGTGGCGAACCGGGAAGGATGCGTCCCATAGCCTAGATGGCAGATAATGTTGCCTTGCGATGCCATCAGGCTTCATCCTCGTAGTGATCTACGATCTCTGACCAGTTGACAGAGTGCAGAGCCGAGTTGACCAGATCAGCGGCCAAACCGCTATCAGGCATCGGGAACAGATCGCCAGACCAGACCAGATCCTTCAGAGCTTCCGCCCGGTCGTATCCGGCGGAATGAGCGAGGACTGTCTCCCTCGCATAGTCCTGTGATCCGGGCTCGTTGTCGATCCATAGGTTGACAGCCCAGGTTTCATAATTCGTCCACCCGTTATAGCCGGGCGAGTTCTGAGCTTCGATTACTGTCTTGTATTCTTCCGAGTTCATTCGATCATTCTCCGATCGTTTGGCAGATCCCGGGACGCTAGAACGTTGCCGGGATCACTTTGTCATTACGCCATGATGTATAGCACAGACCGTAGGAAAGTGTCAAGGGCTCGGCGGAAACATTGCGGACCATTCACCAAACCGGGCAGCAATCACAGACTGACAGGCGATTAGAAGGCAGTGAGCGGCGATCTGGGCCACGTTCACGCCGGGCAGGACCGCTAGCATTCCCTCAGATATGGCCGACGCATACGGACAAGACATCAAGGACGCTGCGAAGATCCTGCATCTCGAGGGCTTACGGTCCCGGGAGATCCGGGAGAAACTAGCCTCAGGGAACGCCGGCCTACCGTTCGAGGTCGACCCTTCAACCAGGACGATTGACGGATGGCGGAAGAAATGGAAACTCGACGGGATCCGGGCCGGGCTATACGTCAGACCGGGAGAAGAGGAAGAGCAGGAGGATGCGGGCTATCGTCGGCTCTTAGGTATTCACCGAGAAGCGCTGCTCAGGCTAGATGAGTCGGTACAGCGCGGCAAGCCTAATCAGGCATGGGTCAAGGCAGTGAGCCAATTACAGGCCACGGTCGACCAGGCCAGGAACAGGCGAAGGCAGCAGGCAAGGCGAGAGCGCGGGGCCAAATTGAGCAGCGAAGAGTCGGCGGAAATGGGCGGGCCATCTGTTGACCCGGGCAGTATCCTCGAGGCCCTAGCAGCGGAGCAGAGCGAAGAGCTGGGCAGCGAATCCTAGAACGCGCGCCCGCGATATAACAGCGGTTTGGACCGGGCAGTAAGGCCATAGGACCGATAAGGGAAGATGCGGCGAGACTTGGCAGGCAGTACGGGCGGAGTGGGATTAGGGATTAGTGGGAGGATTAGTGGGAGGCAACATGATTATGCGCGGGCGATCGCGGCACCAGGCAGGCCGGCGACCAGGGCAGGGCGACGAGCTGGCATCGGTAGCAGCACAGGTAGCAGCTAGGCCAGAAGGTAAGGCACAGAGCCGAGTTAGCTTAGTCACAGACAAGCGTATGAGTGCGCAGAGCTACGATTCTCGGACCGCATATCCCTTACCTAGCCTCAAGAAATTAGCGCCGGGACCGGGCCACCCCTTCAGGAAAAACCGGGTCCCATCTCGTAAGTATCCTACCCCCGCCACCCATATAACTGCGCTAATTCCCCCTAATCGTATATACCTTTCAGACTAATCAGCCTGTATATACCCCCACCGTCCGGTCCAGCGTATATACCTCCCCTATGGCTAAACGAGATAAGACGATCCTGATCCGAGTCACCGACTCCGAGCGAACGGTCCTGAAAGACCGGGCGGCTATAGCGGGAAAGGGCGTGAGTGCCTTCCTCCGGGATAGCGGGCTGGGGGATAAGCCTCCGGTCCAGCGTGACCAGGTACTTGCCCAGAGTCCCGCGCCAGCGGTTAAGGAGCCGCGAGTGGTGGGGGCCGGGGAACGGAGCCTTGCGGAGCGGAGGGAGCGCCGGGCCAAGCAGTTGAGTACCACGATGCCTTTGAGCAATGCGAGGCAGTTGGCGACCCGGGAGATTGCGGAGTGAGCCGGCGAACGAAGCTCCTACAGATCCGGGTCACCGAGAGAGAGCATCGGCTGATCGGGGAGTGGGCCGAGAACGAGGGGCTGACCATGAGCAACGTCGTCAGGCGGGAGCTGGGCATGGATGTTTCGACGGGCTGGGAGAGGCGGGCTGAATCTGTACCTGCCCCGCAGGAGGCCGTGGCAGAGGTTGAGGAACCGGGCGAGGAAGTGGAGATTGTGGTTTGGCCCGAGATTGACCTTGCGGAACGACGGGAGATCCGGGCGAAACAGTTGGCCGCGAAGATGCCCCTGGTCAAGGCTAGGGCTCAGGCGCTCCGGGAGATACCCGAGTAGCGGCCTGATCGTTGATTAGTATTCAGGCGATGGTTCCGTCAGAGGCGATAGCAGCGGTTCAGACCCGGATCTTGGAGGACACCCCCTACTGGGCCGAGAAGTTCGCCAAGATCGTTGACAAGCAGGGCAAGCGGATCCCCTTCGTGATGAATGAGGGCCAGTTGGAGTTTGACGCGGCGCTTGAGGCGCAGCGAGCCGCCGGGCAGCCGATGAGGATTATCGCTCTGAAGGCGCGGCAGGTCGGGATCTCGACGGTTTCACAGGCCAAGTTGATCCACCGCGCGACCCAGCGGGAGAACTACAACTGTGTAACCGTGGCCCACGACCGGGGAACCGGGCAAAAGCTCTACCGCATGGGCGAAACGATGTGGGCCAATCTGCCAGAGGACAAGGGACTGGGGATCAAGCCCGACGCGGCGAACTTCCGCCGGGGCCAGTTCATGCGATTCGGCGGGGCGAGCCGGGAGGATTGGGCCAGGGGCAAGGTATTCCCTGATTCCGAGTATCTGGTTGACACCGCCGGCGAGTTTCAGGCCGGGCGAGGTGGCACCTACCGGGGAATGCACCTCTCGGAGCTTGCCTTCTGGGCGCAGATCGGTTTCAAGATGACGGCGCTGATGAGTGCCGTACCCGACGATTCGGAATCTCTGGTCATGGTGGAGTCGACCCCGAACGGGCATAACGAGTTCAAGGATCTCTGGGATGACGCGATGGAGGGCCGGTCTGACTTTCACCCCTTCTTCTGGCCGTGGTGGAAGCACCTCGAGTACCAGCTCAAGTTCGCCAACGAGACCGAGAAAGAGCGTTTCGTGGTCGGGGATGGTCCCTACGGGGAGGAAGAGCCCGATCTGATCCGGGACTACGGGCTGACACTCGAGCAGCTTTATTGGAGGCGGAAGACGGTTGCCAACAAGTGCGGCGGCGATATGCGCGTCTTTCACCAGGAGTACCCCGCCAGCCCCGAGCAGTCGTTTCTCTCGTCCGGGCAAAAGACCTTCGACCCCTACCGGGTAGCCGGTCTGATCCGGGAAGTCGAACAGACCGACCCCCGCCACACCTCCCCCGACAACCCCGGGCCGGTCTATGGAGAGTTCACGATCGGGGCCACCAAGCAGGAAGAAGGCCGAACCGGGGATCTGACGATTCCGAGCAAAGCGATCTGGACACCCTGGAGCGAGGGGCCGAAGAATCAGTCGTGGAGGATGTGGCCGGACTGGGAAGAGAAGCCGGGAAGCGAATACATCATGGGCGTAGACGTATCCGGGGGCCAGATGGAATCCACAGACGAGCCGGACTACCAGACGGTCCAGGTCATAGACCACGCGACAAAACAGCAGGTAGCCGAGTACCAGAGCAGATGCGAGCCTGACGAGCTGGCACTTCAGATCCTTCTCGCCGCGATCTTCTTCCGCGATCCGGTTGTGGCAATCGAGCGAACGGGCGGCTGGGGATACCCGGTCCTGCGGAAGTTGCTCTACGAGTACCACTACTGGAACCTCTACAAGTCACGCCGGGTCGGAGGCCAAACCGAGAAGTCCGACAAGAAGCTGGGATGGGACACAAACACCCGGACCAAGCCGATCCTCATTTCCGGCTTTCAGGTCCGGCTCAGAGAAGACGACTACGGCGGAATCAAGTCACGGCGCTTGGCTTCAGAGACCAATACCTATGTCCGGGACGAGAAGGGCCGGTCCAACGCGGCACCCAAAGCCTTTGACGACCTTCTCATGGCATACATGATCGGGCAGTATGTGGCGAGCGAGAGGCCGCTACTGGTAGATGATGACTCAGGACCGGCTCAGTCTTTCCGGGCGCAGAGAAGCGGGCTTTCAGCGTATGACCCCCGCATTGATTGAGCGGCTGAAACCCGCTCTACACGCCGCTCAAAGCCTCTAACGCCGATACCCCGTCCGGGTATCCGTTCTATACTGCCGCGTGAATGGCGATTAGTTATCAACAGACAGCTAACGGCATCTTTGTCCCGGGCAGCCCGGGCATCAATTGTTCGATCTGTGGCGAGGACATCCCGAAGCCTGCCTTCGCCAGCCACGTTGAGCATTGCTACAGCCAGCACGAATCCAAGATTCAGGCTGAGGCAGAGCTTCAGAGCAATCCGATCTTCGACCACGACACCGAGCTTCAGGACTGGATGAAGCGAAAGGGGCAGCAAGGATGAGGCGAGATTGGGCAGTAATTCCGGGCGAGACCGGGGGAGTACCGGGCGACCACGAGGCGATGAGCCGGGCAACCGCCCTTGCCAACCGATTTGACGGGGCGCTTATCGAGAAGCTTCACGATGCCCTTACCGCGATGGATTTCGTCGGAGGCCAGCTTTCGGTCCAGGCTTACCGGGTCAAGTACGACGCAGACGGCGAGTTGATCCCGGGCGAGAATCACAAAGACACCCCGGGCCAATGGCACACCGAAGCATTCGTCTTCAGCTACGAGACCCGGCCATTCGAGGTCAAGGAGCTGACCCCGACCGATGCGCCACTCGAGCAGATCGACACGAAGGCCCGGCCAGTAGTCCAGATCCCGATTGAGGGACCGGAGCCGGCGGAAGCTGAGGAAGTAGCCGCCTAGTGGCTAAGCAGGGCGACAAGCGAGCGCCGATCAAGTCGAAGGATGACTTGACCGACGAAGAGAAGTCAAAGCTCGAGTTCGTCCTCAAAGAGTTCAGCCGCGCCGATCGCCTCCATGCCCTTCTCAGGCAGAGGTGGAACCTCTACTACGGGCTCTACCGCAACTACCGCAAGCTGGGCAACGATCTCAAGACGGCATCCCCGAGAGACCGGGACACGGTCTCACAGGAGTTCGTCCGGGTATTCGGTGCCGAACTGTTCATCCCTTACGCCTTCGCGACAGTCGAAACGGTCCTGCCGCGCATCCTGTCCAGTAATCCCCGGATGTTGGTTCTGCCGAAAAACAGCCAAGCAGAAGCGGCGATCGAACCAGTCCGGGCGACATTCGAGCGCGATCAGGCAGCGATCAACTACGAGATGAAGCTTCAGGACATTTGCCGATCCGGGCTCATGTACGGCATGGGATGGGGAAAAACCTATTGGGAGAAGAAGTACCGCAAGGGCAGGAAGTTCGAGCGGCGTTTGCTAGAGGACGGCGATCAGATCAAGGAAGACGACCGCAAGTTGGTCTACGAAGGCCCGCAGGTTGAAGCGCCGGACATCTTCGACATGTTCTGGGATCCAGCCGGGAAAGACGTAGATACCTGCGGATTCATCATTCACCGCACCTGGCGCACCACCGAGTACGTCGCCAACATGGTCAAGTGCGGGCATTGGACAGACGTTGACCTTGAATCAGTCAAGAGCATGGTCGGTGACGCCGACCGGGGCGGAATCTGGTCAGACCGGATGGAAGCCGCCGGGATCAGGAGTTCGGACCAGGGCGGCTCAAACCTTCACGAAGTCCTCGAGTACCACGACCGCAGCAAGGTCTACACGGTTCTAAACCGGGCAATTCTAGTCCAGGACAAGCAGAACCCCCACCACCACGGAGACCTCCCCTTCCAGCTCTACCGGCCTACCCGAGTCCCGTCCGAGATGCAGGGCATAGGCGAGATTGAGCCGATCGCCCACCTTCAGTTCGAGTTGAACACCATGCGAAGCCAACGCCGGGACGCAGCGACACTCGCCTTGAACCGGGGCTACTTCTACCAGAAGGGGATGCTCCAGCCAAAGGACATGATTATGGGACCGGGCGCGGTTGTCCCTGTCATGGGAGACCCCCGCGAGGCCATCTACCCGATGCCGATTCAGGACATCCCCTCATCGTCAGTCTCAGAAGAGGAAGCCCTGAAGAGCGACATCGTGCTTACGTCCGGGATCAGCGAACAGGTCGCCGGCACCAACACCCCGCTTTCTTCTACGACCGCGACAGAGGCCCAGATGATCCAGACCGCAGCCAGCGAGCGGATCAAGTTGAAGGCGAAGAACCTCATGGCCGAAACGATCAAGACCGGCGCGGCGCAGTGGCGGGCGCTCTACATCCAGAAGGTGCCAGAGAAGGAAGCCGAGATGCGGATACCGGATACGACCACACCATCCGGCTACTCGTTTGTAAAGGTCTCTCGCAAGGATTTCGAGAACACCGACGTTATCCCCGACGCAGGCTCGATCGCCCCGGAGAACGAAGCTGAGAAGCGTTCTAACGCTATCCAGTTCACCCAGGCACTTGCCCCCTTCATCGAGCGGATCAAACCGGAGAAGATCATCGAGCATGTCCTCGAGCAGTACGGGATCCGCAACGCCGAGTCATGGCTTCAGGAAGAGCAGCCCGAGCAGCCAGCCGGACCACCGCAGCCCGGGCAAGAGCAACCGAGTCCAGACGGAGCCCCCGTCGACCAGGGCCAGATGCCAGAGCAGGGACCACCAGCAGAGCAGCCCGCCCCCGAGCAGCCGCAGCTCGATCAGGACGGCCAGCCGGACATCATCCAGATTCTTGCCGATGCCCTCATAGAGCGCGGAGGCTTCCCCGAGCAGGAAGCCACGGCGCTACTTCAGGAAGCCGCGAGGGATGCGACACCGGGCGACACGATGGCGCTTGTCGAAGAGATCGCAAAGGAATTGGCCCGGGGCGGAATGTCAGAAGACCAAATCGCTCAGATCCTTCAACCCGAACCGCAACCCGCTTAGGAGAAACATGGCTTCTTTCACTTTCACACCCCCGGGCGGCAAGTACGCAGACGGAATCACGCTTGGAGCGTACCCCGCGACCAATTGGCCCAACCCGCCGGCACCATCCGGCGCACCGCTTGGATCCGCGACCAATACCCAGACTCTCTCGAGCGGAACCTGCACCTTCACCGGGCTCACGCCGGGCGTGAGCTACTGGGTAGTCAAGACGACCACTCCCTACGCCTACACGGCGATTCAGGCTCCAGCTATCACGCCGGGCGCGATGGGTTCGATTGTTCACCTGGCAGACGCAGCCACAGTCCGCCCGACTGAATACCCGCAATACACCTGGATCGGCAGCATTCAGCCGACCAACATGGCTGACTACGACATCTGGATTGACACTGTTCCATGACCGTAAAGGTAAGATCCAACTACGTTGACACCCTCAAGAGCTTCGGCAATCTTGGGATTCTCCTACCGCTCGGAGCAACCGCCCCGCTTACCGACCTGTCAGGCAACGCCCGGAACGGCACCGCAGCAGGAGGCGTAACCGCAGGCGGCTACACACCCGGCCCGTTCTCGGTAGCCGACGACGGCGCAACCGACTTCGACGGCGGCTGGATCACCACCGACTACGGGACGCGGCGGAACCTATGTACGAACCCCGGTTTTGAGATTGACAAGAGCGGCTGGCGCGATGTAGGGCAGTCCGGCTATTGCCAGAACAGCAGCGGTGTATGGACCCGCGAAGCGAGCGGCGGAAGGCGCGACGGTCCCTGCTCAAAGTTCGTGAAGCCGGACGACCCCGATCAGTTCTCCGGGTTTGAGATGATAAATACCGCGACCGTGATCGGGCAGGACTACACGGTTTCGATGTGGCTGAAAGGCGAGAGCGGCGGCGAGAGCCTACATATCGGAATTGGCTCGGTGCCGACTGCCGGAGGATCGGGTTACAAAACCGTAGTCCTGACGACCGAATGGGAACGCTATGAGTTCACCTTTGAGGTACTTACAGCGGTTTCGACCGTATTCATGCGAAACTCAAACTTCGGCGCGAACGGAATGACTTGGTACATGGACGATGTTCTATTTGAGCAGGCTAGTTCCGCAGGAACCTACTTCGACGGCAGCGGGTATGAGCAGGACGGCAACTGGGTATCTGATGCCGGAGGGCATGTCGGCTGGACCGGGGCGGAACATGCGAGCGCGAGCGATAAGGGCTGTTTCGCCAACGGCACGACCCGGACTTTCAGTGGGTGGGCGTACCGGGATACTTCGGGAACGATTGACACGCTAGTAGGCAACAGCGGAGTCGGCAATCACTTTCGCATCCGTCTTTCGACTGGTCAATCCGTCACCGCGTATCCCGGAGGCGTCGGGGGCGGGGCATCTACCTTCACGACGGCTTGGCCGGACAACGGCGAGTGGGTACATTGGACGCTGATATTTGACGAACCCGGCGACACGATGACCCTTTACATAAACGGGACATTCATATCTACGCAAGCGCAGACGGCTCAATTCGCGCTACCAGTTTCCGGCACGGCTAGCAATCTAAACGTAGGTGTATATGCCGGAAATGTAGACCCGTTCAACGGCAAGATGGCATGGGTATCAGTCCACGAAGCCACGCTTACAGCGGGACAGGTAGCAGCCGCCCGCAACTCTGCTATTGGTCTGGTGGATGCGCCCCGATGGACTAAAGTAGGCGGAAGTCTGGTGGCAGCGTAATGGCTTCCTTTACCTACGATTTTGACATCAATCCTTTCCCAGACGGAACGGTAGTGGGAGCCTATGTACGCGATCGCTTCCTGGTCTTCCCTCCCTCTGGTGCCCCTCCTGGTGCCGCTGTATCGACTGCCACGGTTGCGAATAGCCGCGTGACCCTTTCCCAACTCAACCCGGGCGGGCTATTCCTAGCTGCCCCGACCGTCCCAGCAACGACCGTTGCTTATGCTAACCCATACCCCTTCGACGTTTCGCTCAACATTGTAAACAACAGCAATTCGTCCACGCTTCTTGACGGAACCATTGTTACCGCCACACCGACCATGCTACGTCTGCCACGAGGATCATCTATTACCTTCACATATGTAGGAACCGCGCCTACTTGGAAATGGATGAGGGGCTAATTGTGAGCCGCCGGACACAGCCATACCGAGGCGGCAAGAAAGGCAAGGGGCCAGCCGGTCCCTCACTCTCCGCAATGCTTCTGGGCCGAAGTAAGCACATGCCGAACCCGATGGATGCCAGTCGCAAAGCCACAAAGCAGCTCAATCGCAAAAAGCGCGTCCGCAAACGCCGTATACCCTCCCGGGGTACCAGATGATGAACCCCTACGACAACCGCGATTCTGAGGAACTGACCGCTGCGACCCAGGCAGGCGAGCAAGTCAAAGACCTCATGGAACACCCCGGATGGGAAGTTCTGGTCGCTGAAGTAGGAGCGAGGCGGGATCAGATTCTCGCAGTAGTCATTCACGGCAACCCCTTCTCTCAGATCGAGAAGTACGCCTACTCGACCGGGCAGGTATCCGGCATCGAAGAGTTCACCGGCATTGCCGAACAGATCGTGTCTGGTGGCGAGTCCGCCGCAGACCAACTCGAATACATGGAGGCAGCGGCCTAATGGAACCGGAAATGACAGAGGTAGTGGATTCTGACCCGGGCACAACCGAGCCCGTACAGGCCGACCCAATGGCCGAGCAGTTCGCATCCATCCAGGAGCGGCTTGACAGGATCGACGGCAGGTTGCCGTCCGAAGATGTCCAGGAGCCGGCAGACCTCACCGACCAGCTCTACGGCGATGATCCGAGCTTTGAGGGACTGAGCGACGAAGAGGTTGCCGCACTCGAGGCCGACGACCCGGACGAAACCGCGCAGTACGATCAGATGGATCCGCAGCAGGCACTCGCGCAATTCGTCCAGGATCAGGTGAACGAGCAGGTCGCACCGATGAAGGCGCAGATGGAAGAGCGCGATCGCATGGAGTCAATGGCCCGGATCGACGGGCTACAGGAGAAGTACCCAGACTTGAAGAACGACCCCGCTATCCAGCAGGCGGTCGTAGCTCACGTTCAGACCCTCGTAGAGAGGTTCGGAAACGAAGGATTGGCCCTTGACGAAAACCTCGTTGAGATGGCCTACAAGGCGGTCAAAGCAGATGCTATGGCCGCAGGCGAAGTACCAGCCGAGTCGGCTGCGATTGGAGAGGCAACCCTAGAGACCGGGGCAGGACCGTCCCAACAGGGAGAAGCCGATCCAGGAGACGAATACCGACGCGCCATGCTCGCGCACAAGGCACCTGACGGGGCTTTCTGATGCGACCGGCGCCAATCCAAGAAAAGGAAGTGATCTAAATGGCGCAGTTCACAGGCCAGCGGACCACGGGTAATATCGCAGCAGGCCAGCGCAAGATCGACGTAGGCAAGTCGATCCTGAATCTGGATCCGTCTGAGACCCCGTACACCGTGATTCTCAAGCGTACCGGCGACGGTATGGCAAAGGAAAAGACAGTCAACTCCACGTTCCAGTGGGCCGAAGATCAGCGCGAATTGCGTTGGGATGCGTTCGACAACGGGGCCGGCTACACCGATTCGGCTACCACAGTCGCGGTCGACACGGGCACCCGGTTTTACCCGGGCGCTCTCATCAAGGTTCCGCGAACCGGGGAAACTCTCCGGGTCACGGCTGTCTCGACCAACACCCTGACCGTCGTTCGCGGTTTCAGCGGTTCAACCGCCGCTGCCATCGTAGACGACGATCCGATTCTGGTTCTCGGCTACGCGGCTGACGAAGGCTCTCGAGCCCCGGCAGTCCGGTCCGACAACCCGACGTTCGTGACGAACTACACCCAGATATTCAAGAAGACTCTGGGCGCGTCGGGAACGTGGCGGTCGTCTGACAACGAGACCATGCCTCACGACTACGATCATCAGAAGTCGAAGGCCCATGTCGAACACATGATCGACATCGAAACCGCCGCTGTGTTCGGGAAACCGGGCGAGATCAGCAGCACCGATGGACCGCTCAGGACGACTGGTGGTGCCCTGCACTACCTGACCTCCAACGCGCAGGCCATCGGCGGCACTCTCACCGAGGCCGTGTTCGATGCCTGGTGCGCTGATAAGGCGTTCAAGGACGGTTCAGACGAGAAGGTACTGTTTGCCAGTTCCTTCCTGATCTCGGTGCTGAATGGCTTCTCAAAGGCCAAGCTCAACACCGCGATCGGCCAGAAGAAGTACGGAGTCGCTTACACCGATTACGTCACTCCTTTCGGCACTCTGTCCCTCGTTCGCCACCGTTTGCTCGAAGGAGCGATCTACGGCAAGATGGGATTCGTCGTGGACTTCAAGAAGGGCGGCATGAAGTACCGCTTCCTTTCGGGAGGCAAGGGCGGCAGTCGAGACACGCACGTTCTCCAGAACCGGCAAGAGTCGGATCGGGACGGGCAGATCGACGAGATCATCACGGAGGCAGGCTTCCAGGTCGGCCTTCCGGCAACCGGCGCGACCATCACGGGCGTAACCGGCTAGACGGATTGAAGGGCGGGGGCTTCCAAGAGCCCTCGCCCGACTTTCCCAGACGAAAGGCGATATGACCACAGCGAAGAAGACACCGGCCAAGAAACGCAAGCGCAAGCCGAAGACGGTTACGTTCATGTCGCGCTTTCCCGACCTCACCCTGATTCGCATTGCCCAGGACTACCAGTACGATGCCCGGGGCAAGGTTCTCGGCGTAGAGAAGCCCGAGCCTGACGAGTCGCCCTGGTCATACAGCTTCGAGGACTCCATCCTCGAGACCGAGGATGACATCTGCATTACGTTCATCCGGGAACACGAACTTTTCAACCGGGACATCTGGGAGGCAGGAGCCGCCCCGGACGAGCCCAAGCCCACCAACGGCGAGCAGATGAAGGCGATCTCCATTGCCGCTGCCAACCGGGACGTAGTAGCCCTCGAAGAACTGATCGAGGACGAAGGCAAAAACCACGACCGACTGCCGATCATCCAGGCCGCAGAAGCGGCTATATCAGCAGTCGAAGCACCCCCGACCGAGCTGGGCGGAGTGTCAGATGAAGGAGCAATCGCATCAGACTCTCAGCCCTCAGACAGCGACTAACCCTCGCAGGCTTCGACCTGACGGACATCGAGGCAACCGATCTGCTTAATGAAGCAGTCCGGGATCTCGCCTCTACGTCCAAGTTCCCGCGCAAGCTATGGGAGTTTGACACCGTTGTAGGCCAAACCGCCTACACGCTGCCGGTCGACTTGATCGTACCGCTGGTCGTCCGGGTCAATAACCGCAAGTACGAGAACTCGAGCGCGATGGAAGCCGCCCGGTTCGGCACCAATGACCTGATCCTTGACGCACCGGGCGCGTGGTGGACAGACGAAGGCGGCTTCTCGATCTGGCCGGCCCCGAGCGTGGGCGAGTCCGTAATCGTGCAGTACGTCTTTACCCCACCCGCCCTGGTCCTGGATGACGATGAACCTACGGCGTTCCCCGAAGAATTCCACCCGGCCCTGGTCCTGTACGTCGCAGCCGTTTACTACTCGACGGTTGAAGACAGCGCCGACCTCTCGCAGCTCAATGAAGAGCGATACCGCGTCCGAGCTTCCGAACTCGAGCGCCACCGGATCTCACTTGAAACCGGGGATGCGCCCTTCCAGATCGGGATACGGGGCGTAACGGCCTAATGGCTGCGAACCAAAGCCAAGTAGTCCAAGAGGACTTTTCCGGCGGCTCAAACCGGGACGTAGCACCGCATCTGATTGACGATACGGCAGCCTACGACTACTTGAACATGGTCTTAGACGATGACGGGTCGGCCTACAGGCGAGGCGGCTCAGTTGCGTTCTCAGACAATGCGATGACCGGATCAGGAACCTTTCTCTTTGACGGGATCCTCAATGCCGGTCGACGGACGATCAGCGCAGATGCCAACAAGACCTACGTTCTCGACTCAGACGACGAGACCCTAATCAACCTGGATGCCTCTACCGGGATGTCGTACCCGAAACAGAACGCCGTGATGCTCGGCCTGGTCTTCATCGGAGGCGGGGCGATAACCGCCGGCGCAAGGTCTTCGACCACCCACACCGCGACCTCAGTTGTGGCAGTCACCAACGGCTCAAAGACCGTCACCCGGTCCAGCGGAACATGGAGCGCGATCGTCGTACCGGGCCACCTGATGAAGATTGGAACCGGGCGGATCTACGAGGTGCAGTCAGTCGAATCCGCAACCTCCCTGACCCTGCGCGAGAACTACGTGGGATCCACCGCAACGGGTCAGACCGCGAACTTCTACCCGATCTACCGCGTGACGGGCGGGGATCCGTACCACACAGGCGAGTATGTCGCGGTCTGTAACAACCGTCTGGTGATCGCAGAAGGTCGAATCGTCCGATTCAGCGCCATTGGCAACCCGCACTCGTTCCCCGTCAACAACAAACACGAGCTGCCATCCGGGGCCAGAATCACCGGGCTTGCGGAGCTTGGCGGAACCCAGATCGTATTCACCACGGACGGCATCTGGACGATCGAGGGTTTGGCCTACGAGATCGTGGACGCATCCGGCAACGGTCAGCACCGGATAAGACGACTCTCGGAGGCAATCGTGCTTGCCGGGGTCGCAGGGATCGCAGGGTATGAGCAGCAGCTCGTTGTCCCGGCTTCTGACGGCATCTATCTACTCGACGGGGTATCTACCCCTCAGCGGATCTCCCGGGGCATTGAGCGGCCTTACAAGGCGTGGATCAGGTGGGGAGCCCGGTTCGGAAAGGCAGTTGTCTTCCGGGGCCACTACATCCTGCCGATCGTATCGCCGCTCGGAACTGTCAAAGACATGTTCATTTGCCGGATCGACCGGCCCGTCAAGACTCGATACAAGGGCACTTCCTGGCCGTGGGTTCGCTTCTCAGGCGACGGGGGAGAGTCGGCGGCGCTCGAGATCCGCCACGGCGACAGCACACTTGACCCCAAGCTCTTCGCAGTCCAGGGGAGAGCCGCAGCAAAGATCGTGGAATGCTCGGACTTCTTCAACCCCGAATCGCCCAATGCCAACGACGCGGACGGTCTGCCCCCGGTTGCTCAGATCGTGACCCGGGACTACGAGACCGGGAATATGACGGAGAACTCAGTCCGCTCGGTTCGACTCCGGTACGAGCTGAAGGGCGGATCGCTCCGGGTTGAACGCAGTCTCGGAGGCCCGAACTACGATGTTGCCGGGTACGCGAACTCGCTCAGGCAGTGGGGCGATGCTGACGCTGAATGGGGCGATGCTGACGGGCTCTGGGGAGTCGGGTTTGGCCCAGAGGATCCGGGCGTAACCGTCAGTCCTACGGATGGCGCAGTCTTCTCGGACCTCACTTGCACACCGGGCGAATCAAACGGCATCCGTCCTCTCAAGTGCCGGGTAGGCAAACGGGCGCGGTACATGCGTTATCGGATCACCTGTAGCGGAACGGTCGACACCTTCAGGCTCCGGTCCATTGAAACCTTCATTCGGCCCTCAGAGGCGGTCAGACGGTAATGGCTATTTCCCTTCCCCACAACATCGTCAATGGAGTTGTCCCGGACGCAGACGAGGTGATGGCGAACCTGAATGCCTTGCTCAATCAGGCGAACAGGACATTGCTAGTTGGCAAGATTTCAGGAGCCAACGGCACCGCACGAACCACAGCAGGCACGAATACCGCGCTACTTGCGGACTCGAGCCAAACATTCAGCGTGGCCGTGCCTTCCGTACTCGCTGTCGCCTTCAAGTCGCAGCTCGTCTTTGGTGCAAGGCCCGACTCCAACTTCGCCGGCTCGATTCAGATTGAACTAGACGGCAGCCCGACCGTTCTGATTGCCTCTTACTCGCAGGTGCCAGCCGGGGGACCGGGTACAAACTTCGAGCATATTAAGAGCGTCCCGCTGGCTGGGGTCGGCCTTCTCTCACTCACTGCTGGATCTCACACCGTCGCGCTCCGGGCCAATCAGGTTGTCACTTTGGCTACAGGCTTCCAGATGGCTATAACCGGAGTTCAGATTCAGACCGGGTTCTGGGCCGGGATCGTGATGCCTTCATGAGCATCGGCAACCTTCAGACCGAGGCTGACCTCGAGCGGTTCATTGAGCGGGCGGTCCAGAAGCCGGGCGTACTTCCCCCCGAGCGGGCGAACGGCTATTCGGAAGACGTAGGCGACGGCGTTGCTACCTCCATTGTGGTCACGCACAATCTGGGAACCCGGGACGTATTGATCGAGGTCTACCGGAACAGTGCGCCATACGAAACGATCGCACCTACCGCAGCCCAGCGGACCAATGAAACGCAGGCCACGGTCGTATTCGGCGTGGCACCGACTACCGATCAGTACCGAGTCGTCATAAGGAAGGTGTAGGCCGATGCCAGCAAACGGACCAAGCGGAGGTGTAAGGCCGCAGAAGAATTGGCCCGGGAAGGGCAAGCAGAAGAAGCAGGGCGACTACTACGAGGTGCCCTACGGCTCCTACGACCCCTCAATAGCCGCACAGCGCCGGGCAGCAGAACGCGGGCTAGGGGATCTCCGCGACGATACGAAGACCGCTAACAAGTGGTCGAGGACGGACCTCAATCAGAACCTCAATGACATTGCCCGCAAATGGACCCAGGGCAAGCAGGACATTCGCCGGTCCTACAGGCGTGAAGGCCAGAAGCTCGACTTCAGAACGACCGATCTCAAACGGGACGCCGGGCGAAACAGGCAGGACTTCTCTTCCAAGCTCGCTGACATCGGCAGGAAGTTCGGCATTCAGGCCGGTTCACAGAAGGAAGCCCAGAACGCATCCGGGACTCTGTATGGCGGAACCGCAGCAGCAGCGGCGGCGAAGCGGGCAGAGAACCAGGCTTACGCCGAGAAGCCGATAGCAGTCGCACAGGGCCGGATGGAACAGGACTTGACCACGAACCTTGCCCGGATCGGGACCGCTCGTACCCAGCTCGGACAAGACACCAAGACCACTTTCCAGCGTGGGAAGACCGATACCAAGCGGTCTCGCAAGCTGACCAAGCTCGACTCCGGGCGCGGCAAGTTTGACCGGGGCAGAAAGCTCCAGCGTGGGATCCGGGAGCAGAAGGTGGGCGATGCCGACCTCATGCAGCAGTCCATCTACTCAGCCCGTCAAACCAGACCGGGCGCATTCAACAAGTTCGGCAAGAAGAAAGGAAACAAGTAATGGCCCGGCTCAGTCCACAGAAGAAGCAGAAGCTCAAGCAGAAGGCGAAGGTTCAGTCTCGCCGCGAGAACACGGGGGCCAACGCGGTTGCTCAGGCCACGATCGCCGGGGCAAACCAGGACTACGGGCGCGAGAAGAAGTCAGCCATCGGTGCCCAGAGGGTCGAAGTCTCCCAGCTCAACAACATGCTCGGCAACATTGCGGGGTCCGGGCTCAAAGGCAAGTACGCACAGCAGACCGTGAACGAGCTGCGATCGCGCAAGCAGGACACGATCTCCGGTCTGCCGTATGCCCTGGCCGATGCGAACGTGGCAAGGCGGGATGCGATAGCGGGAGCCCGGTCTGACCTTCTGGCGAACCAGTTGGCCCAGCAGCAGGACGTAGGCAGCCGGTACAACGATCTGCTCGATACGGCTCGGAGCGACAAGCAGGGCCGGATCGAGGACCGGGCAGATGCGAAGGCAGATGGTGGCCCGGGCGGACTGAGCAGCGGAGTCAAGAATGCCCTGATCGTGGCGAACGCCTACATGAAGGCGGCGAATCCGAAGGAACAGGCCGCACTCATGGCCGACCGCAACGGCTTCATTCTCGGAGTAGCGAAGGATGCCGAAGGCGCTGACCAGATCGACGCAAAGAAGGCAGTAGCAATCATCATGCGCCGGGTCAACAAGCCGATCGGTTCCGCAGCTTGGGCTCGTGAAAAGGCGAAGCGAACGGGCTAGATGCCAAGCCGAGCGTCCAAAGAAGCCAAGCGCGGCCCGTCTAGTACCCGGCCCAAAAAGCGTCGTCCGAAGCCGAGGCCATCAGGCACTACCGCATCCGGCAAGGCCAATATCGGAGGCGGGCTTGCAGGTACGAAGGGCTCTGGTACGGCGAAAGTTACGCGGCCCAAGTCATCCGGGAGCAATGGACGACCCGCATCTCCCACCAGCACGATTGACCCGGCTCTACTCGCTAATGCCACGACCGGGCTAACGGTCACACCAGAGCAACGGGCGCAGGTTAGCTCAAGGCTAGGTCAGACCGCAGGCGACGTAACGTGGGCCGACGTTGCCGAACTTACAGGCGTACCCGGAGCAGCCCGGGCACTAGGCGATCTGTCCGTATTGAGCGGGCCAATCTCCCCCCTTGCGGACGGTCCCACAAAGCAGACAACGATTCCAGGAGTGAGCGATTCGGTGGATCTGCTCACCACGCTCACAGCAGCCGGGCTACTGGTCAAGGCAGGCAAGGGCGGAAAAGGCGTGAAAGACGCTGAGAAGGCCGCACAGACGGCTCAGAAGGAGTCTCAGGCAGCAAAGGTGGCTAGAGGCGGTCAGGCTGATGTCAAAGGTGGCAGGGTCAAACGGAGTAATAGTGAACTAGACCGGCTCGAAAAGGCAACGGTCAAAAGACGGATCAAGGCAAACCGGGCCAAGATGACCAAAACAGCCCGGGCAAAGGACGTAGCGAAGGGCGCGAAGACCCGGGCACAGGCGAAGCTCTACGACGAAGCATTGAAGATTACGGCGGGTACAGGGACCGCAGGAGCCGGGGCACTCTCGGCCAGGGAGATCGCCAAGCAGTCCGGGTCAAAGGGCGCAGCGGCAAGGGCTCTGGCGAAAGAAGGCGCGAAGAGGACGGCAACCGCACCAGTCCGGGCAGGAGCGGCCTTGAACCGGGCAGCCCTATCCCCAGCCGCTCTGCCAGTTACCGGAGTGGTGCCGGCGGAAGAGAAGGCCAGGAACCTCGCATCGTTGCCCTTCCAGCTCGGGGCGGCGACGGTAGAGAACCCGGGCGCGGTTGCTCAGGCTTCGCTTCAATCCGGGCGAGACATGTTGCTCGGGGCACCAGCAGCGGTCTACGAGATGGCGACGAACCCTTCAGGCGCACTCGAGATGATGAAGCAGGACTACGTTTCCCGCTACGGGCCATTGCTCGAGGGAGACTTCAAGTATTTCCGGGATCAGGTCGCAGAGAACGGCGGGCTCACCCCTTACGGATTGGACGCGCTGATTGTCGCCCCACCAGCCGGGCGAGTAGTCGGAGCAGCCGGACGATCGGGCGCACTCGGCAAGGGACTTCAGACCTTTATGACCAAAGAGCGTCCGGGTCTCTTCCGGGAAGCCGGGTCAGTAGCCCGGGAACAGGCACTCTCAAAGAACGCAGTAGGAGTCGGGGCGCAGCGGACAATGGATGTGATCCGGGCTAGAAAGACCCGCAAGGGCGCTGAGAAGGGCAATGCCTTTTTGGACGCGGCCAACCAGCCGGGAGTGGTCGCACCGATCCGGGCAAATGCGACACAAGCCAGGAATGTCGCAGCTCGCAAGGCGCGGACCCGGGCAATCAACCTCGCACAGCAGGGCCGGGTTATGCGGACGGTCGCACTTCTGATGAGCCGCTTGTCACAGGATCAGAGCAAGGCGGTCAAGTGGGCGCTCGCACTAGGGATCAGGACGGCGGACCAGGCCAAAGAGCAGCTTCCGGCTCGTATCGCAGCGATCAAGGCAGCCCGGGCAGCAGAGACCGACTACGGACCCCTGGACAACATCCCGGAGATCGAACAGGTCATAGCTCAGGCGGACGAGATATTCACCCCCGAGTTTGGTCAGACGATCGACCAGTTCCGCCGGGCAGAGAAACGACTGGCAGTAGGTGATCCGGTCAAGAGCGCGGCAAGGCGAGATCCGGCCCTAGACATTGAGCAGGCAGCGAACAGGCGGGTCGCACAGCAGGCCGAGCATCTGGGGATTGAGCGGCTAGACGGCGAAAGCAACGCTGACTACATTGCCCGGGTCAGACAGACCGCAAAGGAAGCCGGACTCGCAGAAGCTGGGTACTTCCCCTCAGAGCTTTCCCGTCGACGCAGGTTCTCCCAGATGGCAACAGGCGGCACCCGCCATTCAGAACGCACGAAGGCGTACACCGGGGCGCTCTTCCGGGAGGGAATCGAGAACAACGATCCGTCCGTCCTACTCAGGGGCTTCCAGCGCAATGTGAAGCGCCGGAACTCATGGGAAATGGTCTCGGAGATATACGAGCGAAACAGCCTGCCGTGGAGCCGCGACAGGACCGGGCAGGGACTTTCACAGGCTGAGATTCTGAAAGAGGCCAACAAGCGCGGACTTGACGAGTCTTCATTCGTCTTGGCTAACCCGGGCCTACTTCGCCGAGCAGGAAACGTAGACATGGAACCGGGCAAGGCGCAAAGTGGATCCAACGACTTCGGCAACGCCTACATGGATGATCTATCCAACGCAATCAAGACTTCCACCGAGGCGGCAGAAACGGCAGGCTTCGATGATCTGAAGGGATGGTACGCAGTCCCGACAAAGGTTCTTGACGAGCTTGAGTCCAGCATGCACGTTGGCAAGGTCGGGCGCGGGGCAGATATAGCAATGAGCAAGATGAGCGGCTACTTGCTCGCAGGCAACACCGGATGGCTCGGATTCCAGACGATCTCTACGGCAGCACAGGCAGCGATCGGCGGGGTCACACCCGCATCGTGGGTTCTGGCACAGATCATGTGGCACCGGATGAGAAGGGAAGCAAAGGGAACTGGAGCCAGGACCGGGCTACTTCGCCGCCGGGTAGCAACCTCGAGCCGGGAAATGCTCGGCAGCGAAGACTTTGATCGGTTCAATGCTTACGCCGGGATCTCACAGGCAGCCGACTTCCAGAACCCGCCACAGATGGGAGCAAAGATTCAAGGCAACGGTCTGATCGGCGGCGCGGTCGAGGGACACCGGATATTCCGCGAAGGCAAGTGGGGCCAGGCTCTTCACAAAGTCAACCCGATCCAAGCGTGGTTCAAGCTCTCGCAGATCCCGGAGAACGCAAGCCGCCGGGCACTCGCCTACAAGATCCTGAAGAGCAACGAAATCAAGCGTATGAATGTGAACCTCAAGAAGACCGACGCGGCAATCAACCGGATAACGCAGGGAATGAAGCTCGACCCGAACGGTCAGATCCGGGCAGCCATGAAAGACACGAAGCAGCTCGAGGACATGTCGCAGGGGCTCGCAGACTTTCTTGGCGATTACCAGACCTTCACGGCAATAGAGCGGTCAATCCTGAAGCGGTCGATTCCCTTCTACTCATGGATGAGGTTCGCTACCAAGTTCGCCCTGTTCACCCTGCCGTCCAAGCATCCGATCGCAGCCGGGCTCACCTACCAGTTGGGTCGACTTGAATCAGACCAGCTCAGGGACGTTCTAGGCGATGCGATGGGATGGGCGCTTGGCAAGACCTTTCTCGGGGATCCGCAGGATCCGAATACCCCGTTTATTGACATGTACCGAGGCAACCCCCTTCTCTCCGGCCTGGTCGAGTTTGAGGACACCCGCGACCTGATGGGATTCGTCCCGCCCTACATTGCCCTGATTGGCAACCAGATATGGGGCCGCAACTACTTCACCCGGTCTGATCTGACAGTCGACGGCGAAACGATGCCGCGCAGGTTCTCTGCTCGGGGTCTCAGCAACGAACTTCAGATCGGGCTAAACCAATGGCTCAGTACCTTCACCCCGTACCGAGTCGCAGGAGAGATAGCAGCCGGCGGAACCCCGATGACTGACGATGCCTTCCCGGTCAACCTGCCGTTCGGTCTGGGAGGCCCGGAGCCGAAGAGGTACGCGCCGGGCTCAGGCGAGGAAACGAAGGCCCGGGAAGAGGGAGAGTTCAGGCAGGACGGCGGGGCAGGCGGGGTACTTCTCAAACGTATGGCACCGTTCTTCCCTCAGTCCAGCAGCCGACTCAGACAGCAGGGCAACTACATCAATGCTGAAACGAAGCGGGAGCAAGAGGCAATCCGGGAATACCAGCAGCGGACGCTAGGTGGGGGAGATGGAGCATCCGGGGCAGCAAGCGTGATGGATCAGATACGGGACCGTATGGAATCAGCAAGCCCGGCGCAGGACGTTATGGACAAGATCAAGGAAAGGCTCGGCCAGTAATGCTAGGCGTTCTCCCAAGCCCAGGCCAACAGGCCAAGCCAGCCGACCGGGAAGACCATGATCGCGCCGATGTTGCTCAGAGTGGAGCCGAAGATGTCGCGGGGATCCACGAAGCCCACGGACCAGTAGAGGTACGCGAATCCGCCACACAAGATCGTGAACCAGATCGAAAGGCCGATGGCGATAACGAGGTCTTCTGCTCGGTTGCTCATACCCCCGACTGTAACGACAAGTTGATCGGAGCGCAAGCCTAATGCCGAGCAGAGCATCAGACGAAGCGAAGTACGGACCCTCTTCGACCCGGCCCAAGAAGAAGCCGAAGCCGAGCAGTGGAGGCCGCCCGAAGCCATCAGGCACTACCGCATCCGGCAAGGCCAATCTCGGAGGCGGGCTTGCAGGTACGAAGGGTTCTGGTACGGCGAAGGTCGGCACATCTTCCGGCACAACCGCTGTCGCACCACCCACCTATTCGCCAGCCCCGGTTTACACCGGGCCAGCACCAAGATCCCCGGTTGAGCGACCCCAGAGCCTCACGGCGCAGCTAGTCGCCCTTGCCAGCCCGATAGATGCCCGGCCCAAACTTGCTCTTCCGGGCAAAGTCATCGACACCGCCCTTGACCAGATCGCGCAGGCCGACACCCCCAAGCCCCGGATCAGCGAGACCGGGCCAAAGACCAAGCCAGCCAAAGTCGACCCCATGCTCATCATCGAATCCGCGCTGAAGAAGCTCGCCCCGGCAGCCGAGATCAAGGAGACAGACCGGGGCAAGGTGGTAACGGGCTTCCGGGTCAAGGGCAAGAAACCGGGCAAGACCTCTACCCAGCCCGTATTCGGCAAGCCCACGGTTCGCCAGCTCGCAGAAGGCGCAGAAGCCGGGAAGCTCGGGGTCACTCGCAAGGGCCGGGTCGGAACCAAGCAGCAGTTCAAGGCGGCGAAGAACCTCAAGGGAGCGCGTCAGGGATACCGGACGGCGAAGGAGGCAGCGAAGGGTGCCCCGAGGCGCGAACTCATGTCAGCCGGGCTTACAGCAGAGCAGGCAAAGGTTCTGGCAAAGGTTCTCAAGGTGGGCGATCAGATGGGCGCGACTCAGAAAGAGAAACTGTCAGCAGTCCAAACCGCCCTGGTGGAAGCCAACATCAGCAATCCCCTGGTAGCCACGGATCACGATTCGCTCGGATGGCGGCAGGAACGCCAGATGTATTACGACAACCCGACGAATATCAGGGCATCGGCCAAGCGATACTTCGAGGAAACGGCAGCGGCAGGCAGGGGAGCCGGCACCAGTCCGGGCACACTCGCCCAGTCAGTCCAGAGATCAGCCTTCCCGGAGAGGTACGACGAACGGACGGCAGAGGCACAACCGCTACTCGAGGCTTACGACCGGGCACCCATGAAGGCGATACCCGCAGACGTTCGACAGGCACTCCAGAAGGCAAAGGCGCAAGGCGTAAAGCTCGGGATCCCCAACGCTGAAGTGAGCGCGGCGACTCAGAGCGTCGGCGTGGATCTCGGCAAGGCACCGAAGCAGACCGTGACCCGGTTCAAGGCGGGTATGGCGGCAGCAATGCAGCTTGAGAAATTGTCCCTCCCCTACCTCTGGGGCGGCGGGCATGTATCGGGCGAGATCAGCCCCGGAGCAGGACTTGATTGCTCTGGTGCGGTCTCGTATGTCGCACAGGCGATGGGCTTTATGAAGGAGGGTGCGCTTGTATCCGGCGACTTCGGTTCAGTCACCGAACCGGGACCGGGCGCGGTGACGGTCTTCTACAACCCCGGCCATATCATCATGAAGATAGGCAACAAGTATTTCGGTACGAGTAAGACAAACCCGGAAGGCGGCGCAGGGTTCCTAGATAAATCGGTGGGCGACAGCATGGCGCAGTCGAGCGAATACAGCGTCGGTCACTTCCCCGGTATGGGCCAGAAGGTCGCACAGCAGATGGGGCTTGACCCGGGCGAATCAGCGAACTTCCCCGGCATGAGTGTTGACGGCAGCACAGCCACAATCATTCCGGGCGCAGGGGTACAGGCAGGCTCTCCCGGGTTCTCAGATAGCCCGATCGCAGCAGACACCGACAGGGCTTCATCCGGTGCCGGTTCTTATTCGGGCGGGATCAGTTCTTCCAATCTCCCACAGGCGTACATGGATCTCATCATGGGAGCCGGCGCTACCCCGGGCGAAACGGGCGTACTTGACGAGTTCCTTACGGATCGGAAGCGGTCGTGAGTGTCTTCGCGCTGACAGCTATGGATCAAATGCTCACCACCATCTCCCAGATGGCCGGGGTTGTTGTCCTGCTCGGTGCCCTGGTCTTCGCCTGGTTCAAGGTCGGGCGCAAGGGTGCGGTCGCAGAAGCCAGCGGCGAAGCAAACCAGACATGGGCTGAGGTCCACGAAGCGAACCGGGCAAGAATCGAACAGCTTGAGCAGGGCGACAAAGAGCGGTCTGAGCAGATGACTCACATGGCTTTTGAGCTGGCAGAGGCGAAGGGCAAGATCAAGATTCTCGAAGAGTACGCAGCCCCCGAGTTGGGATCCCGGGTTGAAGCTGCGTGGGAGGCCAACACGGAGCTTCTGAGAACCAACACGGAACTTCTCAAAGGTGTTGTCGAAATCTTGGAATCCATGCGACAGGAAAACAGAGAAAGGATCACCACCTAATGGCTACCAAAGCCGAACTGAAGAAGAAACGGACCAAAGCGATCGCGCAGCAGCGTTCACTACTCCAGAAGTTTCGGAGCCGGGTCGAACAGGTCAAGAGGCTCACCCGCCGGATCAAAGCCAAGCCGAGCCGACGCGGCATACCGAACTGGTTGCCGGACAAGTTCGCGCACCACTGGAAGCACCCCTACGGTCAAAAGGCCCGGTCCAATCAGGGCTTCAAGGATCTGCTCTGGAAGCGCGGCTACGCATCCCCGAACTTCACCGAGGCTGAAACCCGGTGTAAGGACGGGACACGGGTTCCTGAATCGCTGAGAAGTGGATGCCAGGAGCAGGCGTTCCAGCTCGAGCAGGTTCGTCACAAGCTGGGCGACGTTTCCATGCCGGCGCTCTCGTGGTACCGGCACCGGGCCTACAACGCCGCAATCGGTGGAGCCACGAACTCCAAGCACATCGACGCGATCGCTACCGACTTCGACGTAGCGACGGTCAACCGGTTTGGACAGACAACGTTTGACGCGGCCTTCGAGAAGTTCTACGCGAACGATGGCTACGGCTCGTACCCGGCAGGCAGCAGGCATGCCGACGTTCGCGGTGAACGGGCTCGCTGGACATCGTTCTAAACCGGGCATAACAACCAACAAGGAGATTCAATGCAGTCCGAATACAAGAAAACCATCGTCGCAGTCATCGGCGCAGTCATTTCGATTCTCGCAATCTACGGCGTGGACATCGACCCCGAACTGTCCGTGGCTGTCACCACGATCCTCACGGCAGTCGCCGTCTGGTGGTTCAAGAACGAGGGGCCGGCTTAGTCTGACCCGCTCCCCCCGGTTCACGCCGGGGTATCGCCTTACCTGCCCTCGAAGCGTTCCAGGTTCTTCAGGGCCACCGCAAGACCGACCTCTTCTGGATCCAGTTGCGTCCGGGCCAGAACTAATCGGTATTCCGCAAAGACTGACGGCTCTTCCTTCAGCGAGAACGCCATCCGTTCCAGAGCCTTCATCGTCGGCCTGATCTTCCCGGTGTTGTATTGGCTCAGGGTGCCGATAGACCCCCAGCCATCGAAGTCATCTTGAAGGTGCCGGGCCAGATCGCGCATTGACCAGCCCCTCTCTTCTAGTAGCCGGGCGAGCGTTTCAGCGAACGGTCGGTTGTTCATCGGTGCCTCCTATCGGGTTGCTCATTGCCTACTGAGCAACGAACAGGATGACGATCATTGCCGATTATGCGGAGAAACGAAACCCCATGACCATGATCTTGCGATTCTGTGCTAGGTTGATTAGCGATGACCAATCAGACGACAGAGCAGCATCGACTAGCCGGGGCAATGAACAAGCGCGGCCTGACCCATAGGCGTGTCGCAGTGTTGCTTGACAAGCCAGAAGGCACGATTAGCAACTGGGCTCGGGGCCACGTTCCCCGGCCCGACAGCCAGCAGAAGCTTGTCGAGGTCTTGAATGACGCCGGGCAAGATCAGAATCTCCCCGAGCTGAAGAAGGAAGACCTGTGGAACTGACCCCCTCGCAGGCTGGAGAGATCGACCTTCTGATTGACGAGCATGGAGAAGGCAAGGTCGAACCGGGCGAGAACGGCACCATGACCTTCCGCGCTTTGGACCGGGCATGGTCAATCGGCAGGCGTGGCGCAGTAACCGAACTTGACTTGTCAGATCAGGGAGCAAGCGAGAGCTTGGGAGGCCCGGATCAGGCAATGGACTCCGGGGCCGACAAGGCTTCGGAGTCCGATACTTCTGACGGCTCGCAGTCTGACGGATTAGAGACCGACAGCTCGACCGATCAGGAGTCCGGCGCATCTCGAGCATCCCAGCCGCCGGACGAGCAAGCGACCCCGGATTCATCTCACTCTTCCGGGTCCGGGGCGCTTGTTCCAATCGCGCCTTCTGAGCAGGGCAACGACCGATCCGGGGTAGTTGGACCCGATCCGTCCGAACTAGCCGCAGACGACCGCTCAGACGCATACCGGGCTATGTCGAAGGCAGACGAGCGACAGGTTGCGATGGAGCTTCAGGGCAACGCACCGAAAGCAGCGGTCTACGCCTTCCCCCAGGGTGGGCAGCAGGTAGTCGGACTGAGCTGGAAGGGAGTCCGGGAAGTGGTCCGCACCTTCAATGCCCGGGGTCTCGGTCAGATCAAGGTCGACGGATCCAAGCCACCGCTCTTTGAGGATGTAATGGTCCGGGCAGAGATCGGGGTCAATGGCGACGGACCAATGTACGGCGAAGTACCGGGCATCCGGGTCACGGTCTATGCGACTGACGACCAGCACGGCGGGGGAAACTGGGGGACCGCGACCGCTACCTGCGATCAGGTCAACAAGAAGAAGAAGACCGAAGACGGTCACTTCACTTGGCAGCCAGACACCTTTGCGGCGACAAAGGCTCTGAGCAAGGCACAGAGGAACGCGCTCGAGCCGCTGATCCCGCTCGAGTTGGTCGAAGAGTTGAAGCAGCTCTACATGGGCCGGGGTCAAGTTGAATACATCCCCGGTTCAGGCCGGGAAACAACCCCTGACCTACCGCCGGCTCTCACAGACGACCGGGCAGAGAAGCAGGCGGCGCAGTGTCGGGAGCTTTACAGCGAGTGGAGCAAGCTGGGCGGCAAGAAGGAGATGCCGCCCGCACTCTTCAACCGCAGCATGGAAGCGGTCCAGCACTCGCACGACCGGCTTGACGACTTCATAGGCCACCTGGAATCGGAGCTTGCCAAGGCGAAGGGCAATGGCGATGCCTAAACAAGCCCCGGTGTCAGAGCCGCTATTGCTGGATCAGCGCGTAGCAGGACAGACCGCACTCTCGAAGTTCGATAAGTGCCCGCGTGATTACTTCATGTACCGGAGCATGGGAGGCGGAGTCCAGTCTCACGCTATGGCCCGGGGAATCGCTTGGCATGGAGGGATTGACCGGCTCACCGAATACATGATTGAGAACGGGGAGCCGATGGTCTCCGGTGAGATTGCCCGGGACTTCGTTGAGGGGTACGCCGACGACAACCCCGAGCTAATCATGCCCGAGATGGAACGGGACGCGCTCAGGCTTATGGCGTGGAATTGGGGGGAGGCAACAGTCCTAGACCTGGAGAACATTCTGGGCCATGAGGTATCGGTCTCGATGACCTTCGGTGACTGGTTGCTCCGGTGCCGAATCGACCTCGTATACGGCTACCCGGACCACATTGCGATCGTGGACTACAAGACCAGTCTCGCCATGCCCCGGGATGAAGAGGTGCAGCGAGACTTCCAGGGCAAGTTCTATTCGCTCGCCTGCCTTGACGGAACGGTCGACGGATCCCCGGTCTCACTTGGAGCCGGGATAAACGAAACGAACTTCTCCCTCGTCTTCCCCCGCTACCGGGACAAAGAACACGGGCACCTGAAGACCCGCACCGCCGCCTTCAATCGGTCAGACCTAAACGACTTCAAGATGTCGCTGACCTCTCAGATCGCCCAGCTCGAGCTTGCTTACGAAACGCAGGAGTGGCCGGCGACTCCCGGGAATCATTGCTCACTCTGTACCGCACAGGCCCGGTGCCCCATACCTGCCGACCTACGAGACATGCCAGAGGTCACTTCAGTAGCGCAGGCCCAGGAGCTTGCCGAGATTTGGGACCGCATGAATCGTGAGAAGACCCGGCTCCAAAAGGGACTGAAGGGCTGGGTCTCTGAGAACGGCCCGCTCCACTTCGGCAAAGACCTCGCGCTCGATCTGACCACCACGGAAGCAACGTCCCTGAAGGACCGGGACGCGCTGAGAAGGGGAGTTCGCAGCGCGGTTGAGTTCGGAGAGCCCTTCGATATTGACGATCACTTTCAGACGAAGCACAGCACACGGTTCGGTAAGCGAAAACTCACGGAAGAAGAGAGAGAGCAATGAACGAAGCTGAAGTCAACGAGGCGCTCACGATGGTCATGGGCGCACCGCCGGTCCTAGAAACTCGCGTCAGGCAACGGTCTGACAAATGGATCGAATGCCCGCAGACCCGGGCAGCGGCACCGATCCAGCTTCGACCCGGGACAGACGATGGGGAAGTCAAGATCCTCATTCATACCCGCGATTCGTCCGGGGCACAGGTCGGTCACATGATCGAGGTCCGGGCCAGCGATCTCAGGACCGCGATCGACCTGGCAGAGGTGGCCTGATGGTTTACATAGGAATAGCCGGCCTACTTCTGGCGATCTTCCTCGCAGCTACGGGCCGACTTGGACTGAGCATGGCCGACCTACTTGAGCCAGAGCCGGTCGACCACGACTGGATGATCTCTGACCCGGGCGATACCGAGATCAGCTTCACAGAGGCACTACGAACCCACGGATCAGCGAGGCGAGGCGAATGACCCCCCACGACAAGATCAGACACGCGATCATTGCCGAAGGTAACGGCGGGCTTCATACCGACGAGATTGTCTACGCGACCGGGCTTCCGATAACGAAGGTCCGACTGACACTCGCAGCGATGCTGGCGGCAAGCAGCGTGATTGAGTGTGAACCGGGTTGCTGGATGGTGGCGACCTGATGCCCCGCTCTTACGACGACCGCATGAGTGAGCCCCCCGAGCCCCGGTTTGACGAGAACGACCGGGCCGAGCTGAAGGGTCTCTACGCCGAAGCAGAAGAGGTTTGCGACATGATGAGCGGTCTGCCGACGCAAGCCGCCGGCTTCGATTTCACCGTGGAGATCCGGGCTGCCGTGAAGGGTCTCGAAGACTTGTGTGCCGCGCTAGAGAACACAGCGGGCGACAACGGGATCCGACTGTGAAGCCGGGCATGAACCTCCACGAACACTGCCGTCGCAACGCCGCCAACGCGCTACTCGACATCGCCCGCGAACGGCACCCGGATCTCGCCTTCCAATCTCCATCCACCAGGGGGCAGACGCTCCCACTAGCAATAAGGGGAGTTACATGAGCATCGAAATCAAGTCCCGCTGGGACGGCAAGGTGCTCTACACCGCCAAGACCGCGCAGGATGTACGAGGGGCCGTGAAGGAGGCAGTCAAGAGAGGCGCAAACCTCAGAGGCGCGAACCTCGGAGACGCGGACCTCAGAGGCGCGAACCTCAGAGGCGCAAACCTCGGAGGCGCGTACCTCAGAGGCGCGAACCTCAGAGGCGCGAACCTCAGAGGCGCGAACCTCAGAGGCGCGAACCTCGGAGGCGCGGACCTCAGAGGCGCAAACCTCGGAGGCGCGGACCTCAGAGGCGCAAACCTCGGAGGCGCGAACCTCGGAGGCGCGAAAGGGGTGGCACCCGAGCGCCACAACGACCTGCTCATTCTCAAGGATCAGGTCGGCAAGGTCCGCGCCTACAAGCTCGTCAACGCCGACCTCAAGTCGCCGACCTCACAAGCGCAGCTCACCTACGAGATCGGCGCGACCCTTGAAGCGACGGGCGACACAGACGAGGACGAGCACTGCGCAGCCGGAATCAATCTGGCCACCCTGCCCTGGTGTCTCAGGGAGTGGCGAGCGGGCATGAGGATTCTGCTGTGTGAGTTTACGGCCGCGGACATCGCTGCGATCCCGCACACCTCCGATGGCAAGTTCCGGGTCCACAAAGCCAAGGTGATCCGCGAGGTGGATCTCGATGCGATCTTCGCAAAGGAGCAGACATGACCACAGCAGAACAGAGAGACACCGCATTGGCCCAGGCCAACCGGGTCAGAGCAAGCCACTACCAGATCCGCAACGAGGTAAAGGCGGGCGACCTGACCGTCGCCGAAGTCCTCTACCTCCACAGCGAAGAGGTCGAGACCATGGCCATCGGCAAGCTCATCCGAGCCCAGGACAGGTGGGGCAAGCAGCGGGCATCCCGGTTGCTGAACCTGCTGAACATCTCCGACAACCGGCGGATCGGGCTGCTGACTGACCGGCAAGTGAGCCTGCTGGCTGGGCTGACGGCGACGATCAAGCGGAGTGAGCTTGAGGGCTGGGAGAGGGTCAGCGGCGACTGCCCGGTTCACGCTGCCCAGCTCGCAGAGGTAGGAGAGGGCCTGCTAGACGGCTTCCTCGCCATGTGTGAGGCCGGGCAGAGAGTGATTGACAACGAGAGGAGCAGCGATGAGTGAC
>Ga0222633_1000528_pt1 | contig 32914 bp, 22 predicted proteins | sample AntAcemetageno48_FD_179816 | JGI IMG/M metagenome (GOLD analysis project Ga0222633, IMG submission 179816) | Saline water microbial communities from Ace Lake, Antarctica - #48 | ecosystem: Environmental > Aquatic > Non-marine Saline and Alkaline > Saline | place: Antarctica: Ace Lake | collected...
TCTGCCTTCGTTCGATTTTGCGCTTTTGGGTGGATGGAGCCGGTTCGGAACCACCTTCCGAGCCGTCCAACGGAGGTGAGGGTGACGTACTGGGAGGCGGGGGGGGGGGGGGGGGGGGGGGGGGGCGCGTGGGGGGCGCGACGATTGTGGGAGTGTGCCCCCGAGTTATCCGCCCTCTTTCTTCCTTTTTCGGCTGGTCTCTTGGCCAATGAGATCGCAGGTTGAATGCTGCCGTTGTTGACTGGGAAATCTGTTTTCGTCCGCCGGGAGATCTCGCGCGAAGGAGAGAAGGGAGACACAACGACGCGCGCCACACGGCGCCGAGCACACGACCTACCCCGACTGTGATGTCCTCCAGCGCGCCACGTGCTGCTGATACTGCCACGGAAGGTGATACCGTTTCACACGCGGAGCGTGCGTTGAACGAGATGCTCTTCAAGGGAGCTGACTGCGCGAAGTGCGGTGCGGTCCGATCTACAGAGGGGGCCAACTGTAAGCAGTGCGCGTGCAAGCTGGTGTGCTACTGCAGCAAGGAGTGGGGACTGGGCCGACCACAAAGCGCGTTGCACGTACAAGAAGCCCAACGCGACCGCGCACCAGATCGACCCGCAAGAAGCTATCCCCGGTCTTCCCGACCATTTAGTCGTCACCCACATTCTCAGAACTGAGTATTTCGACGATCCCGCAGACCTCGCGCGGCTCCCATCGGTGAGCCGCGCGATGCGCAACGCGGTGGCAGGAACAGGGCTTCGGTTTAAGGAGCTTATTGGAGAGAGTGCCGCGAATAGTAGATGTGTAAGCGCGGTGGAGCGTCTGCTACGGAGAGGTATACTGCCGCGTGCATACCTGTGCCACGCGGCGGCGAGGAGCGGAAAACTCGAGAAGTTGAAGCTGTTGCGTGAGATCGGCTGGCCGTGGGACGAGAGCACGTGCGCGGCAGCGGCGGTCGGCGGGCACTTCGATGTGCTACAGTGGTTGCGCGCGCATGGCTGTCCGTGGGACGGGGAAACGAGCGCGGCAGCAGCGTCGCTCGGTGACCTCGAGATGCTGAGGTGGTTGCGCGCGAACGGCTGTCCGTGGGAAGGGTGTACGTGCACATTCGCGGCGGAGGGTGGGCATTTCGAGGTGCTGCAGTGGTTGCGCGCGAACAACACACTGTGGAACTGGAGCACGTGCGCAGTTGCGGCGAGGGGCGGCCACTTCGAGATACTTCAGTGGTTGCGCGCGAACGGCTGCCCGAGGGACGAGGGGACGTGCGCTGCGGCGGTGGAGGGCGGGCACCTCGAGGTGCTGCAGTGGGCGCGCGCTAACGGCTGCCCGTGGGACAGGGAAACATGCGCGATGGCGGCGCACAGCGGGATTCTCGAGGTGCTGCAGTGGGCGCGCGCGAACGGCTGCCCGTGGGACGAGGGGACTTGCGCGTGGGCAGCGGAGGGCGGGCACCTCGAGGCGCTGCAGTGGCTGCGCGCGAACGGCTGCCCGTGGGACGAGATGGCGTGCGTTGGGACGGCGAAGGGCGGTCACCTCGAGGTGCTGAAGTGGTTGCGCGCGAAAGGGCGCGCCTTGGAACGAGCTGTCGCGCGCGGTCGCGACGCACGCGGGACACGACGACGTCGAGGCATGGGCGAAAGAGAACGGCGCGCCGTGCCTGCCCGCAGGCGCGAGTTAACAAAACGAATCAAGCTGCTGAGAATAGGGTTAACAATAGCACCCCCCCACTCTCACCACCCTTCCCTCGGTTGCGTCTTGACGAAAGCATCAACTCCCGCACGTGTCGCCTCCCCAACTTCACACGTCGGCGTCCTGTTCAAACTGGGATGCTGTGTTTCCGCTTCCGTACGGCGCAACGGCGAGGACGAAACGTTTCGCGCTAAAGAATTTTCCCGGGAATAGTTTTGGTTTTGTCGCGCCGGCGTTTCGTACCCGGCCGCCGGCGTTCCCGGAACGCTGACAGAATAAAAAGTCGATTCCGACTGTTTGCGGATACGACCCGGAATTCCCTTAATTTCGTTCGTTCGGTACGTTTCCAGTGCGACTTGTGCTTTCGCGGTGGCGGTGACCTGCAGCCTTCGTTGTTCAAGCGCCTCGATGCGGAACTTTTCTACGTCCATCTCGCCGTCCCGCACCGACACGCGCAAAGTGTCAATCGCGGCGTCGCGTTCGCCAACCGCGGTTTGCCAACGCGTAAGCTCGTGCTTCAACTCTTCGTTTTTAAGCACAGTAGCGCTGACAGATGCTTTCTCCACGAGTAGCAGGTCTTCCAGTTCCCTTCTTTGCGTCACGTCACTCTGCATTTGGCGACTGATGCTATCCCGCGTCGCGTCCAGTTTTTCCCGCAACAAGTCGTTTTCGGCTTTATACTTTTCGGTTTCCAGTTTCGAGTTTCGCGCCGCGGTCCGCGCCGGGCCGTCGGCTTCTATTTGTAAAAGCTTCGCCTCCACCGCCTTGACGAAATCGCCCGCCGCTTTTCCCTTCCGTCTGTGTTCGAAATCCATTTTTTTCAAATCCAAACGCAAAGACTCGCAAACGCCCTGCACGCACCGCAACTCTTTCGTGACGCGTTCGTTTTTCTCGTTTGCCAGAAACTCGTTTTCTTTCGCGTCGCGCACGTCGCGCTCGAACGTCGCGAGCGCCGCCGCTTTTGACTCCTCCGCTTCGTTCGCCGCGCGTGTTCGCCACTCGTTCTCTCTAACCAGTTGCGCTGATGTGACTTTACCCGTTTCCACCTCTTGTTTAATTCGGTTGGCTTCGTTGCGATACCCGTCCGTTTCCCTGGTGGCGAGTTTTATTTTCTCGTCGCACCGCCGAGTCATTTCGCGGACTTTTTCGTCGGCGTCTTCCCGCAAACGCGCCAACTCAACTCGCGCGTTGTCCGCGTCCCGTTTGAAGATTTGCGTGTTTTCTTCAGCACGGCGGTTCGCGTCCTCCACGCGACCTGACGACTCTTCCACCAACCGTCGCGCCTCGCCGCGCGCCTCCGCCTTGCCCGATTCGGCGTCCCTCGTGGCTCGCTCCAGTTCCTTCGCGTGTCGGTTTTCCGTATTGCTCGCGGTTTCCCTTTGCGTGTCCATCAACGCTCGCAACTCGGTTTTCGCCTTGGAAGCTTCCGCTAGCGCGTACCGAGCATCGCTCTGTGCGCCTGCTGTGTCACTTCGCGCGCCGACTAAATCAGCATCAATCGAAACGATTCGGTCCCGAAGCGAAGCGTTCAACTCGGCTAACTCGTCCCTCTGTGCGCAGAGCGCGTCGCGCTCAACCTTTACCATGGCACCGGCGTGTAAACTCTGCGTCACGATTGCGTCTTGCTCTCGCAATCGCTCGGATGCGTCGCGTAACGCGGTGCGCATCGCCTGAACAGTAGCCGCTGCTGATGGCGAGTACGGGGCGGTGCCGTTTGGCGTGACTACGTCGTTTGCTAAATTTTTCCAGTCAGTCGGCGAATCTCGGTTTGGAGATTCACTGCTGGTGCCGAGCGTGTGTCTCGATTCGGATCTTTGTCGCGCGCCGTACTGGGACGTGGGGGTCGCCGGGTCACCCGCGGGTTCGGTAAAACCGCGGTCAGGCGAGCTCGTTTTGGACCGACTTCCCAGCCCCAAACCTTTCTTGCGGCTGGTGACCTTTCTCACCAGCCGCTTGGCGGTCACCGCGCCAGGCGGAGACGAAGGTTTGTCGATCCGAGAAATGCCAGCCGACATGTCGCTCATCATCGGCCGTCGCGTTCCGAGAAGCGCGGAAGCGCTCTTTGATTTGGACGGCAGGGTTCTGGAGGGATACACGGGCATCGTGAAACCCTAAACTCGCGCCGGCGCCCTCCAGCGCGCCGAGGTGTGCGGTGCCGCGCGAACGTCCGTGGCGACGAGCACATGCTGGTCTCCCAATAACGTTTGCGTTTTTGATTCGCGCAACCGCTTCGGGCATTTCGGTTTCGTGCGCTCCCAGAGGCACCAATGCGTTCACTTTTCGCGTCCCAGGGTCGCGTCCCGGCCATGGGCCGCACCATTCGGAAGCCGAAAACCCCGGACGACCACGCGGGGGTTTCCTCTCCCACGCCATGGCCGATTCCCAAGGAAATGCGGCGCGCGCCTTCCACGCACCCGGCGTCTCCGCAAGAATCGCCCGTGAAACCGAGACTGCCGCGGCGAAGCGGCAGGAACCGGGCAGGCAGCAAACAGAAACAACTTCTGGGTGACGGTGAGGACGACGACGACGCCGAGGCGGCGGTGGTTGGGGCGGACGAGGCGTTGTCCCCGTTGTCTCCGGTGACGAAACCGAGTGGGGTCGGGTTCGGGGCGGCCGGCCGGGACAACGCAGCGAGGGGTGATGCTGACCGAAACAACACACCAAGGACCGGACCGAGAATCGATGGCCAATTGAAAAGCACCCCACCGAAACCGAAAAACACAACCACGGAAACCAACCGGCACGAAGAAATCGGCGGCCGCGTGCGGTCGCGCTCGGACGGCGCCTGGATCGCGTGGTCGTTGTTGCGACCGATACAGGCAAACATTCAAACAACAGGAAAAGCCCCAGTGACCGTTTTGTGTAACGGCCTTAGCAACGACCAGTTCCAGTGGGACGGGTTGTTGTTCGGCACGGAACGCGACGCGCGGTGTTTGGTGCGCGACAACCGCGCGTTGCTGCGGTGGGATTTGCTCGGGCACGGTAATTCCGGGGACCCGCACGATTTTCGTGGTGAGGGCCTTTCCCATTCACACTCTCCACTGACAGTGTTCCCACACAAGACTGACACTTTCGGTTATTGGTATCAGCCGTGTCGATTCAATCCTTAGCGGATGACCTGGAAACCGTGCTTCTCGACGTGCACCGCAGAGGCCTGGCGGATACCACCAAGATAACCCTGGTGGCGTACTCGCTGGGGTGCCAAGTCGCCCTGGAGTGGTGCCGAACGCACGCGCAGTACGTCAAAGGCGCGGCGCTGGTGTTGGGAACGGTGCGGCACTGCATGAGTTCGGTGTTTTGCGGGTTCAATGTTTTTGCGAACGTCGCGGCGCGGGCGATGGATGCGTTTCCAACCGTGTTTGCCGTTGCGTGGCGCCTGTTGTTCACACTCACGTACTGGTTCTCGTGGTACGCACACACCCTAGCCCGCGTGTTAGGCGTGCTAAGGGTGTCCTACCCTGAATTCAAGCCTTTTTACGCGCACCTCACCAGGGTACACCCGGGGGCTTATTTAAAAATGCTAACCTCGGGACAGAAACACAGCGCGCTTGACGTGCTGGCCCTTCTGGACCGACGAGAGATACCGCTTTTACTCGTGACGGGAGGCAAAGATGTCACCGTTCGCAAATATGCCATGGAAGAAATGAGACGAGCCGCCCCCAGGGCGCAGTACGTGCATGTCCCGAACGCGTGCCACGCGGGAATGGTGGGCGAACGTTTTTTAATTTCCCAAGCGCTCGAAGATTTCTTTCGCGCCGAGGAAGAGACGACGTCGTTCAACGCGAAAAGGCTGTCGCTGGGTTTGTCGCCGCCGAGGGAAAGGTATTGGTAGTGAGGGAGGTGCGCACACGTTGTTTATTTAATGTACTAATTATAATGGAAACACACAGGTAGCCCTGGTTTACGGTTCGTCTCACCCGAAGTGCGCAACGTTCGTAAAAAGGGCTTGACGGTAGTGGTGACCTGTAACAGACCAGGAGTCACTTAAAATATCACACCTCGGTTATCAACTTCGGTACCGTCGCAGCAGCTCGTCGAGTTTCCCATCCTTAATCGCGTTTCGCATGGTTTTCCGATCCGCCACGGTTTCCTCCACGGTCGCCCTGGCAGGGCCCCATCGCGGCTTGCCGCGCTCGTGCACCACCGCGCACGCGCAGGTTTTTGTTGGGGCACTGGTTCCGTGTGCTCCGTGAATCCGGTGCGCGTTGCCGACACCCTCTATTGTCATTTGTCGCGTCGCCGCGCGATTCGCATCAGCGCGCGGCGCGTCGTCGTACGACGACCCCGCGCGGAATGCGTCACCGCGCGTTCGTACCCAGTCGTTGTGCTCCGCAATCTCAACCTCGATCGCGGCTCGGGTGTCACTCGCAAGCGCGTACCCGTTGGCTTCGTTACACAAAACAGTCAAGGAGTTTATCGATCGCTGGACAATCGTTTCGATCGCTATCATTGATTCCTCCTCCAGTACCGCCCCGCCGGACGGTACAGTGTGCTCCAAAAGCTTCGCCTTTGCGTCTCGAAACGTGTTCAGTAGCGGCAACACGGCGCCCGCGTAACACAAATCAGGGTCCAGCAAATCCTCGCGAACGAACCGGTACTGCACCGGCGGCTCGCACCATTTCGCGGCGCGTTTGCGGAAGTACTCCACTTCGTCGAGAAACAACAACGATACCCGCCGCTCCTCCACCATCACGCAGTCCCGGACGGTCAACACGCAGTGCATGAGGTTCGGCGGGGAGAGTAACGGCGGGCCACCCGCTTCAAGGGGCGCGACGTAGAAAACAGGCAAACGCGGGGAACCGGGTGTTTTGTTTTTTTCACCGGGTTGTTGGTGAGGTGTGGTGGGTGAGGTATTTTTTTCACCAGGTTGTTGGTCGTCAGGCTCGTCGCGGTTTTCCTTGAAAGGTTTTTCTTCGTCTCGAAAACAATCCGTCAGCGGTTCGGCGTCGTACGGCCCCGCCAACTCGTCGTTGCCCGGAACGTAATGACCCGGGGTGTCGAAAAGATCCAGGGCGGACTGTTTCGCCGTGCGGTTCATCACGGTGTCCTGTGCGATCCACTCGTAGTCGCTTTTTTTCGCGAATATAAACAACTTCACCACGGGGTTTCCGTTCGGGCCGAGTAACACGCGGGGCGGGTCTTTTTTTGCGTTTTTGCGTTTTTCGGTTTCCGGATCCACGGGCAAACCCACCTGGAACACAAACTCGCCGCAATCATCCAGGTGCCACCACGTGAGCGCGCCTTGCGCGGATAGCCGCGTGGCCATGTCAAGAGGGACGCCCACGCCGCCGACACGTGCACTGGCGCCTTGCGCGGGAAGAGCGGGTCGCGCTTCCGGATTTTCTTTTGGTTTTTCTTTCGCTTGCTTTTGCGTCTCTGTTTTTAACTCCAAAACTTTCTTCGCCTCGACGTTCGCCAGCGCCGCTTGCACCGTCGCCGACGCCTGCGTGTCGAAGAACTCGGGTAGAGGCCACTTCATGTGCGTCGGAAGCACCGGTACGGCTTCGCCGTCGTTTCGGTGGAACATCTGAAGGTTCAGGGGTTCCTCGCCGTCCACCACTTCCGCGAACGAACTGACCATGCGCATGTGGCGTTCGCTCAACAAATGGCTCCCAGGCGCGCCCCACCCGCCGACCATGGCGACTTTCGGGCGAGCGAAGCTACTCCATGTTGAATCGCACGCCCAGGAAACGCAGTCCGGAACCGGGGCGGTTGTTGAGACGTGTCCGGCATTTCGGGCGACGCGCTCTGTTTCCTCGGCGGCTCCGACTGTACCGGGTACCTCTTTCGGTACAACGTCGACACACGCATCATCGCCACCGCCGCCGTGAGTTTCCGATTGTGCAACCGCGTCGCTGCGCATTGCGTCGAACACGCCTTGCGCCAGTTCCACGGGCGCCAGGAAAGGTACGCCTTCGCACGTCAACGTCCGTTGCGTCGCGCTGTCGCTCGTCATGGGCACGAGCTTGCACCGCCACGCTTGGGACATGTTTTCGTGGAACCGAGTGGGGAGCCCCCAGGTTTGGAACAAATCTTTCATGCAGTACGTCTCATCACCGCCCAGAGGTTCCGTGATGCGATTTGGGGTGTCACGAGAGGACACGTCCGACATCGTCCGCGCGCGTTTCGCGGAAGCCTCGGGCATAGGCGTGGCGGACGCACGCCGCCACGCACGCGCGTCGCGTTGTGGCTGGCACTTCTAAGAAGACTGACGAAAATTTGTCTCGGAACGAACGAAACCGCGAACGTCTCCTCCAAAAGCAACGATAACTCCTCTCGTCGAGTGCTCGACCGCACATCGTGGCACACCGCGTGGCAACGCGCACACACACGGGGCGGAGTGAACGGAGGTATATAACTGCGAGTGATGGCAGGCAAGCGGTGCCCGCACGGCACGCGGAAGGACAACTGCGCGCAGTGCAACCCCTGTCCCCACGGCAAGGTGAAAAGCAGCTGCGCGGACTGCAACCCCTGCCCCCACGGCAAGCGAAAAACGCCTGCGCAGTGTGCAGCCCCTGCCCTCACGGCAAGGTGAAAAGCAGCTGCGCGGACTGCAACCCCTGCCCCCACGGCAAGCTGAAAGGCGCCTGCGCAATGTGCACCCCCTGCCCTCACGGCAAGGTGATAGCCAACTGCGCGGCGTGCAACCCCTGTCTGCACGGCAAGCTGAAAGGCAGCTGCGCAGTGTGCACCCCCTGCCCTCACGGCAAGGTGAAACGCTTCTGCGTGTACTGCAACCCATGCCCCCACGGCAAGCTGAAATACACGTGCGCGGCGTGCAAGTCAGCACGCACGGGTCAGGCGGAGATCAAGCTCGAGCCCGAGATCAAGCTCGAGCCCGAGATCAAGCTCGAGCCCGAGATCAAGCAGGAGCCGTTCACCATCCGCGGCTATTTCGGCATCGGCGAGTGAACCACAATACGACGAGTACTCGGTGTGAGTCCACGGTGTCTGGGTAGATATCACGGTGTGTGCTAGGTAGATAGCGTGGTTTGGCATTTGCCCGTCTTTTGGCTAAAAACCGTTTTCGAGTCGGTTAAAAAACAGTCCCTACCCCCCGTCACTCGGATCCCGTAACCCGATTCTATCTCTAAAGACCTGGTACCCTCGCTCCGGGTCCACTTGAATCAAGTCGATCATGAGCTTCCCGATATCGGAGTTTCGCTTCGACCCGCGGAACTTTTCCGCACCCACGCCGAACGCGAAAACAGGCACGTCCACGCCCGTGTGCGCGTTTGACGTCCACCCGACGCCGGTCGCCTGATTCATTTTTTCTCCAATTTCATTTAGCAAAGCGTACCCCTCATACGTGTGCGTCGCGTACTCTCCCGTGAGCGCGGCGACGATCGCCAAAGACACCAGTGATGCTATGTCACTTTCCGTAATTAGTGAACTCGAATCCCTCGGGTCGCGGTTCGCGGACGCCAACGCCTCGGTGACGATATCAGTGACTACCAGAGTAACCTGCGCGCTCGAAGAATTCAACCAAGTGTTGTTAACTCCGGGTAGATTGAATATCGCTTCCACAATACCTCCCGCCACTCCCTCCGCGCTTTGCGTAACTTTCGTCAACTCCGGCACGTTCATCCCATAAACGTCGCAGCACCCGACGGATAAACCTCCGGTGTCGTGGTCGCTGGTGGCGACGACCAAGGTATCGTCCCGTTCTGACGCGTACTGAATCGCCCGCACAAACGCGCGGTCGTACGCGCATATCTCGCCCAACACCGCGCTCGCGTCGTTGGCATGCGCGGCGTGGTCTATGCGTCCCGCTTCCACTACAAGCACGAACCCGTGGTCTTCCGTAGCGGCACCGGTTGCGCTCCAGTTCGCGATGTCCAGCGTCCGCAGCGCGGCTTCGAGCATTTCGGTAAGCGAAGGCGCGTCGGTTTCGTCTCTTGGCGGGGTTTGGCCATCCCTAAAACCCGCGAGACCGCCGTGCACGTCGATTTCGTACGGCAAGTGCGAAGGCGCGAACAGCCCTAACAACCTCGGGCCGATCGCGGTGTGCACGAACGGATGAGTGGTACCGGCCGAGGGAGCGCCACTTCCGGTAGCGCCGGAACCAGCCGAGTCGGTTCCCGCACCAAGACCACCATCACCACCCTGCGCTACCAAGCCCTCGACTCTCGCGCGTAACTCATCCGCGTTCAGTGCGATTTCGTACCCCCGGTTCCCCGCGAACGCGAGTAAGTCCAGGGTATCTTCCCTGGCACTACCAACAACCGAACTGTTCCAGAACCGCGCCAACCCCCCCCCCAACAACACGTTCAACTCAAGCGAATAAACCTGTTCCCGCGCGATTTCGTTCTCGTCATCGCGGTCCGCGACGTGCGCGCTGAACGACGCCGGCGTCGCGTGCGTCACCCGCGTCGTCGTCACAATTCCCGTCCGCATGCCCTTTAGCTGCGCGCCTTCAAGTATCGTACCCACGGGTTTCAGGGTTGAAGTATTTCCAGACTGATTACCCGTGGCCGTACCTCCATTCATGTGTGTCTCCACCGGGACCTCACCAACGACGTGGTTGTTCGTGTTGAACCCGGTGGCGTACGCGGTGGCACCTGCGGCGGAATCCGTGACCAAATTATTCAACGACCGCGTTTGCGACGACCCGACGAGATGATCGTCTGAGATAAATAAAAGAAAGTAGTGTCAGTCTTGTATGGGAACACAGTCTCGGGATTTGGGAAAGGCCCATCACGTACCTAAGGTCAACGCTCCGCAAACGCCGGAATCCCGAACCGCGGTTAAGTGCGCCGGGCCCATCCCGTCCGAGATGAAGAAAATCAAACGCGTTGGGTTGGCGGGTGGGGGCGCTGCTTCCGGGGCGCCGCCGTGCCAGGAAGTGGCCAACACCCCGGACACCGCGAACAGCGCGGCAGCGAACACCGCGACGAGCCTGGTGGTTTTGCCGAATAGTGTAACGAAAAGAACGATTGACGCGGGCAGACGAGATGGGAGAATGCACGGTCAGTTTTCGTGAGCAGATGTGCGGAGGTGGGACGTTTGTTGGTCATGCACGTCGCGTCCGTCGCGGCGGTGCCGAGACCACTGCGCGAGGTTGATTGTGTCGCGGTGTGACGCGAGCCTCGCGTGATGTGGCAGACGGCAGAGTCGAGTGCGGACTATGAGTCATAGTCTGCACTCGATTGGTGAGGACGGACGCACCCTGCTAACACCGCGTTCGTGGTTGAGAATCGCCGTCTCGCCCTGCGGTTCCCCCACTCCATGTTAACATCATCGAGCCTCTCGGTGGCGTTCTCGTACGCGGGGCCTGCCTCGCGCATCATCGCGCCGGGGCGACGGCGCCCTCGACTTTTGAGAACAGACATCGAATGTTCAATTTTTCGTTCGAGCGCTAGAAAGCTGAGCTGGCGCGTTCGTTCTGGCGGGGACACGTGGACACCGCGGTTGCCTATCCCCCACACTTCCTCGCACACGCACCGTGTTTTGGAACCCCACTCGCCGTGACCATGAACCCCGCTATGCTGGCACGGACGCCGGTGGTCGTGGCACAAACCGCGCGCGCACGACTCGCCCCTAGACATCGCGTCGCGCGCGCCGCGGCGGTCAAGACGACGACGGTCTACGATTCCCGACGAGGTGCGGTCCGTTTCGGTGCTGTCCAACAAGGACACCGCACCACGACCTGCAACGCGTCGTCTGAGTCGAACTCGGAGAAGACCGTCAGCGCGCTTGATGCTATCCTAGCAGGCTCCACGGACGACACGGAACCGGAGCCGGAGGTTCCCGAGCCGGTCGTGCCAAGGGAGCGCAAGCCAGGTGAGGTGAGCGATGCGATGAAAGCAAAAAGTACGTATTTTCCCAATCACCACATTCCGCCGACTGATTGCCCATACGAGACTGACACTTTCTTTTTTATCGTATCAGTGCTGAACGAGTACGTCGGCGTGGGCGGCACGCCGAACAAACCCATGCCCTCGAACCTTTTCCTGAACATCATTTTAGGCATTTCCGCGCTCGCGGTGCTTTGTAAACTGGGAGGGGTATTTGGGTGATTGGGGTGTATTACGGGGAGAGATGGAGACATCAACTGGGATGCTGTCGTCGCAAAAAAAGAAAAGCCCTTTCAACGTCGACCCTGCGTGTCGCTCGATTCGTCAAGTCTCGCCGCTTTCGTTTCCGCCGCTTGACCGAGGACTTGATAGGTATTGTTTCCGCCTGTGCCGCTCATCTCTGAAAACACCACCGTTCATCCGTCCCCAGAGAACACTCCGGACATCACCGCGCACCCCCCGATGCTTCGCCGGTCGCTCACGACGCTCGCGGGCGTAGCGACGCGCGCGCAGGCCGCGCGCGCGGGCGCCGTCGCGACCCTAAACGCGCCGTCGTACTTTTCGAACCTCGCGTCGAGCGGCGCGGATGTGCGGGACAAATCCGATCGCAACACGCACTCGCGTCTCGCCGTTGCATCCGCGTGGAGAGGTGCGAAATTGCGCGCGGTTTCCGTGCGCGCACGGCCTTCGTTTGCACGAAATCGACCCGTTTTCTTTTGGAACGGCTTGTTTGGAAGTGGAAGATAGCACCGAACGCGACGCCGGGGAACGGGGCGCGTCGCGTCGCGCGCCAGGGCGTGTCTTCCGCGTCCCTAGGGCTTTTTTTTGACACGCCTTAAACAGTCGCGGGGACCCATCGTCAGAATGTTTCCTCATCATCCCTCGTGCCCTGAGCCTGACCAAACCCCCCTCCTCCCATCACCCCCAGGGTACGCAACCGACATCGCCACGACGAGCGCGAACAGCGGCGCGATCACGGCCGCGCTGAAGACCCCGACCGCGGACATCAAGTAAGTAGATGACCTGGATGCCCCATCGCTGTCCCCCAAAATATCTCACGAACTCTGCAACTGCTTTTTTTTAAGTGAATTACTGACGGTCTCGTCCTTCCCTTCCTTCCCTCCGCAGATACGACGAGAGCAACCACACAATCGACAAACCCGGGGACCCTTCGAAACGCGCGTTCACTTATTTCGTGTTAACGGGCGGGCGGGTTATTTACGCCAGCGCTCTACGCCTTGTTGTGTTGAAGTTTCTGCTTTCCATGAGCGCCACGGCTGACGTGCTGGCGCTCGCGTCGTTGGAGGTTGATCTTTCGAAAGTGGAGATCGGCCAGACCGTGACGGTGAAGTGGCGAGGCAAGCCCGTTTTCATTCGCCGGCGAACCCCCGCGGAGATTGAAAAGGAAGCCGCGGTGAGCGTCGGCGATTTGCGAGACCCGCAACTAGACGCCGACCGAGCGTTAAACCCGGAGTGGCTGGTGGTGGTGGGCGTGTGCACGCATCTCGGGTGCGTGCCGATTTCAAACGCGGGGGACTACAACGGCTGGTTCTGCCCGTGTCACGGCTCGCACTACGACGCGAGCGGGCGCATACGAAAAGGACCCGCGCCGTACAACCTGGAAGTGCCGGAGTACAAATTCATGGATGAAACGAACCAGAAGATGATCGTGGGTTAAAGGTTGGTAAGGAAAAGGAGATATTCTAAGCGGAGACGAGACATTTGTCTCGTCGGTTGTAACACGTTCATACGCAAAATATATAGCATGCACTGCACTGCAGTAGTGTACGCCCAACTTGCACAAGTACTTCTAACTTTTACCCATACACCGTATCTGCATACACCACAACGGATTTTTTTCTTTTCTTTTCTTACGAACATCGAGCTAACTAGTGCGGCTAGATCCTAGCCTTTAAACAGTACACACCACAACGGATACTACGTTACCCCTCCGCTTTGCGGAAAGCGCTCCGCCGCATGCCGGTCGCTTTGGCGCCGCAATCCGCGCACCGGAACGAATCGTCGCCGCTTTTTGCCACTCGCGCCGCGGCGCAGTAATAGCAGTGCACGTGCCCGCAAGGTAGCAACCGGAATGGGTTGACGCAAGGCACGGAGGCGCACGCGACACAAGGTGTTTCTATGGATACGTATTGGGGGGTCGTCGTTGCGTTTGAGGTAGAGGTACTGGTACTGTTATTGTTTGAGTCATCGTTTGTACTGGAGTTTAGGGACGCGATCCAACCTCGGGAACCGTTTGCGCCGTCGCCGTCGCGCCACCGCCGGGCGTGTCCCGCAACGATCGGCAGCACAAAAAGCGCCAGCGACGAGAGTTCCTGCCAAACGAGCTGCCGGTTGAGGTAATCGAAGGACACCACCCTTTGCGTGTTCGGCGCCGCGTACACCAACCTCGCGCGCGCCGCTCGCTCCCAGATCGACACGTACTTGCCGTTTTTCAGAAACGCTAGTTGGTTTAGTAAACTCGCTACGCCGTGCGAAAGTTCCATACAGCTCATCACTTTCCATGCTTTGTGTCTCCACGTGCTTGTTTGTTCTTCGTGATTTCCTTGCATTGTTAGCCTGGTGAGTTTAGCCCACGCGTATTTTGTACTCACGAACGCGCAGAGCCCGGCGAGTCGCTGCGGCGTGGAAAGTTGATGGCCGTCCATGCCCGATTTGCCCGTCACGCCAACCAGCCGAAATGGCCGCTCGTCCCGGTACCGGAGGTTCATCAATGACATCCCTGGCGTGGGTTTGTTTTTCCACACCGTGAAGTAGAACAACAGCAAGTCCAACAGCAGGTTCAGCTCTGGGGCCGCCCTTGCCACGGACCCGGGCGGTTGCGTTCTTCCGAAGATCTTAAGAAACTGCTCCCGGAGCAACGACGTGAGTTCGACATCTAAACGCCCGGCGTCGATCTGGCTCACGCGCAGCACCCGAACGTCGGGGCAGGTCGGGTTTTGGAGCGCCGAAGAAACACCCGAGCTAGACGACGCCGGCGTCGACGACGACGGGTCACCCGACGGACGCATCGCCCCCGAGTCGCCGCCGCCGCCTCGCGCTCTGGCACCGTGGACGAACCGGGCCTCGGTGATGTTAAAATAAACTCCGTCGTCCCGTCGTCCGAGACAACGACTTCTTCGTTCTCGTGTCGAACGCGACTAAACCCTCAAAGGTCGCGGCGCAGCGACGCACCCACGGCGCGCGCCATGGGTTGCGTTTTCTCGCGACCCGACCCGGGTTCTGCGAAGTATTCGGCACGCGGTAGGGAATCGGGTGCGGAAACGAGTGCGTCGTCGCGGGGGGAGAGTTCCACGCCAGGAGTGAAAGCTTGTTCAAATGCATCACCGGATGCAATCGGTGCCGAGATTCGGACGCCGACCACGAACGACGTGGACGGCGGGGGGTCTGCTTCGGACCTCGTGGCGCTAGCAGGTAACACAACGCGCGGCTTGGCCGCACACTGGCGGTCGGGGTCTAACGAAAGCGTTGTGAGCGGGGGCTCATCGAAGAGCTCGGCAGGGAAGCACGGAGACGATGAGGCCGGCGGTGGTGCATCCGTGGGTGACGACGACGCATCTGCGCTCGCGTTTATAAATCAAGCCCTGGCCAACGCGGTTCTTTTCCGCGAGCTGGACGACGAAACGAGGGCCAGGGTGGCGAACGCGATGACCCCCTTAGTCACCCCCAAAGGCCACGCCCTGATCACGGAAGGCGAGCTCGGCGAGTGTTTGTTTTTAGTGCGCAGCGGGACCTTCGCGGTGACTCAGCGCGGTTCGGATTGCGCGGTGAACACGAAGTGCGCTGGGGACGTTTTCGGGGAAATCGCGCTGATGTTCGAAACCAAGAGGACCGCCACGGTGACCGCAACTGCTGACGGGCGTGTGTTCGTGCTTTCCAGGGAGGTTTTCCGCACGGTCGCCAGGCAACCCACGCGGGATGTGACGGACAAAAAAACCGAACCGAGCGCGTCGGTACGACTAAAAGAAAACACGGAACCCGCCCTTCGCCCAACCACGTTCCACCTCCAGATTGACGAGTCCTGCAAACCGATTACCCTGGACGACGCCACAGCCGAGACGGTTTCGCCGACACGTGGAGACCCCCCCCAACGCACCACCGCGTTTGGCACGTGTTCCGTCAAGACGTTTCCGTTGTCAGGTATCGGTACCGCGCGCGGCGACGAAACTGACAAATTTTCGTACGCGGATCAGTCCGAGAAAAGTGTCCTCGAAAAGTCAACCTACGAAATCACGCTTCGCTACGGGCGGTTGCTGGGCGGCGGCGCCAGTGGAACCGTGCGCCGGGTTGACTTGGTGTCCAAACACCAGCTAGAAGTAGGTCTTGACGAGTCGTCAACCAAGGAAAAACCAAGTGCCGACACCGATTCGGTCGGGGGCGGGACTTTTGGGGTTTGCGACGCGGACCCGGCGCTCGGCGTCGTTTCCTTCGCGCTGAAGGTGCGTATTTGTGTATCACCGAATCCCGCCTCCCTGTTTGTTTGCCTGTACAACACTGACACCTGTCTTTTGCAAAAAAAGCGCGTGCGCAAAACCGCCGTCATGACCACCCCCGAACACGTGTTTTGCGAACGCAGCGTTTCCCTCGAAATAGAAAACCGGTTCTGCATGAAGATGCACGGCTCGTTCAAGGATGAGCGGTATTTGTATTTCTTGTTGGATTTCGTGGACGGGTGCGACTTGATGGACGCGCTCGCCGCGCTTGCTGCGGTGAAATCCGTCCGGGACCCCGCGAAACACTTCGCGCCGAAAATAAAGATGCTCCGGGGCATGCCCGAAAATGTCGCGAGGCACTACGTCGCCACCGTTACCTTGGCGCTTGAGTATTTGCACGACAACGACATCGTGTACCGGGATTTGAAGCCGGAGAACGTTTTGCTCGCGCGGGACGGAAGCGCCAAGCTGGGCGACTTCGGGTTCGCCAAGAGAATCAAAAAAGGAACGCACACGTTTACGTTTTGCGGGACCCCCGGGTACGTCGCCCCCGAGGTGGTGCTTGCGCGCGGGTACGGCCACTCCGTCGATTGGTGGGGCCTCGGTGTCATGACGTACGTTTTGCTCACCGGGACGCAGCCGTTTTCGCAGATGGTCAACGGGTCCCCGGAGGACCCGCTTACCGTGATGAAAAGAATAGTGGACCGGAGCTGGCACGTTTCCTTTCCCGTGTACGTCTCGTCAGAAGCGATCGATTGTATTCGAGGCCTTTTGGACCGACGAAGCGTGAAGCGCCTGGGCAACGGCACGGGAAGGGCGAATGACATCAAGACGCACGGCTGGTTTCAAACCGACCCTAAATTCGACTGGGATGGGTTGCAGAGCGGCAAACACCAGACCGCCCCACTGGAGTTTGGCGAGGCGTTGTACAAACGCCGGGCGAAGCGCATCGCGCAACTGGAACGCGACCTGGCGGGGGACACGCGCGAGCGCGAGCGGGAAACCGACGACCGAATCGCGGAAGCCTCGCGCGTGTTTGAGGATTTCTAACACCACTTTAGACTATATGACAAAGACTCCGTCGAAACTAACACTGTAAATAACACTGTATTACATCAACCTGTTAGCACTACGTGTCTCGCAGTACTCTCGTACCTGCTCAGTAGTTACTATCACCAGAGGTGACAGTCCCTTCCTCTGCCATCGCGCGCGTCGAAAGATTTTTCAAAAAGAATTTCCTCGTTGGAGGAGACGAATTGTCGCTAAAAAAAGCCACGACACAACGACGCGCGCACGACACCCGGTCCACATGTCCTCCGACGTCGCGCATACCGCCATGACTGACGCGGGCGGTGATATCACGACCGCCACTACTCCAGCGAGCCTTGCCGAAGTGCAAGACGCCATCCCCGGCCTCCCCGACCACCTCGTCGTCACTCACGTTCTCAGAGCTGAGTATTTCGACGACCCCGCCGAACTCGCACGGCTCCGTGTGGTGAGCCGCACGATGCGCGACACGGTGTCGGCGACGGGGCTTCGGTTTGAGGAGATGGATGAGAATGAAGCAGTGGAGCTCGGATGCTTAAGCGTTTTGCGGCGACTGCAACGGCAAGGTCGCCTGTCGTGTCAAGAACTCCTTTGTTACGCAGCGGCGAAGTGCGGACAGCTCGAAGAGTTGAAGGAGTTTCGCGAGAACGGTTGCCCGTGGGACGAGATGACGTGCGTGTATGCGGCGATGGGCGGGGACCTCGAGTTGCTGCAGTGGGCGCGCACGCACTGGTGCCCGTGGGGCGTGGAAACGTGCGCATGTGCGGCGAAGGGCGGGCACCTGGAGGTGCTACAGTGGTTGCGCGCGAACGGCTGTCTGTGGGACAAGCGAACGTGCTCGCTTGCGGCGCAGGGTGGGCATCTCGAGGTGCTGCAGTGGTCGCGCTCGAACGGATGCCCGTGGAGCGACAGCACGTGCTCGATGGCGGCGGAAGGCGGGCATCTCGATGCGATGCAGTGGGCACGCGCGAACGGCTACCAGTGGGACGAGAAAACGTGTGTGGGGGTTGCCGCTCACGAGGCCACGAGGCGGTGATGCGTGTGCTGATCGAGGCGGGCGCGGGGGTCGACAAGGCGATGGATCACGGCGTGACGCCGCTGTTCATCGCCGCTCAGAAAGGCCACAAGGCTACAGTAAGGGCACTGATCGAGTTGGGTGCGGACGTCAACAAGACGATGGATGGCGGCGCGACGCCGCTTATCGTCGCCGCTGAAAGCGGCCACGAGACGGTGGTGCAGGCGCTGATCCAGGCGGGTGCAGACATCAACAAGGCAAGAGATGACGGATAAACGTCGCTGTTCATCGCCGCTGATACGGGCCACGATACGGTGGTGCGAGTGCTGATCCAGGCGGGCGCGGAGATCAACAAGGCGGAGGAAAACGGCGAGACGCCCCTTTACACCGCCGCTGATCGAGGCGGGCGCGGACGTTAACAAGTCAGTTAATGACGGTGCGACGCCGCTGTAAATCGGTGCTTTATTATGTCACGAGGCGGTAGTGCGGGCGCTGATCGAGGCGAGCGTGGACATCAACAAGGCAACGGATATGGGCGGGACGCCGCTGTTCATCGCTGCTCAAAAGGGCCACGAGCCGGTGGTGCGGGCGCTGATCGAGGCGAGCGCGGACGTCAACCAGGCGGATGAAGTCGGCGTGACGCCACTGTGCATCACCGCTTCATACGGCCACGAGGCGGTACTGCGTATGCTGATGGAGTCGGGCGCGGACGTCAACCATGCAATGGTTGGCGGCGTGTATCCGCTGTACGTCGCCTCTCAAAACGGCCACGAAACGGTGGTGCGGACGCTGATTGAGGCGGGCGCAGACTTCAACACGGCGGAGGCACACGGCGTGACACCGCTATCTATTGGCGTTGGACGGGGCCACGAGGCAGTGGTGCGGGCGCTGATCGAGGCGGGCGCGTACTTCAACAAGGCAAGGGATGACGGCTATACGCCGCGTTCATCGCCGCTCATAACGGCTTTGAGGCGGTAGTGCAGGTTCTGATCGAGGCGGGCGCGGACGTCAGCATTGCAAAGGATATCATGGGCACGACGCCGCTGTTTGTCGCCGCTGAAAAGGGCCACGAGACGGTGGTGCGGGTACTGATCAAGGCTGGCGCGGACGTCAACAAGGCGGATGTTCTCGGCGGGACGCCGCTGTTCATCGCCGAAGATGACGGCTTTCAGGCGATTGTTAAGATTCTCAGGGCCGCCGGCGCTGTTTTCGAAAACGGTAGCGAAGAGGATGACGACAGCGAAGAGGATGACGACAGCGAAGAGGATGACGACAGCGAAGAGGATGACGACGGCGAAGAGGATGACGGCAGCGAAGAGGATGACGACCCTGTGGGGGCGTGACGACGGAAACGCGGGCGCGAGCGACGCTGTTGACTCGTGTTGATGGATACAATGTACTTGTAGTGGCTCAATGTTTGTTTGAAAAGAAATAAAAAAGACACAATAATACCCCCAACCACAAACCGCTACAGGTTGGACAAGCTTCCCCTTTTCCTGGCCATGGACAACCCCCGTATTTCCCTCTCCGCCGGTTTCGTCAAGCGCCACAGCTTATCCGCCTCCACCGCGCCCGCGAGCGCGGCGAACAAAGCGCACACCGAGCCTGCCGCGGCGGTAAACCCGACCCACCGCCGAACCGTCCGCCCGGTCCGCGACTTGGCGCCGATACCCACGGCGACTTTTGTTTCCTTTCCAACGCCCAAAGCGACGCACTGCAACGCCGTCTCCCGCCCGTCCGCGTGAACCCGCGCTCGGTGCACCAGCGAAAGCGCCGCGCCCATGGTCCACTCCACGTCCTTGCCATTCACGAGGTCGACGAAGGATATTTTTTGTGTGTCCTCACCGAACCCGAACCCGCTTTTGAGGCCAAGAAGGGACTGAATCAGCGCGGTGTCGAAACACCGCCCGGGAAGCCGGTCAAGCGGGGTGTTTTCGTCCAACCCGTCTTTGTCGGTCACGATTTGTGTCCACTCCGTGGCGCAAGCCCCGCGTCCGGCGATCGCGATTTCGTGGAGCGAGCTGTTCGGGAACCCCGCCAGCGACCCCGGGAACGCGACGTGAAGCCAGTGCGTGGCGTGGAACAAAAGTGACATACCCAAAAACGTTTGTGTGTTGTGAATCGCGTCGTCCGGCGCGCGCAAGGTGGTTTCGCCAAAACCGTCTTCCCGCAGTTTCGCGTATTGCAAATCCTGAATCAACAAAACGCACGCGTCGTACTCGCCGGTTCCAATTAACGAAACTCCATCAACCGTCTCGAGTTCGTTTTTGAAACCGCACGGGAAGGATACCTCCTTCTTGCCTTGTGTCAACGCGGCGGCGGACGTTTCTTTTCGCAACCTGCGCTCCGCGTGCGCCGCGCCGACGCCCAAGTAACTCCGGACGTACACGCGCTCCGCGAGCTCGTCAAGCGAGGTTGCGCTAATCATGTTTCCATTACCGCTCCCGTTCCCGTCGCCGTTTCCTTTCGTCCGCAAACTCACGATCTGCGCGGACCCTCCCCCGACATCAAGAGCGCCCACTGTTTGGGTCGCAAGCGGCGCACCGGTTCCGCCAATCGTGGTCACGTCCACCCCGGACACGTAGTTCGCGGCGAGCCACGCGAAAAAGCCTTCCTCCTCGCCGAGGATTGTCCGGAAGTGATTTTGCTCCGCCAACGATTGCTTCGGGGGAAGCAGAAACTGCGTTTCACTGCGCACCACGTCAGTGACCGTCTGCCACAACAGTTGCTGCTGCGTTTCCGAAAGAGCCCTCGCGCCCGCGGTGGCCCAGACGTACACCGGCGTCTTTTTCAAATCGCCGGTCGGGACTCTCTTTGCGATTTCCGTGAGCATCGGCGCCAAAACAGCCGCGACTTCGGCTTGTGTTTTACCCGCTAGCGACGCCAGTGGGGTGTCTAACTTGACGCGTGCGCCGGCGACTGGCTCTAGGGTAAAGGATGGAGCTACGGTACCAGGCGTGACTCGGAATGCGTGCGCGCGACAACCCGTGCTCCCCGCGTCCACGACCACCACGAACGGGGGCACACCGTCGCAAAGCACGTCGCGCAAACCTTGCCCGCCAAACGCGACGTACGCGATGCCTCCGAACAAAGCGGTTCGCGCGATCAGGCCTAACACGCACGCGACGCACACCAAAGCCCCCCACATCGCGAACCGCCGGGGGGCTTGATACGACATCAAACCCCCGAACGGCGCGTTGCTCATCGTGCTACTCGACCGACGGTGGTGGTGGCCAACCCCGAAACCGAATCGTTCGTTGGCGCGTTCGTGAAGGCTCTGCCCCACCTTGGGCTGCGGCGCCGCAAGACCTTCCTCGTCCGATCGAGAGTAAGTCCGTTTCATTCCACCGGACATGTCAGTGGACACGACGCGCGCGATGTGCCAAACAGCAGGACACGCGCGCGCGACGTTGTGCGACGTGCCGAGCCGCGGGTGCTTTGATGATGATTTCAAAGTCTCCGAGAAATCCTGAGGCTCGTATCGTTCGGCTACATCGTGCCGACTCTGCGTGCGCATTCGCCCCCGCGCCGTGATGGGCGACGACGGGTGGCGCCGCGCGGCGCTTGACTACCGGTCGAAGTTCGAGGAGGACTTCGTGTTCGCGGTACCGGGCGCGCGCGCGGGTGCCCCCCCGCTTCGCATCGCGCAGGCGCCATCCGCGAGCGCGGCGGAAAAGCGCGTGGTGGTCGGCGGTGCGGGCGCGGGCAGCAGCCGACCCGGGCATTGCGCCGAACGAAGCGCCCCCGCCGCGGAAGATGACGACGCGCGTGACCCGATTCCCGCGACCGGGTTCACGGTGTGGGACGCGGGGGTGCTGCTGGGGGCGTATGTGGCACAACCGGAGGTGTGGCAAAGGCTTACGGAAAGGGCTGGAGGTGTGAGGGAAACACCGAAAGAGACGGAGAAGGATGAAGCAGCCGGGAATGATGTCGACGATGAGGACGGCGACGCTACTCACGAAGAGAAAGAACAAGCTAACTCCTCCTCCCGAAGCAACACTGAAAACACCGTTTTAGAGCTAGGTTCTGGTACCGGCGTCGCGGGTTTAGCCCTGGCCACAACCGGGTTACCCAGCGCGGTGGCGCTAACGGACCTGCCCGGGCTGTGCCCGTTTCTGAAACACAACGTGGTGCGGAATATGGAACCGGTTTCGACGAGTGGAAAATTCAAGACTGGCAAAGGTAAGAACTCGATGAAACTCGGATCTGAACCTGCGATCCCTTCCTCGGTCCAGCTCGCGGTAGCGCCCGTGCGCTGGGGCGTCGCGAAAGACGTCGCGCAGTTACACCCGAAGTTCCGCAACCCGACAGTGCTGCTCGGCGCAGATTTGGCGTACACCGAAAATATTACGGTGATTGATAAATTAGCGCAAACCGTCGCGTGGTGTGTTCCAATCGGCGCAACCGCGGTGTTCGCGTCGTGCAGAGAGCACCGGCCGGAAAGCGTGGACCGGCTTGAAGCCTTGTTGCTCGGGTTTGGGTTTGAAAAAAGGAAAGTCGAAAGGAAAGAGCTGGCGCCGGGGTACGGGCGACCACGAGTAGATGGATTAAACGGAGATGAAGAAATTGAGGAAGATGAATCAGAATCAGACGCTTCCTTCCGCGTGGTGGAGTTCCGGCGAGTCGAGGGGGACGCGATGAGTGACATGGAGGCGGCGCGTTTGCGGAATTTAGATTAATAGAAAGAATAAGGGGAGTAGTGTAGTTGATGTAGTAGCGTAGCCGCGGTGTGTAGAGAAACAGAGTCGTTCACTAATAGGACGCCGCATAAATAGGGTCACTTCAATCGTCGTCAATATTTTCGCTGCAGTGCCGAGTTGCTCCTGCTGATTCTTTTGACCTCTCGCAGTTGCCCTCCCGCCTTCACTGCACCGCGCGCGGAGGGCGAGTGCCACGATGGAGTCTTCGACGCGTGAGGCGCGTGAAGCTCGCGCGCGTTTATACGGCGCCACGACGACTTTCGCGGACAAAAAGGTCCTCGCGACGTCGTTGTTGGCGGATCTCGGTGGGGCTGTGCTGGCAACAAAGACCGCCGGCGCCGGCAGCGACCGCCCCGGGCCGTGCGGTACCGCCACCGCGCTTGTTCTTTCGGAGTGGGCACTCGCGGCACTTGCGTGGGCGGGCTTAGGTGCGGATGTTGAAGTTGCGAAACGGAGTTCAACTGGGTCTGTCGGGCGGGACGCGAGGGACAACGCGGGCGGCGGCGGCGGCGCTGCGAATGGACAAAGACAAACTGCGAAGGAGAAACCGGAATCGAGAAAAAACACAAAAACACCGCCTCCGCGAGCGGTTGGTACGTCCGTACCGGATGCTACAGAAGTGTGTCTTGACCGCACGCTTTGGCACGTGCTCGCATTCTCCATGCGTTACTTGGAGTCGCAAAAAACCACCAGTTACAAACCCAACGCCACGGCCACCGCGCACGTCACGCGCGCGGCTGCGGTTGCATTTTTCGAGCGCGGCTCGAAGTCTGACTTGCTAAATCTCGTCACCGAAACGCTCGGGCTTTTCGAGAAAGCCCTGGGGGGCAAGTTCAAGCCAAGCACGGAGATGTGTTTGCTAGCACTGCAAGCGTCGCTTACGGAAAGAGACGAGCACGATTCGGATTTTGTTTCCTTCTTCGTAAGACTAACGACCCGGTCCGTCGCACAATCGCCGCACAAACCGCCGCCACCGATTGACAACGCGACGGTTGACGTTTTACTTGTTCGCGCGGCGGCAGAAATTTTGAATAAATCGTCGAGTAACGGGTCGACAACACATAGTAACGACACGCTCGATTTTCTGCGTGCCGTGCTTCTTCACCCGGCGCACGTGGAGACGGTACCTGGGGCGTTCGCGGAGAGTGCGCGGCTTGGGGCGATGGGTGGTGCGGCGTTGGATTTGGACACGAGTACGGTTGGGAAGAAAAAAACGAAAAGAAAAGCTGAAGGGACCGTGCCCGAGATGAAAGACAGCCCCGAAACTCCCGAAACTCCCGACGACGACGCGAAAACGTACGAAAAAACACCCCCCCCGCTGGTTAAGTACATGGCAAACGCAATTACGCAAATCGCCCGCGGCGGCGACGTCACGGGGAACCTTTTGTTATGGGTGTTCCGGTCGTTCGTGGAGGGAACGTGGAAAACAAAAGGACTGGCCGCAACAACAAGAGGCGGCGCCGCGTCGTCCTCGGGTAAGTATTTCCCATTTACCACATTCCGCCGACTGAATGCCCATACGAGACTGACACTTTCTTTTTTATCTCAAGGGCCGACGCAAACCGAAAAAGACTCGGCGCCGTCGCGGCTTTTGTGGGACTCGTTGTTCGTTTCGGTTTCTCACCACGAAACAGCCGGAAACGGTCGGCCGAACACTACTTGTTTCGCACCTGGTTTGATCACCGAACTCCACAGAAGCGGGTTGTACTCGCAGACCTCTGTTGGGGGCGGTCCGGCGCCGGCGGGGGGCGAGGCGCCGAGGGATCGACTCGCGAAATACGCGAAAGATATTTTTTGCGCTTCGACGCCGGTTTCCAACCATAACGCTTTGTCTCCCGAAACCGCCGCGCGTGCGTTGCGGTCGTTACTCGAGGTTGACGTCCGGTTAGTGGAGCCGTACTTAGCGCAAGCGATCGCGTTGGTTTGGATGGGTGACAAAGACTCCGAGTTAGTCAACAAAACAATAGCCGCGACGGTCGCCGCGCACGCCGACACGAGACGGCTTCCCGAGTTGCTCGGCGCGATTGGCGCGGCAGCGAGTGCGTTGAACGTTTCTGGTGTTTCCTCCTCAGAAACGGGAGGGGAAGGCGGCGCCACCGCGCTCGCATCTGATGAGGTGCTTCACGCAGTCGCCGCAGCGTCCGCGCGCGTGCCTCCTGGGCAGATCAAGGACATAGTCGCGGCGGCGAGGGACGCAACGCGGGCGGCGTTTACACGAACCGACTCGGCGACAGACGGCTCGAAAAATGCGAAACATTCCAACCCGTCAGGGAAAGGAAAGGAAAACGGCGCCGAATGCGGTGCCACAGCGCGTGTTGTGGCGACGTGTGCGTTCGTGGCTACGTTGGTATCTTCCCTCCCCGCGCAGCCAGGAGCGACGCTTCCCGGCGCGGCGAAAGAGGCGCTCTGTGGGTTCGGGAACGATCTCGTTTCGGTGGCGCGCGATTTTTGCGTTTCGATCGACGCGAGACGCGGAGACGACTCCGCCTCCATTGGAAAGTCATCAAAAGAGCCGAAAAAGAAACGGAAACGGGAAACACTCGACGCGTCCAGTAACAACAGCCTTGACGGGTTTCAGTTCTCGCCTCGTGACCGCGTCGACGCCGCCCGCGTAGGCGCCGCGCTCGTCGCGTTCACCGCGGTCGCGGCGACGCTCGAGGTGTGCCACGATTCGGCGGCGCTTCACGGCCGGCACGCGGCGCCGTACCTTTGCGTGGATAAACAAGGCGGTTCGAATTCCGAAGAGACTTTTCAACTTCCTTCCCTCGCGAGGGTCGCCGCGTGGACACTGCACATTGGAGGTACGCGAAGCGCGCTGGGAGGTACGCACGGCGCGGATGAAACGGTGAGTGCTGCACTGGGCGTCGGCGTCGCGGGCGCGTGCGTGCACCGGCTGGCGCAGCTCGCGGCGGCCGCGTCGCCGGCGCCCGCCGGGGAAGGCGACGCGGCCGCCGCCGGCGAAGCCAAGGCGCTGGTGGATGTGTTGACCACCGAGTTTGTGTCTGGTGGTGTTTCGGTAAACCACGGTGTCACGGAAGTGCTTCTGGAGTCTGAAGACGTGTGGACGCCTTGGGCGAGCGCTGAGGCGCTCGCCGAGTGGACGCGAGGGCGCGACGGATTTGACGCGAAAGCGGAAAACGAAAAAGAAGTGTGCGACAGACAAACCGAAAAACTCGTCGCCGAACCCGAAATCCTGGCGGCGCGGCTTTTCGCCGCCGCGAGGGACGTGGTGGCTTGTTCCAAGAAACTGCTCGGGTCTTTCAAAATTGACGACTCCAAGGAAAAGAGCCTCGTGAAGGCTTGCGGTCGTGTGATTGACGACGCTGATTCTTTGCTTGAGGGTGACGAAAACGTTTGGGAGGCTGTTGGGGAGTGTTTTGTTGACGCGTTTTGGCGAGCCGTTTTGGGTGAAAAACGAGGCGACGAGAAAAAAATACAAAAAGAAGCGTCAGCTTCGGGTGAACTCTGCGTTTCCCTGACGGTGGCGCTTGTGCGTTTGAGCTCGATTCCCGCCGGTATTGCCGTGCGCGCCATGGACTCGGGCAAGCTCGTCGCCGTACTCGCCGCCGCGGATTGCGTATCATGCCTTGTCCACGGCCACGCGTGCACAAGCGCGGGTGTAACCGCGCGGCGCTTCGCGGCGCGACTCGCCGAAACCGACGCGGCTGCCGCGGAACGAGTTGCGAAGTTTCTACCGAGTCTGGTGCAAGCGAGCGCTGCGGAAGCCGCGAGTGATCACGACACAGACATAGACTCCACACCGTTCGCAGAGGCCACGGTAGCTGTCGCGTCACTGACACACCGCGCGCTCGCGAACGGGAAGAGCGACGAGGACAATTGGAACGCGATCAAAGCCGTCGCGGCGGCGGTGGCGCCTTTCGTTGTTCGTTTGGCGATTGAGGCGCGCGCCTCCAAAACCGAAACGACCACCCCAAAGAAAGGTTTGGTGCCGCGCGCCATTCAGAAGAAACGCAAAGTGGATAATTATGTTGATACTACACAAATATCAGGTCAAGGCGCGCGGGCCGCCGCGCTTGCGGAGGCGGTTCTCGTGGCGCTTGTTTTGAAAATCCCAAAGCAAACCGAGGCGTCGCGGTACGACAGAACCGAGGACCCGCACGTGTTTGCGGTTGCCGGCGCGGCGCGAGAGGAAACGATTTCGCTTCGATTGGCGGTGGACGACGCCCTCGCGGCTCTGTACGGCGCAGGTGCGTTCGTGGGCTCCTCTCAAAGTGCCTACAAGTCGAAAAATGCGTACAATCGATGCTCGACGCTCGCGTCCGCCAGCGTTTTGGCCGCGGCGGGCGCCGGCGCTAAGCTCGCGTCCCTCGTCGCGCGGCACGGCGACTTGTTCGCGGGGCACGGCGTGGACGTCAGCGCGGTGCGCGTCTGCGTTTGCGTCGCACTCGAGGTACTCGCGGCGGCGAGTCGTGATGAGTCCGTATCGCACTGCGGTACACACGTGTCTACCGTCGTTAATGAATCCGCAAACGAGCAAACCCTGGTCGCCGCCGCGACCGCGGCGGCGCACTGCGTTTCCTTGCTCGACGCCACGGGCCCGGCGCTGGACGCGAACGCGCACGCCGTCTTGCTAGCCGTCGTCGCCGCGGCGTACGATGCCCAGGTCAGGAAGAGTTCCGCGAACGAAAATACTGATGGGCCGAGTACTTTGAGTACTTTGAGTGCTAAAACGTCGTTACCCGCGCCTTCGGTTCGCGTGAAGCGCGCGTTGGATTTGTGTATGGAGGTTTTACTGGACGGCGCCGGGAAGCGTTTGTTAGGCGCGGGGTACAAATTAGCAAACGAACAGCTACGGGACGTGGATATTTTCTGCCGAAGATTGCGGCCTGGAATGGGTAGCGACCTGACACGCGTATCAGCCGCGATCGCGATGCCGCTTTGGCTACTGCAACACTTAGTGAAAGGAACGGCAGGCGCGTCCAACGCCGCGTTCGCGAGTCACGCGGAAACCACGTTCCACAACGCCTTCGCGCCCGCGCTGTGGGTCGCCAAGCTCGTGTTGACCGATGACGCATCCTCCCACTGCGTAAATATCGCCATCACGCACGCGTGCGTGTCCCTGACCAGCGTATTGGTGAGCAAAAGCAAAGTGGCCCTCTCGTCGCGGTGCGTGGCGCGGATCGCGCAAACCCCGTCGGCGCTCGCGTCGGCGCTCTCGTCGGCGCCGACTGTTTATTTACGAGAAGCGGTTCGGTTAAATTTCGTCCCGCTGTGTGCAGCGTTGACCTCCACCCTGCGTTTCCGAAAGGAAGAGCTGCGACGGTCAGCCGCGATTGTGGTGCACGCGTGCGCGTCGCTTTTAGACGTGCTGCGGGTGTGGCACAAAAGGAGAGTGGGGCTCGTTTTGTGTTTGTCAAAGAGCGCGGAAGGCGCGGAAGACTCCAATACAAAAGAAACGAACGACGACGTCAACCGCGTCGACGACGCGTGCGTTCGAGGCGCCAACGCCCTCGTCGCGGTTTACGAGGAAGCCGTCACCGCCGGTTTGGACCGGTACTGCGCGCACCTCCTCGCGGACGCGGTGACCTCGATGGCGGGTGGAGACGGCGGGGGAATAGGACAGCAAGCCACGCAAAGCCTGAAACCCGGGGTCTTCGCGCTTCTCGACCAAGTCACCGACCGCGAGCTCGGGCAAATGCACGCCGCGTTTGGCGTCGCCGAGGGCGGCGCGCGAAGAGTCACCCTGGCGAACCTGGTGGAGGAACACAAAAGAAGGCACAAGTACGACGGGAAGGTGTAAGGTGGACCTGGTTGGGGGTTTGGTAGAATTAATAGCTTACAATTGCAGTTAATCAGTTGTACATCTCGTGGGCCGAATCTACTCGCGGGTCTCCTGTGGTGCTTAGAAATCAATCAAGTTTTGGTGCGGCTGCGCGGACGGCGACCCTAGGCCGAGTACAGCCGCTAGGGCGTCTCCCGGATCGGCGGGGGGCGAGGTGGGAGGATTTGTTGTCGGCGAAACGCTGGACAAGCGGTCTCGTTTCTGCTGCGCGACGTGCGCCGCGGTGCTCACCGTGAGCGAGGCGAAGGGGTCCACTAGTTGCGTGGTACTAAGCGCGGGCGTGGGCGACGCCGGAGACGCCGGCGGGGGTGACGCCGGCGACGCAAACGGCGTGGCGTCGTCCGCGTCGAAATCGACCCAGTCCGTGCGTGAGGGCGTCCTTCTGTTGGTGGGCACGGGCTGTAGCACAGGCGGTTTGTTTCGTGAAACAGCGAGGGCGAACGGGTCGGCCTGGGGTTGCACAAAACGAAGTGACCCGCTTTCCGTGGGCGACAGCGCGTTGGTTGTGTGAGGCGACGCCGCGCCTGTTGGTGACATCGTCGCGCCTGTTGGTGACACCGTCGTGCCTGTTGATGACATCGTCGTGCCTGTTGGTGACATCGTCGCGCCTGTTGGTGACATCGTCGCGCCTGTTGGCGACGCCGCCCTGCGCGCCGTCGCCGCCGCTGCGGCCTCCGCGATGGACCCAACGCTAATCCGCGACACCGCGGATGGCGAAACCGCGGATGGCGAGAAGTTCGGTCCGCTCGGCGAGGCGCTCGAAACCGCCGACGAGCTCGCTCGGACTTCCGTGTGTATCCCGGTTTCATCGACGCCACGCCCGGTTTCGAACGTCGTTTCGTGTCCGTTACCTCCGTTTCGAAACCGCCCGACCCCCACGAACGCGGACGAACGCACCGGGTTACCAACAGGCGAGTCGTCGTCGTGCACGCCGAAGGTGTCGTACGCGCCCCGGTGGTTCGTTCCAGTGGCAGTACTATAACTAGCGCTGGTACTGAAACTCGTCGTCCCCGCCAGCGCGCGTTCCGTTTTCTTGTACGCCGAGACGACGAACTTGTCGAACATCTTCGCCCCCGTCTTCGCGCCCCAAACCGCCGCGGACGAAGCGCCCAACGCGGCTCGCGTCGTCGCCGCCGCCGCAACCGCCGCGGACGCCCCCGCCGCGGTGGACCCGGCGCGGTAAATCGCCGTGAACGCGGCGTCGTTTGAAAGCTCGTGCTCGAAGTCACGCGCGGCGTGGGCTAGCAACGCCGTTTCCGCGGTAACCGAGCTGTTGGCGCTCGCGAAAACCGAAGAGCTCGACGACGCGCTTCCCGAACCCGACGCGGACCCGGCCAACCCCAAACCAAATACCGCATCACCCGCGGTGGATTGACCAAGCCTCGCGCCGAGCATCCCGGTTTGCTTCGGGTCGTTGCCGATCTTTTGAAGCATCGACAACATAAACACCTCGAACAGTCTTGTCGACTTTAACCCCGCGAGGAACACCTTTGTCCGCCGCGTCCCCGCGTTTGCGAAAAACGAATCACAGTCCAGCCACAACCTGTGATTGTAAAGAAAAGTGTCAGTCCATTTGTTGGGCGTGTATTGGACGATGTATGGACAACAGTGACGTAATCGGTCCGAACAGTCGCCAGTGTTAGAGGTAAAACAGTGTGCCGCCTGATTTGGGAAAGGACCAAGGCCGTACCCGTTTGCACAAATCGCGTTTGATGGAACCCGACGCTCCGAGGTTTCGGGCACCACGTGTTTCCGGTAATTCGCCACGCAGGTTGACAGAAACACCCGGAACGCGTGACACACCCTCTCGTCGTCCAATCGCGGTTGCTCTAGTTGCTGTTGCAGTTTCAGCTCTAACGCGCGCCGGGGTCTGCCAGGCAGCGCGTCTAAATCACTCTCAAAGTACGTGTACTCCCCACTATCCAAATTCAAATGGAACACCTCCTCCGTGGGCAGTTTCTTGATAAACGGCAAGCACGACGCGTGCACGCCCACTAAAAACGGCATCGGCGCGGTGAGGTACTCCAGGAACTGGTGCGGCAGAATGGGAAGGAAGATGTGGTGCCACTTGAACGGCGCGATAGACGCCGCTGCGGCGTGTACCGCGCCGGCGACGGCGCCGGTATCACTCCCGCTGATAACCACGCGCCGTTCAAAAAGAAGCGCGGCGAACAACGCAACCGCGGGGGCGCAGTCGGTGAACGCACCGCGCAGGATGTGTTTGAATTTCATCCCAACGCTCGCGCTCGCGTGCGTCTTCGACGTAGACGCGCCGTCGTCGGGCGCGAAGAACGATACGCTTCGCGGAAGGTTGCGCGAGTCCGGCGGGTGCCAGTTGATTGGCAGGCGCACTTCCGCGTTTGGCCGCGGCGTACCCACGGCGCACAGCGCGGAGACGTACGCGAACAGGTGCGTGTCCGTTGACAACACCGGGGTCACGCTCTCGGGTTTTTGGCAAGACACGTCACGCAAACAGGGCGACGCGCATAGACACACCTGCGCGTCAATCGGCTCCAGCGCCTGTTCGAAAAACCGCAACCACGGCATGCGGGAAAGCACGCACGTCACGATCGGGAACCGCGGTCCGGTTCCGGGGGGCAGGAACCTGCGGCAGTGCCCAGTGGTGCGAACGCCGTCGCTTTCCGTCAAAACGAAGGCGTACATGTTCGGCTTCAAGTGCGTCTCAGGTACCAAGCTCGTCAAGTCGCCCTTGACGTACTCGGGAAAGCAGAAATGCTTCTCGAAGGACACTGTGATCAAATGGTCATCGGAAGAATCACCGCCGAAGCTTCGTCGCAGCAGAAGTTTCGGCGCGGGCGACCCCGTGGCATCCACGGAGACGCCGACCACGAAAAACCCGCGGCCCAAGGTGCCCGCGCGGGGGGCACCGCGCGACGCCATCGTCGCGCAGGGCACTCTGCACGAGGGATCTCCGACGTTTTTAAAAAGATGATATTGTCTCCACGACACAAGTCGAAACCGTTGGAAAGTCTGATTTCACATCACTCCGACGCACGCACACCGCCGCCACGAGTGCGCCGTGCGATGTCGCGTTTCCCGTTGCGAGTTTTGCTGGCCCTCATCGCGCTCATCGCCCTGCCAACCGCGTCCCTCGCGTCCGGCGAGCCGCTGCACATCGGCAACTTCCAGCGCACTTTAGACGCGGACGAACTCTGGGTGGTGGAGATCATGTCGCCGATGTGTGGCACGTGCCAGACGTTCGCGCCGGTGTGGCAAGGGTTCAGCGCCAAGCACGGCACCAAGGTCAAGGTCGGCCAGGTCAACATCGACACGGAGGACGGGATGGAGCTTGCGGTGGATCTGGGGGTGTTGGCGGTGGGGGTGCCGTCGGTGTGGGCGTTCGCCAAGGCGGACGGCGTGGGAATCAACGTCTGGAAAGACGAAACCGGTGCGGTGCCGACCGTGGATGCACTCGCGACCGCGGTGTTCGGGTTGTTCGAAAACCAACGCGTGACCGCGGAGGGTTTTTTGGGGAAAACAGTGGCTGGCGATGCGGGAGAGCTGTGATGATTTGGGGGGAGAGACAGGGACCTCGAGGTGGAGAGATTATTAGGAGGACCCATTTTGCGATCCGAGTGAAAAAAGAACGAACTTTTTTTTGCCTAATTCAACCGCCGCCCATTTTCGCACCGCCGACAGTCGCGCGCGCCACCCCGAGTTTCGCGATGAAACGGCCGCGGGACGCTTCGGCTGCGTCGGTGAAGAGGTCTCAACCCGACCTTCGCCACGACCCCGCGGATGACTGCGAAACCCCTCTGGAGGCGTATACGCACGTCGCGCCGATCTTACGAAAAATCGCGCAACGAAAAAAAATCGCAACGCACGACCTGTGCCTGTGGGACCCGTACTTCTGCCAAGGCGCGGCGCAACTGCGTTTGCGAAGTTTGGGGTTCAAACGCGCGCGGAACGAGGATGTGGATTTCTACTCTTTGATTAACGGCGGCAATGGCGGGACCCACGGGGGGGAGGGGTACTCAACCGTGACCCCGGGTTCGGAACGGGAAGGTGACGGGGCCCCATCCGTCGTGACGAAAACCCAAGACACGAAAACGAAACGTGCGGAGGTAAAAATTCCAAAACGCGACTTCGACGTTCTCGTCACCAACCCCCCGTTCAGCGGCGACCACGCCAAGGTGTTGGCCGGGTATCTTGTGGGGCTACCGAAACAAACCCCGTGGGCGGTGCTTTTGCCGGAGTACGTACACCGGAAAACCTGGTGGGCGCCGCTTACAAAAAAACACCCGCAGATGTTGTTTGTGGTGCCCAAAAAACGGTACGCCTTCGTCGCGAAAAGCGGCGGGCGCTTGGCGAACGCTGGGCGCACTTTGTGCAGGCACTTTTCACGGGACGGGTCGTGTCCCAAAGGCGACGGCTGTGCGTTCGTGCACCGCGGAACGTGG
>Ga0222633_1000529_pt1 | contig 32857 bp, 20 predicted proteins | sample AntAcemetageno48_FD_179816 | JGI IMG/M metagenome (GOLD analysis project Ga0222633, IMG submission 179816) | Saline water microbial communities from Ace Lake, Antarctica - #48 | ecosystem: Environmental > Aquatic > Non-marine Saline and Alkaline > Saline | place: Antarctica: Ace Lake | collected...
TGTGACCTCGTTGCCGTTCGCGGGGAACACGGACGCGTCTCCGACAGTCACCGCGTTTACGCAAACCGCGTTCTCCACCACCGGCGTGACCTCAAAAATCGCCACCGCGACGTGGATCGACGGTACCGTGGTGAACGTCGTATCCACCGAGTGCGCCGCGTGCGCGCTCGGGTACCGCCTTGATGTGAACGTCAAGGTGAGCGCCGCAGACGGCGTCGCCAACACGGGATCGATATGCGGCCAGGCGGCGCCATCGTCAGGTGGAGACATTTCTGCTGCTGTCGTCGTGTGCACCCTAGCCGCCACGCCGTTCGGCACCGTGGGTGGGTCGCGCACGTGCCCCGCCGTGCCCACGAGCGGGGAGGCGACGGGGTACTGCACCACCGCGCGTGCCGCGCTGGCGGTTCCGAGCGCCGAGTCCGTCTCTATGGGATCGTCTGCGTGCAGACAGTGCGCGCGCGTTGGTGGCGTTTCAAACGCGAAACTCGAGACTCAATGTTTGGCGCAAGTCGCCGTGCTGGGCGGGCGCGTCGCCGGTCCCTTCGCGGATTTGTGCCGCGCCCGGTTCGCGAACGAGCGCGGGTACGAAAGGGCGGTCGTGTTGGACACTGCCGTTGCGGCTTGGGACGGCGCGAGCCTCAGTGCCGGCGACGGCTCGTTGAGAAACACCGTTGATACGTTTGGCAACGGGAACGGGTTCCCGAGCATGGCGGCGTTCGCGGTGGTGGCCGCTAATTTGCGGACGTACGTGGAAGAGGAGTTCACGATTGTCGACGAAGTGCGGTACGTCGCGGGTGTGTTTCGCGACGTCGGGTCTAGCGCGAAAACCAGGGGGTTGCCGTTTTTACTGGAAGACACCACCGTGGGCAAGGCGCTTTGGCCGTTCCCGTCCATTGAAGACAAGTGCCGGGGCCCATCCGATATCGCATCGCCGGGCGCCGGCGGTTTCAAACTGTACAAACTGAAGCACGACGTTTCGTATGCGCAGAAGCTCCGGATACGCGCATGCGACACGAACTTCCCCAGTGAAGTAGGGCTGTACACCAAGGATTACGTGGATATCGACACGACTTCAGGCGTAACGGTCACCAATACCGTAGGCGGTACCATCGCGATAGTTTTCACGCCGTGGCGAACTGACGTGAACGCGAAGTACGAGGTGCGCATCGCGTACACCACGATCGCGGGCGCTGACCAGAGTTACACGGTAACGACGACCCCAAATGGCGGCGCCGTCACGACAGTTGGTGACTGGGTTTTACCCGAACCAATCGGCGCCGCGTTTGGCGATGCCGGTTTCGAAACCGGCCGGATAACCGTCGCGGACCCGGCCGTGGCGTACACCGTGACGATGACCGCCGGGACCGGTTTCGACGTCACCGACGTCACCATCAAAAGCGTCACTGTCACCGCGGAGAACGTGGAGCAGACGTTCAATGGCTACCCTCCGTACGGAGGGTGGAGGCAAGCGAGTTGCGGGACGTTCGTTTCAACAACCTGCGGCGACATGTTCTTCGACGCGGCGGCAAACACCGAGTACCTGCTCGCGGTGACCGGCAGGGGCGTGGCAGAGGGAACCTTCGACGTGAGCGTGATGAAGCTTTTCGGGCAGCTGACGCTGTTGAAGTCGGTGTCGTCGAACGGCGCGACGTCGTCGGTGGTTTCCACGGACGGCACCGTGGTACGCGCGGTGCCGAACAAGGTTGCGAAGTTCGGGGATACCCTGACCGTACGAGTGGAAGCGGGCAGGCCGATTGACAAGCCCGTGCTGACCGTCAACGGAGTGGTGATTCGCCCGGGCGTGATCGTCGGCGCCGGGCGGATTTGGGAAGCCAAGTTCGTGCTTCAAAAAGCGCACGCGTTCGCTGACGGGATGCTCAACGTCACCGCGACAGTGCCTGCCACGTTATCGGAACCCGCCGCCGGGTTCGTGTCTTCCACATTACCCAAAGGCGCGGACAAGGCGCTTGTTATTTTCGACGGCACGCCCCCCGTGCTAATCGACGCGTTGGTGGTGAACGTGGCGTACGTGCTTCCTCTTGATTCGCGGGCCCCAACGTCGTGCACCACCTCGGACGACGTCACCGTGACCACGGCGAAGCACGCCGGTGTTGGCGACACCGTGGGGGTTGTTTTCCGCGCGTCGGAGCCGCTTGTTGACGTGAAGGCCACAATCGGCGGGCTCGTCGCGACGGTGCTTATGGACCAAGTGCAAGCGGCGCCTTCGGAGGTGAAGCAAGTCAGAGACTCCTGGCGAACCAAGTTCACCGACGTCACCGCCTTCACGGACGCGTCTATCTACCCGTCAACCGACGCAACCTTCGGGATCGCGTACGTCACCCTCACCACGGACGTCGTTCGACAAGGCACGCTTGTTTTCGAGTTGACTTTTTCGGACGCCGCGGGGAACCGGGGGGCGCCCGTGTTTGTGGTGACGGGGGCGCCCGCGGTGAAAACGACCTTGGATCACCGCCTGCGCGCCGCGAGCGTCGTTTTCGACTCCTTCGTGCCGCGGCCGGCGTCGCGAAGGGCGGACGGTATCGCGACTGCAAACGTCGCGGCAACACCAAACGAAGCGGTTGCGTTGAGCTACGTCTCTTCTGACGTGGACACCGCAAACACAAAATCCGTTTCGGATTCCTTCCACGACATAAAGAGCCACGAAACCGGCGCCAAGGCGTTCAGGGTCGGGGATTTGATAATCGCCGACGTCGCGTGGACGGAACCCGTGACGAGGTACGTAGATCCAAACACTGTTTACGGACCCTGCATGACTGTTTGCTGCCCTGTTCGAGTGCACTAGTAACATGTACCAGTACTGGAGCTGCTACGTACATCACAAGTGCACTGTTTACTGCCCTGTATGGAGCACAGTATACCCTTTCCAATCCCTTATACACATCACGAAAGACTGACACTTTTTTTAATTTCTTTCCTCTTTTCCTTTTTACACTCAGGCCGTACGGCGCGTACTTCCAGCTCGCCGCAGGTGGCAGGCAGCACATCCAACAAGCGAACGTGCTGATGCGTTCCCTGCAACGCGCCGTAGAGCCCGGGAAGGCGCAGTGCCGTCAAACCGAGTTCCGCCCGAAAGCGCAGGAGCTTGTTTCGAGGAGCGCGGGCTGGGGCGGGCGTAGTTCGTTTGCGCTGAGCGAGCTTTCCAGTGAATGGCGAACCGTGGTTACGCTTGCGGACCCGTGCGACGCGGTTGGCAGGGGCGCGCTGGCGTTCGCCAAGAGGAACGACTGCCGCGCGGAGGACCGCGGGGACGGGTCGTTTTGGGTGCCGATGTGGGCGCGGTGGTGCCGTGAGGGGTGGGGGGTGATGGGGATGGCGTTACCCGAGGCGTTTGACGCGTCTGGGAACGTTGACGGGAACTCCGCGACCGGCGGGTACTTCGCGATGGCCCCGACCTCGGTGAACAACGCGCAGGCCCGGAGTAGCACGAAGCAAAGAGCTTTGACCGGCGACGCGCTGATTCGCGCACCAGTGGTGCTCGCGGGAAAGGACAACCCGTCACCCAATATCCTAGCCGGCGTCTCCATCTCTGGCACCAAGGTACGTGTTGGGCCTTTCCCAAATCCCGGCCTCCCTGTTTCCCCATACAAGATTGACACTTTCTTTTATGTATCGTAAGCAACCCATGAACACGCCGCCGTCCGTGGTGGAGCTGTACGCGGAGCCGAGCGCGTTTACGTGGAACATGTTCCGCCGGGTGGTCAAGGCTGGCGAGTACGTCGTGTTCCACATGTTCTTCGACCAGCCGGTTTCGAAAGTCCGCCTGTGGATCGGCGACCACGCCACCATCCAGGTCGTGAGGCACGAAAACATCGCCCCAGCGTACCAGGTGTACAAGCCGTGCGCCGGCGGCGGGTTGGACAACTGGCTGCGGCAGAAAGGCTTAGTGGCGCTCACCGAGACGTTCACGAAACCAACCACCGGGTTTGACGAGGATGACGATTTCCTGGACGCCACGATCAACGGGAACTTTAACTCCCGAGTGGAGGTTGGCTCCGATTCCGTGCCTTGTTCCGGGTTCTGGGTTTTGAAAGGCGGTTCGGGGGGGTACCGGGTGAAGCGGTTGTGCGCGCGGCGCAAGATTCTGATAGACGCGCCGGGGGTCACCGTCGACGCGACGTGCGCCGACGTCGGCGACCGGGTGTATATAAGCACGGCCGGGCACAACTACCACACCGCGCGTGTTACGCTTACGGACGCGATGCTTGACAACAGTAACGGGAACCAGCCGGACGGGCCGATCCGCGTGAAGTGGCAGCTCATGAGCGCGTGGGACGGGTCGTGGGGCGCGAGCGAAACGGCGTCGCACAGCGCCACGGACGCGACGACTGGGTTCTTCGGGCGAGCACAAACCACCAGTAACGACGTTGCGGACGTCACGAGTAGGGTCGGGCCCGCGTTCGACCCAGCGAACTCGTGCAACAGGGACGCGGTTGTTAACTACGACCAGCCCGGGTCTTCCGTGTGGGTCGCCGTGGACAGCACGCCGCCCACGACGTTGATTGCGGCGAACATCGTCGTCACCTTAGACTCGGCGCAAGCTTCTACAACCGCTCTGGTCGCCGCGCGAGGCGACGTCATCACTGTCGTCGTCACGTACGACGAGCAAATCGACCCGAACGACGCGTTTTCGTGGTTCACCACGGGGAGCTTCAACCGACAACTCACGCCTTCCCTGGTGTACTACAACGTGGTGACGTATGAGTTGGTGGTGGGCACCACGATTCCCGCCCTGGATGCGCTGATGGAACTGACGTTCGGACCGGTTTCGGACGTCGTGCAAAACGCACAGGCGTCGGGGTTTGTCGCGAACACTTTCGCAAACAGCGTCACCGTCACCACGCAATCCAGGGCGTCAACCGCTTCGCTGCCTCAGATGTGGAGCGCTGGGTATGACACCGGGTTTGTCTGCACCACTACTTCGAACAACGCGCTCAACTCAAAAGTGGTGGGACCGGGACACACATTCACGCTGGTGTTAACGACGTCGACCACGCTTTCGCTCGCCAGCGCGGTGGTGGCGGGGGTAACAAACGCGGACGCCGGGGTGACCGTGGTGATAGACAACAACGGGGGCACGGACAACCGGGTCACTGTAACGCGAACGGTCCCCTCTACCGCCACGCCGACCGACGGCGATGGGTTCTTGGATGGGTCGTCCGTGAACTGGAAACTGTCCCTCGTCACGACCACCACGTGTCTCGACGGGACGACGTCACCGCTATGCGCCGTCTCCTTCGACGTCACCGCGTGTCCGTCGTTGTCGGCGACTTTTACCAACGGCGTCCCTTCCGTGTGGGAAGACCGAATCTACGTCGACGTCACGCCGCCGACGTTAACTTCGCTGCGCATGGTATCCGCGACGAACCCGACGCTGGGCGCGGTGGTGCGGGACACGGAAAGCGCGACGGTTACCTTCGTATCGTCCGAGCCCCTGCTGTACGGCGGCTCTAGCACGCTGCCCGCCGCGCGGCTGCTGGTGAAAGACTGCGGCCCCCTGGACGAAGCCACCGCCGATCTCACGATCGCCGCCGTCACTCCCGGAAGCGGCGTCGCCGCGAATACGTACATGCTCGCGTTTACAGGCGCCTCGCACCGTATCGGGACCGTGACCGTCGGCAGCGCGATAACCGCGAATTGCCAAACCTCGCAGCTGTGCCTTGACTTCGTGACCACCAGCAGCACGCTGGTCACGGACACTGCGGGCAACCCTCTTTCCACGACGCAGTACTGTGTCGGGTTTGGCGATTTGCTTACGCGGCGGGAACCTGGGTGGTTGCTTTACGACAACATGGCCGCGCCAACATCCGTTGTGGTGGCGAAGGTGCCGCACGCCTGCGCAGATTCGAGCGTTAACGCCCCCGAGTGCGCCGCGGATTCTTTGGTCGCGGCGACGCACCCGGGATCCTGGTTCACGGTAACGATGACCGCCTCAACCCCGACCGCATTGTCCTCCGTATCCTTCGGCGCAGCGGGCTCTTTAAAGGAACACGTATCAAAACTCCCGCGCGCCGGGGATTCCTTCGTCCTGAACGGGTGTACCGACGCCGCCCCCGTCGCGCGCTGCGAAGCCTTCGCCTCGCGAAGAGGCGCGTGCGAAGCCTTCATGTGCCCCGCCTGCGAGTGGAGGCACAGCTGCGATGCGTCGTGCGGGTACTGCCAAACCGGTCTCGGCGCGGGGACCAGCGCCGTGTTGACGCTGGCGACGTCTGAGTTTCCCGGGCTAGCCGCTGGTACGTCGCTCGTCGTATCCGCGGACGTGCGCACCACAGGCAAGGTCTCCGGGACGATCACGGTTACCTCTTCCCTGGCTTACGAGGACTTCACTCCCGGTTTAGCCGCGACGACGTCGTGCGCCGGTCGGTGCGGCGGCGAAGCGCTGTCCGGGTGCGGGTGCGACGCGAGTTGCGTGATCGACGGCGACTGCTGCGCGGACGCCGGGCTGTGCTGCGCCGTTAACGCCGATTCGCCGAGTGCCGGCGCGGTGAACGTGGCCGGGGGGTGTTTGCTCCCCCCCGCGCTGGCGCTCACGACGGTCGTGACGCACTGGAGTGTGCGTAGTGACGGCGTGGTTGGAACCCTCGCGTCGCCGGGAAGCACCGTGTACCTGTTAGTCACGGCGAACAAACCGATCGACGTGAGCAGGGTCACGATAGGCGGCGCCGAAGGTACGTATTGATTGGGCCTTTCCCAAATCCAAGGCTGTGTTTCCCAAATCCAAGACTGTTTGCCCATACAAGACTGACACTTTCTTTTATTTATCGTAAGTGGCGCTGAGCGACATCGCGGTGGAGTTTGACGTCGGGGCGCTCGCGCTTGAACGATCCGCGCGACGCCAAGGAAGAATCGCGTACGAAAACGGCGACAGCACCAGTTTTGCCGGGTTTCTTGGAGACGTACAGAGCGCGCATACGCGGTTACCCGAGGCGTCGATTCCGTACACCATGGGTGTTACCAAGTCCCGCGCGTACCCCGCGATTCCAAACACCCCGACCGCCCTGATTCGCATCGACGGCCAGAAACTGGTGCCGCAGCCCGACGGCGCGCTCGGGTACAAAATCTACCTGACGCAAAAGTCGTACAACCCGTTCTTCACGGACGGCGAGGCGGTCACCGCGATCACCGGGAATGGCCCGGTTTGGAAAAACACCCCAGTTGTCGTGACGATCACCGGGACGAAAACCTCGGGGGCCGGGGCGTCTGGCGTCGTGCCAATCGGCGGAATAATAGACGTCGTCGTCACCGCGAACGTCGATGTCGTGGTCACTTCGTTCACCGTGGAGGCCGTGGCGTTGACCTGCAGAGGCCTTGCCTACGGAGGCGCCGCGCACGGCGCGTGCGCGGTGGACCCGCGTTTGGAGTGGCCGGACACCACGAACCTGGCGGAGTACCAACCGGATTGGCGCGGCACGCGGACGTTCGACGAAAAAGAACGCGGGACGTTAACAAGCGGCGCGATTCGCGTCTGCGTCTCCGTCGTCGACGTCGCGCTGAACAAAGCCTCAACCTGCGTCACCCTGGCTGGGTTGATGTTGGACGTGACTCCGCCCACGTGTTTGGTGGCGCCTGTGGTGGTGTCGAAAACGATGAACTCGGTCACGTACGACGTGCGTATGTCCGAACCCGGGATCATAAAGTGGACCGCTACGGCGTGTCAAACCGGGTCTGGCTCGGGGAACGTCTGCGACGCGATTGACACAAGCGTCACACCAGTCACCGGCCAGACCACGGCGACGTACGCCCCATCAGCGACCAGCGTCACGGTGGACGTACCGGCGTGGCCTGGCGACGTGGTCGTACAGATAACGTGGGAGCTGTGCGACCTCGTCGGCGAGTGCGGGCCGTGCGAGCCGACCACGAGCGACGTGTACCTCCCGGCCGCGGCGACGCCAATTTTAATTCCCTCGCTCGTCGCCGTGGAGCCCACCACCGCGAAGGTTTCCTTACAGCACGGCGGCGGCTCCACTACCGCGTGCTGGGCTGTTTTGGAGATGGCCACCGCGACGACGGTGGGTGACGCGCCTGCGCGAAGCAAGTTGCAGACGTGCGTGCCCGTCGCGAGCTTGTTCACGAGCCCGCTGTGGTGCACGGGTGCCGGACAGGCGCACTCCTGCGGTGCGGTTACCGCGAACGCCCTGGAAACCCCAGTCGTTGTGAGCGGCCTGACCTCCGCGAAACACTACTGTTTGTACGCTGCCCCATCAACAGCTGCCGATACTGACGCCTCCGCGGTGGTGTGCTTCTCCACCGCGGACAACGTCGCCCCAACCTTCACCGTGATACGCGCGACGTCGCGGTGGTGCGACGGGAACAAGGTTGTGGGGCCCAAGTGCCGGCTCGTAATCGGCGTGGTCGCGGATAAGTGCGTAACACAGCCCGTCGTGACACTGACGACCTGGGGCAGCACGTCTCCGTACGACAAAGCCGGTTTCGACGCCCTCGCTGAAACCTTAAGGCCGCCGATCGAAGTGCAGGCCACTTCAGGGCAGTTCCCGTCAACTGCGGGGTGCGACACGACTTGGATGTTCACGTACGGTCCCGGTTTAGCGAAATATTTGACCTCGGGAAACCTGAAAGTCACGGTGGGCGGTTGCACCGACATGGCGCCCTTTGGGTACGACGGCGCGCCCGCGAGTCTAAGCGCGACGCAAGGTCCGAACGCGTGTCCCACGGTGACCATCGCGCCTAGCGACACCACCCCGTCATGGATAGGCACCGACGATGTGAACCTGGTGATCGACAACACGCCCCCGGCGCCAGTGTCGGTGACGACCGCGCGCGACCCCTCAAACTCGCCTTGTTTGCTCGGCGGCGACGACACCGCCGTGGTCACGGTTGTTTTCGGCGAAGCCAGTTCAAAGCCCACGTTTACGTGCATGGGCGTCGCAGTGTCCCCCGCGAACGTACGAATTGGACCTTTCCCAAATCCCAACACCGTTTGATGCCCCTCTTTGACTGTTTGAGTGCACTACGGCCGTAACATTTACCAGTACTGGCGACTCAAGACTGACACTTTTCTTTTCCAAAAACAGGTCACGGTGCCTGGCGCGACGTCCGCGACGACGGCGAGGTACAGCACCACGTGGGCGGCGAAGTGCGTGACGCCCCGGGGAATCGTCGCGGCCACGGCGCTTACCTACACGTACACGAACTTGCAAGACAAGTACGGCAATATCGAAACCGCGATTTTCAACCAAGCCTCCACCGGGGTGACCTACGTAGGGTCGTGTACGATCGAGTCCACCAGGCCGGTTTTGGTTTTTGCCGACTTCGACGTCCCGGTGGTTTTGCCCGGCGGCGCGGTGGTGTTGAGCCTTTGGTTTTCCGAAGTCGTCGCTTCGCCGCCGGTGTCAATCGCGGGTGTCACAGTGTCGAGCGGGAACATCGTGGAAACCTCGGACGCGACCAAGGACGGCGCTTTATCGGACAAGTGGACGGTAACCGTGACCATCCCGACCGACCAACTCGACGGCCCCCTGCCGTTCACGGTCGGGCCCGACGTTGTAGACAAGAACGGGAACAAAAACCAGCACCAGTACGTTCGGCCGCAAGGTGTTCAGAGTGACCGGCCTTTGGTGGACGGCACCGCGCCTGTGTTGCGTTTGATTTCCTTCGTCTCCGATAACACCTTCGACGACAAAAAAGTAATCGCGGGTGACACGATCCGCCTCACGTTTGAATCCAACGAGTTTACCACGAAGCCCACGGTCACGGTGGGCGGCGCCACCGCAACCGTCACCGCCGCGCACCGAGCCGGCGTCGCCGCCCGGGGCTTCATCGACCCGGAAAGACCGACGATTGTTGGATACCCGCGAATCGGGTTGGACGCCCGCGAAATCGCGGTCACCTGGATCGCAACGGTCACCGTGTCAAGTAGCTTCACCCCCATAACGGGCGACATCCCGTGGACCGCGACTTCGTTCACCGACGTCGCGGGCAACGCGGGTGTCGCGAGTAACTGCGGCGACTGGCTCCCCGCGTGCGCGGCGGTGTACGCGACGCAGGTACGGCCTTGGGCCTTTCCCAAATCCAAACACTGATTACTGCCCCTCTTTGAGTGCACTACTAAGAACATTTTCCAGTACTGTGGTAAATTGACACAGTACTGGCAACTGTACGATGGTAACTGTTACAAACCCATACTCAAGACTCAAGACTGACACTTTTCTTTTCTTTTCCACTCGCAGACGTTCGCGGAGCGCTCGGAACACCCCGCCATCGACTCGGCCTCTGGGAACGCCGTGAGTACGTTTCTCGTACCCGACTACGTCGCCTTGAACCCGGTGACCACGATGTACACGCTTTACTACCAGAACCAGGCGGTTAACGTCAGCGCGCGGGTTGGGTTGGTGAGCCTTGAGAACTTGCAGCAAACCCTGCCAAACTTTGACCGCGACGCCGGGGCGTTTTACTTAGCGCAGCACATCACGACGTCGCACCTTCTGTTCCAGGTTGGCGGCGTGTGCGGCGCCGCGAACGGCCCGAACTGCAGGGGGACGTGCGGCACGTGCGACGACGTGGCGGTGCAGGGCGGCCCGCGGGCGGACACGACGCTGCACGTGGACGGCGGCGGCACTCGCGGCGGCGCGTGTGCCCCCACGCTGCGCACCGCCGTTGACGACACCGCGGTGTGGTTCGTGGGCGTGACGGACAACCGGCTGGTTTCCAAGCCCACGGTACGGTTCACGGACACCGCGGGTGCCACGTTCGTGGTGCACGCGTCGTTGGTCACGCCAGCGGACGGTCTCAGCGGCACCACCGTAAGGCCGGCGATTCCCGCCTACCCGTGCGACGGCGTGATAAACGTCGACCTGAGGGTCGGGGACGGCGTGTGCGACCCCGACTTAAACTTCCCGCCGTGTTTCGACGGCGGCGACTGCTGCGAAGATAGTTGTGGGCTGGACACCACCAAAACAAACGTGGATGACGTGGCAGCCGCTTGCGGGACGAACTCGTACGAGTGTTTGGACCGCGGGGTCGACACGACCACGGGCAACGAAGCGGAAGGTGTGTGGAAAACGTACAACGACGCGGTTACCGAAGGCACGACGTTATCAACAAGATGGCGGATCGAGGTGTCAATGGGTGGCACGAGCGCCACCGGTTTGGTCGATGGGTTACTCCTAGGCGAAGCGTGCTGCATGCGCGACGACGCGGGCGCCGAGCCGTTTGGGAACGAGCACGGCGTTTTCGTCGGGTCCGCCGCCGCCGCGGCGCCTGGCGCAAACTGTTTACAAGCCACGCTTTCGTCCTCGCCTTCGGTTATTTTAGAGGCCGAGTTCTTCACCGCGTCAGGCGATTTGACAATAGGCGTCAATGACCAAGTAACACTGGCGCTGACTCTTTCAGGAATTCCTCGAGTCGCGCCCAACTGCACCATCGCCGGCGTCGCGTCCGTCCCGGTCGCCGCGACGCGCGTTTCGAACGACGCGGGCGGGACCACCGATAACACCGCCGCGAACTCGACCTGGCACTGCACAAGATCGAGCCTTTCCGAAATCGATCCCGACATTTCGTACCTGATCGGGCTCGAGCAAGCGCCTGTTGATCCGAACAACCAGCGCGCGCCGGCAGACGTGAACCCGTGTTCGGTTGGCGTGCTCACGCGGTGGGTGGTGGACTTTACAGACGCAGCTGGTTATTTCGTGAAGGGCGCGACGTCGGCGAACTTCAACGTGAACCAGGTTTGCTTCGATTACGACAAGCCTGATGTCACACTAATCGTCCAAGGCACCACGAACAACGACCCGCGGTTCGCGAAAGCCGGGGACAAAGTCACCCTGACCGTGTTCCTGGACCGGCCCATCGATTTGCCCACCAGGGCGTTGCTGGCGTTGGCGGATTGCACACCGACGCGCGCGGGATCCGCGGGCGTCGCGTTTACGTGTCCCCTGGACGTCCTCGGCACCACCCCGGAAGGCCCCGTGGAGCTCTTGGTGGAAGGTACGTATTTCCCAATCACCACGTTCCGCCTCCCTGATCGGCCCGATTACCCTGACTGTTTACTCATACACATTACGAGATACTGACACTTTCTTTTTCATCGTATCAGGAATGGTCGCCACGAACGGCGCGAAGCTCCCTACCGTGAACTTCACGTACACAAACGTGTGGCCTTTGGTTTTGGTGGACACGACCGACCCCAACTTGGAAACCCCGAACGTCCCGGTGATCGTCGACGTCACGCCCCCCGAAGTCGACACCCTCGCGTCGCACTCGGAAACCGGCCCGGACGAAAAGCAGTGTTCCACGTGTTGCAAACTCGTGGTGGACATAAAAACCAACGAGGCGATTCAGCTCCCCAACGTCACCGTGGCTGGGGTTTTGGTGACCGCCAGCGACGTGGTGGGGGGCGACGAGGTCTGGCAAGCCACCGTGGAGCTGTGCGACGCTACGATTCCGGCGGGCCCGATCGGCGTCTGCGTGGATATGCTCGACCTGGCTGGTAATTCGTTTTCGAGCTGTGACCCGGTCGGGCCGGATGAGGGCGACGACGAGTTGGTGGACCGCGTGTACGGCGACGTCGTGCCGTTGCGCGCGTGCTTGATGTCCAACCGAGCAGGGTTCCCCGGGCTAGGCAAGGCTGGTGATACGCTTTCGCTGCAGCTCGACACGAGCGGCGTGGTGACGATATCTTCCGTTGAAATCGGCCCCGCTCGGTACCCAGCGGACGTAACAGTCGCGCCGTACAGCGGGCACGTCCTCGACGCGAACGGCCGCGCCATGCGATGGCAAGCGGACACGGGTGTTACCGCGGCCTGGGGCGACCTGGACCCTGTGCCGTGGTCAATATCCTTCGTAGACCCAGCCGGCGCGCGGACCACTTTGAACAACATCACCGGGTGTTTCTCTGGTGACCCCGAAAAAGTCGTAGTGGACAACACCCCGCCCTTTCCGCTGTTGTTAAACGTCACCACCGACTCGCCCTGGGACCCCGTGGCGAGCAACCCTTACGAAATTACGCTCTGCGTCGTGGCGAGCGAACCGATCAAGGCTCCGACCACCGTTTTGACCGGGTTCGGCCCGTTCCCCGACGGCGCGGTGGTCGGCGGTGGGGACACGTGGTGCATGGGCCCGAGGGTGGTGCTTCCCGGGGATAGCGACTTCGTGGACCAAAACGGGTGCATCACGTTCAGCGTGATTTTGACGGATCTAGCGGGCAACGCGGGGGTCGCGCTCACGGCGCTGGTGGGCCAGGACGGGACTTCTCTTTGCCCGACGACCAGGGTTACCTTAGACTTGATACCGCCGATCTTCCTCTGGCTCAACACGGAACAAATAAACGCCAAAACCATGGTGTTCGACGCCGCCCTGAACGAGCCGTGCGAGGTGTTCTTCGTCGCCCTGCCGCAGGGCAGCGCAGGTACGTATTTCACGGAACCCCAAATCCAGGCACACTGTTTGCCCATACAAGGACTGACACTTTTCTTTTACAATCACAGAGCCTACCGTGCAAGAGGTGGTTTCGGGGACGGGCGCGAACGGCGCCGCCGCGGTGTCGAACGGCAAGATCGATTACGTCGGCTCAAATGTTCCCTCGCCGTCGTTTCAAAACGGCGGCATCGGGATTCAGCAAATCGCGGTTCCCGATTTATCCCCCGGGGTTCCGTACGACCTGTACTTCATCGCGGTGGACCGGTTCGGGGCGATGGAAACCCGGGCCCGTTCAAGAAGGCTATCATCCCTGGGCGTCTGGACCCCCGCCACCTCAGTAAACGTCGCGGAGGGCGACGTGTTCGGCGACGTCGTGGTGCTTCAGCTGACGCAGCCGCCTACGTATGACGTGGACGTCACGCTAACCGCGTCGCAGCCGAACCAGCTGCTGTTCGCGCTTGAAACAAACGCCCTGGTGTTTGCCCCGACGTTGGTGGTGAGGTTCCCGAAAAACAAATGGGAAGTCGCAATCGAGGTCAAGGTAAGGGCGTTCGACGACAACGTCGTGGAGGGGCCGCACGTGTTGCGAGTGGATTTGACCACGAACTCGGAAGACCCGCGGTACGACACCCTGAGCCTGCCGCCGCTGCGAGCGGCGGTGGTTGACAACGACGTCGCCGCCGTGATTATCAGCGACCCGCGGGAAGCGGTGCAGTCGCGGCAGATGGTGTGCTCCGGCGTCGCCCCTTCTTCCGTGTTGTCCTACTCCACGGACGAAGCCACCGGCGTTGACGCGCTGGTGTGGCTCGCGGGCGCGCCCGCGGGCGGCGACGACGTGACCGTGACGTTGCGAAGCGGCGACGTTTCGTGGATGGCGGTCACCGGCACGAGCGGCGGCGCCGGCGGGCCGGTGGTGTTGACCTTCGACGCGTCCAACTACGCGGTGCAAGTTCCGGTTAAGCTGATTCCCGTTTATAGCGACGTCGCGGACCCGACGAGGGTGGTTGATTTGATCGTGGACGTCACGTCGTCCAGCGCGCCGTACGGCGCCATCACGGTTCCTGATATCCCGGTGACGATTCTCGACCTGCAAACCCCCGGGATCACTTTCTCTCGAACCAAGATTCTGGAAAAAGCCGGGTCGCACGTGGTTACCATGCGTTTGGAATCCGAACCGCGAGCCGACGTCACGGTGCGGTTCACGATGGTCCCTAATCCGGACGGCTCGCACGACTACGCCACCCTGGCGATCCGCCCCGCGACAGTAACCTTCACCCCGGATGACTTCGGCGACTCCTTGGACGTCACCTTCGTGACCGGCGACGACGGCACGTACTACGGCGACGTCGAGTTCGACGTCGCCGTGACGTTCATTTCCGCCGGCGACGTGGAGTACGCCAATTTGGTACCACCCGACCTGTCCGTCACGGTACTGGACGGCGACCCACTCCCGGCTTGGATCGTCGCGAACGACGCCATGACGGTCCGGTACACCGCGCCGGTCGGGGCACCGCCCCTGGCGCCGGTGCCAGTCACCGAGCGGTACCAGACCTTAAGGTACACCGTAAGGCCGGCGGGTAACCTTTGGAAAACCGTTACCATAACGCCCACGTTCGCGCCTGGAACACTTCAGCGCGGCGTCGTGTTTCCCACGACGCACACGTTCGTACCGGGCGACGCAAACGCCGCGCACTTCTCCCTGCGGTTCCCATCCAACACCGCGGTGCTGGGTGACCTTGACGTAACAATCTGGCACGTCGTGACGCACGTGACAGACGAGCCTGGGTACCGGGCTTTGAACCCGAATTTCGGGGCCGGGGCGTTGCAAGTAACGGTCGTGGAGAGCGACGTTCCCGGGTTCTCCCTCGGGAACGGCGTCGCCGGGGTGATTCTTTTAGAGGAACCCGCGAGCGCGACTGTTCCGGCGGTCGCCACCCCCCCCGGTTCCGTCGGCATAGTGCTGAAGTCAAAGCCAATCGGGGTGGTTTCCCTTTCCCTGTTCGAAGCCACCAACGCCACGAACGTGTTGAACCCAAACGCGGTGGCTAAGAAAAGACGACTGCTACTCGCGGACAACGTCCCGGTGGACGCGAGTGACCTGCAGGTACGGCCGTAGGGGCTTTCCCAAATCCAGGCACACTGTTTTACCGAAGCTGGTGACTGTTGTCCATACATCGCGATATACTCGTCCTGCGAAGGGACGTTTTACCTCTGCCGATTGTCAGAGTAATTACTCTATCACATTACGGAAGACTGACACTTCTTTTCACAACCTCAGATGACCATCCAGTCCGGCGCCACGCTTCGGTTCACGGAGAGCGACTGGTTTGTACCGAAAGAGGTGGTGCTTTCGGGGGTTTGGAAAACGGGGGACCAGGGGCGGCGGACGGTGACTTTTTGCGGAACCGTCGACGCCCCCGATGACCCGGCGTATTTAACATTAGACGCGCCTTGTTTCAACACCGTGCTCACCGAGTTCGGCGCCGAAACCGGACCACGCGCGGTGAGCTTCGACCTCGGCGTGGACGTGGTGGTTGACCAGGTTTCCGCAAACGCGGTTTCGTCGCTCCCCGCGCTGTACCAGCGGTTCACCGGGTTCTGGCGCGTACGCGCGTTTCTCGCGGTGAACGGCGTCCGAGTTACCTCTCCATCCGAGGTGCCAATCGCAGTCACCCCCACCCCCATCGCCCTTTCCTTCCAGGTCGACGAAACCTACTTTGCCAACCGCGACGCGGTGGACGCGATGTTCAACCTGGACCCGGCCGTTTACGAACAGTGGACGCCTTCCCTGAAAAGTATCGCGGGGGTGGAGCTTGTCTGGGGCGCGACGGATTCGGTGACGGGCCTCACGAACGTCACCGGAAAAGTGACGAAGATGGGCACGTACTTCCTAGGCCAGGCGTTCCCCGCCCTGGTGGTGGACAACCCCACGGTCGCCCCCATGTTCAAGGAAAAAGGCGTCTCGTCAAGCGTGCTTCACGGCCTCACAATCCAGCCCGCGGAAATCGCGGTGGATTACCCGGTTGCGGTGACGAGCGCGACGCTCGGGATGAAGGTACGTATGTCAGGCTTTCCCAAATCCCGGACGACTGTTTGCCGGTTGTCCAGAGTAATTACTCACTCACATTACGAAATACTGACACTTTCTTTTATTTATCGTAAGCGGTTCAACCCGAACACGGACGTGCTGAACCTGCCGCACTGCGTCCTCACTGGCCAGGACATCACGGAGGGGTGTGTTTTAGGTCCAACCGACAACGTCTTCGCCATTTACTTCCCCGCGCTCGGTGAGCTCACCGTGCGGAGCGTGAACGACGTTCCGGTCACAATCGCGCGACGACGACGAAGGTTGCTTGCGGGAAGAAACCTGCTCGCCGTCACCGAGCCCACCACCGAGGATTTCACCGACGTGCTTTCTGGGGCTGAGTTTTCCGATCCCGACGTCGATCCGAGCGGCGAAGCGCGGGAGGCGCAGGTCAGCGTGACGGACGACTCGAACCAAGTCGCGAGCGGGCCGGACGTGGAAATTCCCACGCAACCCACGAACGACCTGCCGAACGTTTTTCTTCAGTCCTGTTTCGTGGTAACGGAAGGCGTCGCGGTGGTGGACGACGCGCTGAACAACGTGCTTCCCGTGACGTACTACGAAAAAGAAACCACGTTCCTCAACACACAAACAATCGTGTTTGACCCGGACGGCACCGTGCTTACGAAAGCGGAAGGTACGCTTTTTCTTTTTCAAACACGGAATTGATGATCACAAAATACTTTTTTTTTTTTGAACTTCCGTCGGCCTCCCTGTTTGCCGGCTTTGTCCCGACTGTTTGCCCGCACCCCCACCTACTCGACCGGAACGTACACTTCTCGACCACTACCCTTCCCACCGCGACTTCGAACCGGCGACCGGTTCCACCCGTTAACCGTTACTAACCATCGGACTACCCCAACTTTACCGTGACTATTTGCCCCTATTATTACTCCCAGTCACGTTCGACCCCGCGTACGAAGCCAACGACGTGATTACGTACCAGCAGGGTTCCGATGAACGGGCCGCGGCGTTCGACGCGGCGGGTATGAACGAAACGGACTACCTACCGGCAGACTTGGGTGACCTTACAATCACCATCACCTCATCCACGCAGTCCGGAGGCGTTTCCCAGAACAAAGTTTTGATCACGGGAAGCGCCTCCTTCGCGGCGTACGTCTGGGTGTTCAACTCCCTGCAGTTCAGTAACGCGGGTCCGCTCATCACGAACCTTCAACGGAAAATCACGTACACGGTGTACGACGCGCTGGACGACGCCAGCGTGTTACCAACCGGCCTCGACGTGACCAAAAGCGACTGCGAGGGGTACCTAATAATGGACCTAATCAACGTCAACGACCCGCCCGTGGCGAACGCGGTGCAGACGGTGCTCGTTATCACGCAACCCGGGGGCACAGCGGACGGCTCCATGCTCGCCACGGACCCGGACTCCCCAACGATCTGGTACAACATCACGTGCTTCCCCTCCAAAGGAACCGTGACGATTCTGGACGTGAACACCGGGTCCTACCGGTACACGCACGACCCGGATATGCCCGGTACGTATTTCCCATTGAACTCACACCGCCTCTGCGATTGCCCATACTCGTCCTGCGAAGGGACGGCTGTGCCTCTGACTGTTTACGTAATACACGTTACGAGAGACTGACACTTTCGGCTTTCATCGTATCAGGCACGGATACGTTTGTTTTTTTCGCGTGGGACGGGTTTCTGGTTTCGCGGTTCGCCACCGTCACCGTGCGTACCGGGACCGGCGATTTCGCCCCCGTGTCGTCAACCCTCACCATGGAAGTTTGGGAAAACTCGCCGACCCTCGGGCAAATGCCGGGCACGGACCCGGACGGGTCGGATGACCTTTACCGGTACCAGATCGTGGTGGAGCCCGAGTCGCCTGCTTCTTTAGTTTTGACAGACGAAGTCGCCGCGCTGTTCAGGCACAACCAAGCGGGGGGGTTCACGTACACCGCTACTTCGGTCAGCGCCACCGTAGCGCGCGTGGCGCAAGCCATGGCCAACCTCCCCGCCGACTTCGACTTCAACGCCGTGCGCAGGACCACGGAGCACCCCGGGTACCGCGCGGACTCGTTCCAGTTCAAGATTGTGGATAAGTCGGGTTTGGTCAGCGAGGTCGCGACGGTTTTCATCAACGTGCGGCTGACCAGAGAAAGCAACACGCCTCCGATTTCGTCGCCCCTGGCGTTCGTGACCAGCGAAAACGTCGCCCTGAGCGGCGCGTTCGTGAAGTTCCAAAGCCTAGACGCGGAGAGCCCGGATAACCTGCGGCACGCGATTCACGAAACCGAGGCTGGGGTGGTTCCTGTTTGGGCGACGCCTGTGTTGGGAAAAATAACCCCGCTGGACCCCACCAACGTCAACGACCCTCGGTTCGTGTACACCCCCAAGCCTTTCTTCCACGGAACGGAAACGCTTCAGTACGTCGCCATCGACGCGCACGGCGCTCGGTCGACTCCTGTTGATTTGGTGGTCACCGTTACCGAGGTGAACCAGCCCCCACACGGCGCTTGCAGTGTTGGCAGCGCCATGGACACAGACGTGAAGCTCGCGATGGGTGCCGGCACCGAGTTCACCGTGGGGGCTGCCTCGGGCGCGGAGCTGGCGTCAGACGTGCAGGCGAAAGCCACCGCAGACATCGGTACGCTAAGGGAAACCTTCGTGTCGTACCAACGCGTCATTGTCGAGCTAAACAGAATGGCGAACATGTCCGCGACGTGGAACGAAACCGAAATAGACACGGCCGGCGTGAACGCCACGGATTTGGCGGCGGTACTACACATTCCCGGCGGCGCCTCGGCGACCACGGCGTTGGCGTGCGGCGATTCCGCCACAGTTATCAGGGCGCCGCACACCGCCGACGTCGGGCTCGTTTTGCTCGCCTTCGACGTGGACAACCTGCTTGGCACGCCGTTGACGTATCTGTTGAAGCAAACCCCGGTTCGTTCCGACGACGGACGCGCCGCGGGTGCGGTTTTCAAGTGGCAACCCCCTGTACGGGTGAACGACAGCGACGCAAGCGCCGGGTTCGCCCATTCCTTTTCCGACGACGTGTTTATGGACGCGAACAAGCTTTCGGTGGGACCAATCCAACCGTTTCCAAACACGAACGACATCCCCGCGCTGGTTTTCCGGCCCGCCACCGGTATCAACGGCGAAGTCGTCCTGAGGTGGGCCGCCGTTGATTCGTTCGGCGCGGAAGGCCCCGAAAGCGTCACCACGTTCAAAGTGCAGTGCCCCGGCGGCGAAACCGTCGCCGGCCCTCTTTGTACGCCGTGCGCCCCCGGGACGTACAACGACCGCGTTTTGCTTGACCAAACCACGTGCAGTGAGTGCCCTCCTGGCACGCAGACCCCGGTTCCGGGCTCAACGCGGTGCAGCGCGTGCCCCCCTGATACGTACACCGCTCTGCCGGGAACCGGCACCTGCGGCGCGTGTCCTGCGAACATGAAATCCAACTCGGGCGCCTCCGCGCTCACCGCGTGCCGGTGCGAAATCGGCACCGTGCAGCTCTCGGACACGCAGTGCTGGCCTTGTGACCTGTTCAGGACGAAGTGCGAGGTCTTGGGACGGGAGCTCCCGATTCCATACAAAGGACACTGGCAGGACCCGGGCGAACCGCGGCGGACCTACGACTGCATCCCGAGCGCGGCGTGCGTTGAGAAGTTCACCGAGGACGAGGTGAAGGACCGGCGGTGCGCGGGTCAGCGGTTCAAACGATTATCCGGGGACGTCGCGTACGTCGGGGACGGGTGCTACCAGTGCCAGGCGAACCACTACAGGCACGCGGGGCACTGCCATTCGTGTGGAAGCGCGTCGAGGGCGCGATGGCGTCTCGCCGCGCTGGTGCTTCTGTACGCCGCCATCGTCGGTCTTTTGCTTGAAGTCGCCGGTTCCCCCGCGGTCGGCGCGTTAGGTATTTTGGTCACCTTCCTGCAGATCAGCGCTTCAATGAAGTACCTCTCCATTGCGTGGCCCAAAGACATGTACGCGTGGCTCACGGTGACGAGCGCTTCGTACCTGGACCTCGAGCTGTGGGCTGGGGAGTGCGTGAGCGGTAAGTGGAGCTACTTCGCCAAGTACACCGTGGCGATGGTGCAGCCCCTGGTGTGGCTGTTCATCATCGCCATCTCCGTCTTCGCTAGAGTCGCGCGTCGCGTTGCAGTGGAGTACCACCGCCGAGCCCGGGATGCGGTGCGCACGAGGGTTAACGTCAGCAGGAGGTGGCTTCACGGCCAGGTCGATCCCGACGCGACGCAGTGGAAAGAAACCGCGAACGCGCGACACGGGTTACCCCTGGACCGCCCGACGCTTGTCGACGAAAGCGACGTGTTCACCGCCGCGGAGAAACTGGACCTTCGCAACGCCTCGGGGTCCGATTTCGACAGAGTCATGGACTACGCCAAGTACAAAGGCGTCACCATGGACGACATGGATGTAGCTGATGCGGAGATCCCGCTCGGTAAGCGACCGCTGAGGTATTTAGTCAAGGTAAGTATTGGGCCTTTCCCAAATCCGCCTCCCTGTTTGCCCATACAAGACTGACACTGTTCTTTTAAAATCAAAGGCGTACACCCTGGAAACCCTGGAGCGCGCGAAGCCGACGTGCATGTTACTGTTCCAGTGGGGTTACTTTCTATTGGCGCAGCAAGCGGTTGCTTTTTTCGACTGCGAGGGAAACAACAACGGGTCCTCGCTGTTAAGAGCGGACCCGTCCGTGACCTGCTGGCGAGGCACGCACCTTTCATACCTCCCCGCCGCGATTGTAGGCCTGCTGGTGTACCCGTTTGGGATGCTCGCCTTTGGCTTTTTCTTCGTAAGGCGTTTCCGCGCCGACGGCCCGCGCCCGCGGGTCAACGCGCGGATGGTGTTGATCGCCAACGGGGCGGATGCGGAGGCTTTGAAAAAAGCGGCTGTTTTCGAACACAACTTCGGGTTGCTTTACAAAGACGCGCGCCCGGAGTGGCTTTACTGGCACGTGGTGGACATGGGCAAGAAACTGGCAATCGTGATTTTCCGCGCGCTCGTGCCGTTTCCTATTTCGCAGACGTTACTTTGCATGTCCCTCCTGTTTTGCGTCGCCCTTCTCGCCGCGAAAGCCACGCCGTTCCGGTACCGCACCTTAAACCTGGCGGAGATGCTTTCGTGCAACGTCAACGTGCTGGTGTTGATTTTCGGGTACTTCTTCCAGCTCAACATCTGGGACGAGTCTACCACGACGCGCGTGGCGATCGCGGCGAACGTGTTGATCGCGGCGACGATTTTACTTCTGTCATTCGCCGTGTGCCTTGATCTGTTCCCGTGGATCAAGATCTTCATCGCCATGGTGATGAACCACGCCAACGCGCTTGACCAGGACGGGGTTGTTAAAAAACTCAACACCTCGGTGTCCGGCCCGCAAGGCTACGCGCTGTTCGTAATCCCGCCCTCGTCCAAGTGGAGGCAAAAGGCGTGGACAGTGGTCAAGAGCGGCCTGTTCGACCGCTTCCTGCTGGTAGCCATCGCGATGAGCACGGTGATTACGTTCGTGGAGCTGGTACCCCTGGCGCCAGGCCCGCGAGCGCGCGTCGACGTCATAAACGACTTCTTCACCGTGACGTTCGTGGGCGAAGCGGCGTTGAAAATAATCGCGTTAGGGTTCGTGTTAGGACAGCACGCGTATTTAAGAGACACCTTCAACTGCCTGGATTTCGTGGTGGTTATTATGAGCGTGATTCTTTGGATCGCGGAGAACGGCGGCGACGCCCTCGGTGGAATCCGTAGCGCACGGTTCTTCAAGTACCTGAAGTTCTTCAAGCTGAAGTACATCCGGTTTCTTCGAATCGGCCTGCAGCTCCGGAACATGTCGGGCGGGCACGTCGCGGCGATGTACCGCAAGGCGAGGGAGCCGGACAGCGTCAGGATAAAGCAAGTCATGAAAAAAGCCAAGATGGTGTTCCACGAAAAGTACTGCGAAATCATGCACAGCAACTTGAGGGATCTACCAACCATGGTGTGCGACGGCGCGATTGATTTGATCGAGGAGCTTTGGAAGGAGGGGTACGACCCGGAAAGCGTGATGTTGGTGTCGCAGCAACTGCACGCGGTGCGGCACAACGTGAACCCCGAAAACCTGGAGACGGTTTACGAGTGGCTCGCGTTTCACGCCAAGCACGGCGAGAAGACCGCGTTTCTGGACAGCATGATCGTCAGTAGGGATTTCATGGCCAGCGTCGGCGATGCGAAGGTCAAGGCGCTGATGGCGAAGCACGGCCCGAACAACCGGGAGGAGCATTTCGCCATGTCCGGCGAGGAAAAGGAATTCGCCAAGGACGTTGCGAGCGAGTTAAGAAGGCGCAAAATCTCGTCTGGCGGCGACTTACCACCGAGCGACCCGCGGGGCGTAAATTTAGACGTCGGTAACGCGCGGTACGACGACGAGCGCGAGGACATGAACAACCACCCTGGTATGACGGAAGGCCGGGAAGGCCGGAAGCTTCGCAGCGGCTACGGCGTTGATTCGACTTACATGACCGCGGAGGAGCGGTTGGCGGGCGAAACCCTGGACCTGACGGGGGAGAAACAAATCCAACACGCGGGGTGGGGGTCCGCGAGCGCGCGGAAGCGACGATGAAGCTTTCATTCGCTCACGAATGCTTCCCGGGCCTCAGCACTTAAACAACAACAAACAACAACTTCCCAAAGAGGAAGAAAACAAAAAAAAACTTTTGCAAAAGTCGCGTCGGCGGACATACGCGCCCCGACGCGACTTCCGTCGAAGCGCAGGAGATTACGGCCCTGCATCTCGACGTGTATCACCATTATTCAATAACTATTATGTTTATTTCAACTTCGTTCACTACCCTTTCAGAATACCGTACACACAAGGTATACCTACCCCATGTTTCCTTTCCTTCCCAGCGACGCTTCTTTCAACACCTTTTCCGTCGTCGTCTCCGCTTCCTCGCGTCGCTCCCGCGCCGCGATTCGCTGTGCGATGCCCACCAGATCCGCACTCAAATCCTCCGGACCAATCACGGCCGGGTCGTTCTCCACCTCGTCCACGTCGTCAAGACTCGCGGGCTCGGCCTCGCCCTCGCGAAACTCGGGGGCGCTTTCCATGCCGATGGCGTCGAGTTCGGATTCTTTTTCGTTTGTTTGCGTTTGTGTTTTTTTCGACTCGACATCGGTTTTGTGCCCAGCGTCTCTTCCCTTCTCCAAACCCGGTCCGTCCTCCAGCTCAGGCGGGTTTCGCAGTCGCGCGCGTGCATCGGCCGGGAGGTCACGTACGTCGCGTTCGCCCGGGTGTTTTTCGCCCCTCTGTGTCTCGAACGCGGCGTGCCCACCGAACACGCGCAAGGCACCTTCCCCGGTTTCCACGCTGTCGCCTCCGTAAGGGTCCGTTTTGCTATTGCTTCCTTCGTTTACCGGAAACGCGTCGCCGCCAACAGAGCCGCCGTGCCGGTGTTTCGCGAAAGCGTCGTGGCCGGTGAAGGTTTGGAAACCGTGCCGCGAGTACGCGCCGTGAGGTAACGTCCGGGCACCTGAATCGAGTGTATGAGCCGCGAGACCGGCGTGGGTGAATCGCGGATCCAGTGGTTGCGGGGGCTCGGATGCCAAAAATTTGCAATACACGACGGTACACAACAACGCCCACGCCCCGATCCCGGCGAGAACGGTCGCCGCGGTTATTCTTTTGCGCATGCCCATAGACACCGCGTCACCTCGCGACGCCTCTCGCCACGCCGGAGGCTTATCTCCGCGCGCGACGTCGTGTGAGTGAAGAGCGCTGTTGTTTGGGCGAAACGAATTTTTCGTTGTCAAAGTAAACTCAACAACGATGTGACGCAAAAGAAGCATAGTTCAGGCGCGCGCGTCGGTTGCGACGAGGGCGCGTCCCTGGGATGTGTCGCGTGTGCCGCGCCCGCGGGTTGATTCGAGGCGCGCGACACGGCGGTGGTCCAAACGGCCTCACCGTCGTCCACGGACCGCTTCCCGTGGTGGACCACGACGACGACGGCGAGGATGACATTCTGTGCAGCGTCGCGACCGCCGACGACGACGCGCACGCAACAACGTTCCCACCACCCCCCCCCCGAACCGTTCGCGTGGTGGTCGGCGCGGGCGTGGCCGGTACGTGCTGCGCGGAGGAGCTTTGCCGTTTGCGCCCGGAGGACGCGGTGATTTTAGTCACGATTGGCGACGTCGTGAAGAGCGTGCAGCACGTGGAGAAGGTAACGCGGAACATCGAAGTCTTCGACGTGGTGGAGCGCCCGGTTTCCGCGCTTGGGCACGAAAACCTCACCGTGTACCGCGCGCACGCGGTGGCCATGGACCGCTTGAAGAAGGAACTGTACCTGGAGCGGGAAGACCAGGAAGACTCAAAAATTGGGAAAAGGGACCACGAAGAAGAAGAGGCGAAACAAACCCTGTCTGGCTTTAAACCGAGGGACGTAAAGACGTGGACGCTTAGGTACGACCAACTCGTGGTGTGTTCCGGCGCGGCGCCGCGGGGGATTTTTTCTTCGTCGCAAAAACAAACCACGGAAGAAAACCAAACCCAAACCCAAACCCAAACCCAAACCCAAACCCAAAACAAAACAGCGGCTGCGGTGACCGTTACCGTCCGCGACGTGGAGAGCGTGTGTGAGCTTCGCCAACGGCTGCGTACCGCACGGCGCGCGCTGCTGGTGGGCAACGGGGGCATCGCGATGGAACTCGCGGACGCGCTGTGTCGAGCTTCCGGTTCCGCGTCGACGGGCAGTTCGGTTTCGAAAATATCAAAACACGTTTCCTTGAACAAAGAGAAAGATCAACTCCACACGCGCGAGTTGGTTTGGGCGGCGAAGCACTGCACGATAGGCGATGCTTTTTTCGACCGCGACGCGTCCGCTTTTCTGCAGACGCTCGCGGAACGGAGTGGGTGCATGCAGGATGCTTGCGCAACGGGCGCGTCTCGTTTGGGTTCCAACGAACGCGGCGGCGGCGGTTGGAAGGACGAGAAACACGCGGACGGCGAGGGCAATGGCGCGTCTTTGTCGGCGGGCACGGGTAAGCGTGTGAAGCGCAAACGAGGAACACACGAAACGGAAGGAACCGTTTCCAGACCGAACAGCCCAACCGCAGTCTTGTCACGGGAAACGGCCTTTGGAAACGCGGCGGGCCCGGATTGGGTGAGCCGGCTGGGCGCGGGCGTTCGAGGTAAGCACGGTTCTGGAAACAGCGGTTGCGAAAAGTTCGGGTTGAAAATTCTAAACGACGTCCACCTGGTGGACGTGGAGGCGTGGGGCGGTGTGGAAGAAGGAAAAGAACGAGGAGACGAAGGGGATGCAAAAGAAGAAGAAAAAGAAGGAAAATACGGGACCGAAACCGAAACCGAAACCGAAAAATGGCCCGCCGTCGCGGTGCTGAGCGACGGCCGGCGTCTCGGCGTGGACGTGATCGTCGCCGCGACGGGCGTGGACGCGTCAGTGCGGGTGGACTGGTTACCCACCGAGCATTTCCCGCGAGGCAAGGATGGCGGCATCGCGGTTACCGAAACCTTCCAATCCATCGGGGACCCTTGCGTGTTCGCCGCGGGTGATGCCGCGAGCGCGGAAACACGAACCGCCGATACCTCCACACACTGGTTTCAAATGCGAACCTGGTCGCAAGCGAGGTCGAGCGGTACCTACGTCGCGAGGGTGATGGTGGGCGACGCCGATTCCGAGGTACGTGTTGCGCGTTTCCCAAATCATAGACGACTGTGTTCCCACACAAGACTGACACTTTCTTTTATTTATCGTAAGGCGTTCGGGTTCAACTACGAGCTGTTCACGCACACCACGATTTTTTTCGGGAAGAAGTGCGTGCTGTTAGGGCGGTACAACGGACAGAAGTTCGGTGAAGAAGATGCGGGGGATTTGAAGAGCTACGCGAGGAGTACGTTTTCGGACGAGAGCGATTCTCCCAAAGATTCAGGCGAAGTCGAACCCGACGTGTTCTGCGGCGGCGCAGCGGGTTCCAACCAATCAAAATCCACCGACACCAGCACGTTCGTCCGAGTGCTTCTTCACAAAAACAAGATGGTCGGCGCCGTGCTTTTAGGCAACACGGACTTGGAAGAGACGTTCGAGAACCTGATTCTGGACCAGATCGATTTAGCGCGATTCGGGGCGTCGCTTTTAGACCCCGAGGTAGACTTGGAGGATTACTTCGATTGAGCGTAGAGTTACTTCTAGTTGCTTCAATTTCGTTGTATTAAGGTTTTGTTTTAATACCTAAAGAATGTGTGCCCTCTCGTGACTCGTACACGTCGTTTAAGTCATCGCGAGTACACTTTTGTGCGATGATACTTCGACTTCGTATGAGTAGTTGGTCACTGGGACAGGAACTTCTTACATGTTCGCGGCGAACACGGCGGCGCGCTCGGCGGCTTCGAAAGCCTTGGCGCAGGCGGCTTCGTTGGTGGCGCCGGTGCACTGCGCTTCCATGGCTTCGAGGGCACCCGCTTTGCCCATCTCAAGCACTTCGTCCGCGGGGATCAGGTTCAGGCCGTTGACGAGCTCTTGCGCGACCATGCCGGAGATGGCGACCATCGCGACGCGGCCGTTGTTCACTTCCTTGAGCTTCATGTCGTTGAGCCACACGTCATCCTTGCCGGCGCTGAGCTTCAGGGGGTCGAAGTTGTAGTCACCGGGGGTGTAGTCGTCCTTGAGGAGGAACAGCTTGTCCGCCTCGAAGGGGTTTTGCCACGCGGTCTGGACGCGGTTGGCTTCGATGGTGAAGATCACGGCGCCGAGAAGGCCCCAGAACGTGCCGGGGACTTGCTGGAAGTGATCGATGGCGGGGCCGGTGATGTTGGCGTCGAAGAGGAAGGCGGAGCCTTCGACTTGCTCGCCCACAAGGAAACCGAGCGAGGCGAGCATGGCGATGCGGCCGTGGGTGATCTCGACGTCCGCGTACCTCTGCGCTTCCTTCTCGTCGATGCCGTTGTAGAAGCCGAAGAAGTCGACGCCTTCGGGGAAGGGGGCGCAGCCGGCGACGATCCCAGCCTGGGTGGCGGCCTTGATGTCGGCGTACTTCTTGCCCGCGGTGCTCTTGGTCTTGCCGGTGACGGCGACCTTGGCGGCGGCGACGATGTTCATGGAGCAAACGCAGGACATTGTGAAGTTGAAGGGGGTTGGGTGGGGGAGGTGGAGGGTGTGCGGAAGAGTGAGGAGCCGCCGCATTGCGGAACGCGTTTGGTACAATCCTCGAAACGTTTTTTAGCCAGGCGTTTGACATGACTGCGGTGAAACTCTCGGATGAAAATTGCGCAGGAGAGGCTCTGCGCGTTTTGACGCGAAAAACGCGAGAAAAGCGTGAAAAGAGAGACGTGGCACGCTCAGAACGCGACCCGTGTGTCTTTTGAATGTTCTTTTTGGACCTCGTGGCGGACCTCGTGGCATCCCACGTCACACGTTCGATGACTTCAAATAGACCGTCAAAATCGTCACATCACGAATTGGCCGCAATTACCCCTCGTTCTTGAGTTCACGGGCGAGCGAGACTGACAGAGTGCGCGAGGGCGAGAGAGCGAGAGGCCGAGTCGCGAGTCCCGTGTGGTTTTTGGCAAAAGAGTTTCGGTATTTTGGCAACGCTCGCGCGCTCTACTTCCTTCGGTCCACGCTTCCCGTGGACCCTACCGGGTTTTCGGGTTCAGGGATGTGTTTATTATGTCCGATGCTACCTCCTCACGCTTTTCTTTTTGATCGTCATTGCCCTTTCACGACTACCGTCCCCCACCGTCCCTCCAACTCCGACTAAACATCATTGTTACCAATCAGTGAGGCTTCGGCACGAAATCATCCACGTAGAAGTTCCTCGTGGCTTTTGGAAGGGACAACACCATGCCGTCAATTTCCTTGCTCGCGAAGACCTGACAACCAAGCCGGGAGGTTTCCGTCAGCCCGAACGCCAAGTCAAGCATATCGTTCTCGTCGTCATCAGGTTCGGGGAGGGAATCATACACCTGCGTGGAGTTAATAATCACGTGACACGTGGAACACGCTAAGCTCCCTTCGCACGCCCCCTCGAGTTCGATGTCGTTTCGGTGCGCGACTTCCAGCATGGACTGGCCGATAGGGGCCTGGGTTAGGGTTTTGGGGTGTTCGGGTTTGAAGGTCAGAACGGGGTGGCGGGTATTGGGGACGAGTTTTGAAGGATGACCGAGGGTTGAGAAGATCTCACAGATCGCAACTTTGCTTGTGCGATCTGGCGCATGTCAATCGCTGCTCAGACCTGGAAAGGTACGCGTTCGGTACGTCACAAGTACCGTACCTTCACCGTTGTCACCGAGCCGTCTTTTTCGTGGAACGTCACGTCGATTGTTTCTGTCGTGTCACCCGAACCTCCGTGGCCGTGGCCGTGTCCCGAGAAAGCCGCGCTCGCGCCCGCGAAACCCCGGGTGGAGCAGCAATTGTGTATCGCCACGTCTGCCCTCGGCACGACCCCAGAGCGCGCCACGGGTGCGGCCAGCGCGCTCTTCGTCGCCGCGGACCCCTGAACGCGCGCCGCAGTCGCACCGCGCGACGCCACCCGGCGGACCACCTCGCAGCCGGCACGAAGCATCACGTCAGCCCCTCGTGCGCGCTTGCGGTGCCGAGTGAAAACGGGGCAGAACTTCTTTGGCCAAATCGGTATATTGTGTTCAAAGGGGTTTTCTCCGCCACAATCAGACTGCGCCTCGGTCCTTCGACCGGGCCAGCCACCGCGGGATGGTCGCCGTGGTGCATACGTCCTTGTCCGCGCTGCTGAACGACGCGTCCGCGCTGGAGGAGGTACGTTTCGGGTGTTATCCCCCGCGCGGGTTCGACTTCTGCCCCCCGTTGTGAAACAAACGCGGGTTGATTCACACCCCGATCGAATTACCCAATTGCCACACTGACGTCCGCATTCCCCCCATGTGCGCAGGCCACCGGTTCCGAGCAAGCCGCTCTTGTCATCTCCCTGGCCGAAGCCAGGCGGATCGTCGCGCCGCGTGACGTGCCCTACGACTCGGACTCGGACGAGGAAGAGTTCGTCGGTCAGTTCCCCGGCGAAGCACACGGGCACGATCCAAACAAGTACGCCTTTGGCGTCCGGCCCGGCCCGGGTTTGGTGGTCACCACTTCCCCCCCGGGCGGGAAGCGCGCCTTCGGGGCCTCGAAGCCTGGCCGCAACGGCGTGGACGACAGAAAAGCGGGTTCGTCTCCCAAAGCAAAAGAAGACAAGGAAGCAACCGCTGTGTTTAAAGACGAAACCTTGGACGAGGCGTTCAAGAGGTACGACGTGGATGGTTCCGGGTTTTTGGATTACGGCGAAGCCAGCGTGGCGCTCGCGGATATGGGCGCCCTGGAAGGCGTCCTCGCCAGTAAAGCAGGTGAGCTCTTTGAAACCTTCGACGTTGACGGAGACGGGCAGGTTGATTTAGACGAGTTCAGGGAACTCGCGGCGAAGGTCCGGGATTTAAGAGGGTCGGTGAACTCGAAACCCACGCCCGAAGTGCCCGAGGGGTTTTTTGAATCCGCCGCCGCGCAACCGCTGCGGAAATCCTTCGCCGCGTTCGCGGCGTTTGGAAAAGGCAACCTTCGAGTCGGAGAAACAGTGGAGCATGTCAACGGTAGAGACTGGGCGAAGCTGGTGAAGGACTGCGGGCTGGTTGGGGGGAGCGTCAACGCTGCGGCGGCAGATATCATCTTCGCCAGGACCGTCCCGAAAGGCCAGCGCGTGTTGCGATGGGAAGACGGGAGTTTCCTCACCGCCCTCGCGGTCGTCGCGGCGGAGCACAGGGTGACGTTCGGGCAAGTCGCGCAAAGGGTAAGCCAGTGTGCGCCCGCGAACGCGGATCAGCGCGTGGAACAGGCGGGGGCGGGGGCGAGTGAGCGCGCGGCGGCCGCGGCGGCGCGAGCGGCGGCGGAAACCGCAAACGGCGCCGCCCCCGGGCCGGACGCGACGTCGCGCGCGGCGCTGCGTTCCATTTTCGCGCAGTACGCCGCGCCCGGTGATGCCGGCGATAAGAAGTCCCTCGGGCACTTGAGCGCCCTAGACGCCCTGCACGCGCTTTCGGACGTGGGCGCGCTTCGCAGGCAAAGCCCGGAGGTGTGTTTGACACTGGTCACGCGCGCAGTGGACGAGAGCCTCGGCGTGGCGCCCGACGGACGCGTCGCGTTCGGCGCGTTTGAACGGTGCGCGCAAGGTTTGGTCACGGCAAGGGGGGGTTCCGGTAAAAGCGGGTCGTACAAACCCCCAGACGACATACAGTTACCCCTGGACCAAAGGAACGCGCTACGTTTGTCTTTTGAGACCTTTGCCGGCACCGGCGCCGGCGGCGGGATGGCACCGGAACAGTGGGAAACCGTGGTGCGCGCGTGCGGTTTACTGGGCGCCAAGTGCAGTGAATCAACCGCGGGTGTTATTTTCGCCAAGTGCAAAAGCGGGTCGGGGAGTGGGAGCGCCACCGCGAAGCTAATAACCCCCGAGGGGTTCACCCAGGCGCTGGCGCACGTCGCCCTGGAGTACGACGTGAAGGTAAGTATGTCAGGCTTTCCTAAATCCCATGACTGTTTGCGCATACAAGACTGACACTTTTCTTTTTACGACGTGAAGTTTGACGTCGTGGCGCAGCGGGTTGTTCGGTGTACGCCGAAAGAAGGAGAGGGGTTTTCCGGTACGAAGAAACCGCCCAAGTCCCCGGTGAAACCAAAGTACATCGAGCCTAAAACCACGAGCGGGGGCGGCGGCGGGAAGGTTGCGGTGGTGCCGCCAAACGATTTGGCCGTTTCCGAAAAGGCATCGGCACACAAAACCGAGTCGAAATTGGTTGACCCACAAAACCACCCACAAAACCCGGTAAAACCCCAAACCCCGAACCCGTTGACCCTGGACCTCGGGGTCGTCGTGAGCGGGTCGGGACGGCCTAGTAGCGCTGACGTCACCGCGCCGGCGTCGCCCGCGCGGTCCGCCGAGAAAAGCCCGCGGTCGTCCGCCGCGAGCAGTTTCACCGGCGAAAAGAAAACGCCGTTGCCTCCGCCAAAGGAGATCCCGTTGACTTACCGCGCGGCCGGTGCCGAGCTGCGACAAGCGTTCGCGGTGTTCGCGGACCCGCCACGACAGGACCGAGCGGAGGATCGCGAAGCCAGAGCCGGGGCGGTCGGGGATTTCTCACTAAGCGTCCACTCCTGCGACGCCGTGAAGTGGGGACAGGTGATGCGGGTGTGTAACTTGGTGGGCGGCAGCCTCACTGTCGACGTGGCGCGGGAGATTTTCCGAGTCTCAGGCGCGCCACTCTCCGAGGACGGACGGATGAGGTACGACGAGTTCCTCTGGGCGTGCGCCACCGTGGGTGGCGTGCACGGGGTGGCGTTCCGGGAGGTGGCGAACCGGGTGGTGGGCGTGGCGAATAAGCACTCGCAGAACTTGACCGAAAAAGGAAAAGGCGACGACGCGGGCGCCGGCGTTTCCGCGAAAACGAAGGAGGAGAAGAAGAAAAAGAAAAGCATGTTCGGGAGTTTGTTTTGATGAGTTACGTAGTACTCACGGAACTCTCACGTAACAACTACCGTCCCACCAAGTCGATTTACGTAAAACACGGGTCAGGTCACCTTACTACCTACTTTCAGTCCAACCACCGTCTCACCAGTCGTCTAATCTCCCTTGTCTAATTACTCTCTCCAAAACTCTCATCATCCGACGCGTCGTCTTCGTCCGTCGACCGCCGCGAAACTTCGTCCGCGATTCGAAAAGAGTCGCCTTCAAAGGGAACTTGGTCGTTTTTCTTTTTGCTTTTGTCTGTCATGTGTTCGTCTTCTTCGCCGTTGCCACGCACCGCTTGATTCACCATTTTTTCAACCGCCAAGCGCTTCACCTGTGTCTGTGCCGTTTCGATCATCGCGCTGACCTGCGCTCGGTCCTTCGCGGCGGCGAGTTTCTTCGCCGCGTGCGCTTGGGGGCTTGCTTTCCCTTTTCCTTTATCTTTTTCGCTTTCATCCTCCGCCGTTTCCGCCGCTAAGCACTCCGCTAAGTACCCCGAAAGCGTCTCCGCGCTTTCGTTGTACCTCTTTAAGAGAAACAAGCAAATCCCCCCGTCCCTTACGTTGAACCGTTTCACTTCATCCGTGGGGCTGCAGTGCTGCTGGTAGTTCACGATCAAAAGCGCGTTGGAGTACTCCTCCTTGTTGAAGTAGATCTGTGCTTGTTTCAAGAAAAGTGTCAGTGTTGTATGGGCAAACGCAGAGGCGGGATTTGGGAAACGCGCAATTACGTACCTGCTTCAAGTTCGTCAACACCCTGGTGAAGAACTGACGCGGGCGAATGGTTTGGTCGCCGAAGAAACCGCGGTCGATGGTGATGGATGTTTTGGGGGTGGCTGTGCCTTTCTCGGAAGACGTTTGAGGAGAATCGTCCCCCCCCCCCCCCCCCCCCCCCACC
>Ga0222633_1000531_pt1 | contig 32806 bp, 38 predicted proteins | sample AntAcemetageno48_FD_179816 | JGI IMG/M metagenome (GOLD analysis project Ga0222633, IMG submission 179816) | Saline water microbial communities from Ace Lake, Antarctica - #48 | ecosystem: Environmental > Aquatic > Non-marine Saline and Alkaline > Saline | place: Antarctica: Ace Lake | collected...
GCCAAATTCAGGCAGGATCAGTTTTTCCCACATAATGCGTTCGTCAACCTGGGACCGTTCGGCCTTGCGGGGCAGGTGGTCGCGTTGATAGCGGTCCCATAGTTCAGCCATGGTGGGTGCGCCCCGGTCGGCATGACGTTCGCCCATGGGGTCATAACCCTTGTCTACCTCGCGCTTAAGATCGCCAGCTTCGGTTCTGGCTGCCGCCACTGACCAATCAGGATAGCCGCCGATGGTGATGCGTCGTTGGCGGCCACTGACACGGTAATCAAGGATGAATGATTTTGCTCCCCGGTTGGTTACACGGAGCCCAAATCCTTTCACACTGGCATCCCAAAAAAACACCTGTGGGCGGTCTCCCGCGCTCGATTTTCGTGCCAGGGCATCAGTAAGTCTCTCGGCCATCGCGCCTCCTCGTGTCAACACTATGTCAACACATCCAGTTGAACCTTATGGCGCGATTTTGCATCTACTTACAGATGAAGTCAACGAAATAGTTTTATATTACAGGGTAGTAGAGAGTAATCGAAAAAATATGTCAACAAAACAAGGCGTTAGAAATCACGCTAGTTATGGCTCATAACCTGAAGGTCGTAGGTTCAAATCCTACTCCCGCAACCAAAATTCTCTTTGTATATCAAAGAGTTAAAAAAACAGAAAACCGTCCCTCTGGGGCGGTTTTTTGCGTTGTGCACTAAAAATGCACTAAAGGTGCCGCGAAGGCATTATAATTAAAGAGAAAATCTGGGGTCGCAAAATTTTCCCATCTCATTCTTCGTATCCCCAGTCCGGCTCGATGTAACCAAAGTCAGCCACAATTCTTTGGGTCGTTATGCTGGCTTCAATCAGGTCAGGCTCAGGGGCCAGATCCCGACTGATTGTTAATACCGCAGACAGTTGGATTGTGTTTTCCTTTGAAAATTCCTCCGAACCCATATTCACATGATCTTTATCGATGCTGTCATAGACTGAAAAGGAGAAGTCTGCGGTGAACTCCACTATGCAGCTCAGGTCTATCGTGAATGTAACTGTTTCATCATCGGAAGCGATTATCCGGGGATGCGGGAAATCTGAAATTTCCCAGTGCTGCAACGCTGCGTACATACCGTCCCAATCAAGGCTGAGGTGTGAATCCGCCTCAATCGAGAAGTCATTGTCATCTAACCGAGCCTGAATAGTCGTATCGACTTCGCTCGTTAATTCTCCCGCTGCACCGTTCCGTATCATTGAGACAGCCTGATCTGCCACAAAGCGACCGGCATCATTAAAATGATCTAGGGCGACCTCGATGGATTTTAGGCAAATCAGGCGTTCAGATTCTTCCGCGAATTTCTGCCATCCGGAATCATCGCTGACCAACAGAACAAAGCCGCCGTGGTGCATTGCCCAGGTTTCAAGGAGTTATAGCCCAAAGTGGTGTTTTGGCCTCTGAATCAAGCGGCGACCAGATCGACCTCCGTCACCTCAAGACCGTCTTTGAACTTTACCCCAGTTATCACCTTGGTCAAGTAGTCGAAGCCGCGTAATCGTCTCTATTTCTTTTCCGCGCACTGTCCAAGTTTGAACATCATATGCAACATGCCATCACGTGACAGGCACCCTTTTGAACGTTTGGTGCGGTGGCGGATGGTCCCGAAGGTTGACTCAATGGGATTGCTGGTCCGAATACTCTGCCAGTGCTGCGCCGGAAAGTCATAGAAAGCCAACATTTCGTCGCGGTCTTTCTGCAGACAGATAGAAGCCTTCGGATATTTTGGCTCATACATTTTGATGAACAGATCGAAGGCTTTTTCAGCATCAGCTTTTGTCTCTGCTTGCCAGATGTCGTGCAATGAACCTTTGGCCTTCGCCTGGGCAGATTTAGGCAAGCAATTGAGCACATTCATCGTCTTGTGCATCCAACAGCGTTGCTGACGTGTCTCGGGATAGACTTCTTCCAGCGCCGCCCAGAACCCGATGGCACCATCACCAATCGCCAGTTCTGGCCCGTTCATGCCGCGTGATTTTAGCTTTAAGAGAACCTCTCGCCAGCTTTGTGTGGATTCTCGCATGCCGTCTTCAATGGCCAGAAAATGTTTCTCCCCACGTTCATTAACACCAATGATGACCAAGGCGCACAGCTTCATCTGCTCACCCCTCAGGCCGCTATAGACACCATCCGCCCATATGTAGACCCAGCGGTCTTTGTCCAGTGGTTCGTCACGCCAGCTTTGGTATTCCTGACCCCACATCTGCTTCAGCCGCGATACCGTGGTTGCCGACAAACCTTTTGCGTCGGCGCCAATCAATACCTTCAAGGCTTCACCCATCTCGCCGCTCGATACGCCCTTCAAATACAGCCATGGCAATGCCGCCTCGAGAGACTTCGTTTTGCGGACATAGGGAGGAACAAGGGCTGAGCGGAATGTTATGGGTTCCCCAGTCTTGGAACGAACTTTGGGGACCTTGACCGTCACAGGCCCTAAACTTGTCTGTAGATTGCGCTCTGGTAAATGGCCATTGCGGACCACAACAGAATGGCCATCATCGGTGCGCCGGTCAGAATACTGGCTCAGCAGTTCCTGAAGCTCTGCTTCCACAGCTTGATTGATTAACTGCTGCGCACCCGATCTCAGCAAAGCTGTCAGAGGATCGGAAATTGCGTCTCGACTGGCAAATTCTAAAACGTTATTCTTCTTCATGGTGGCGTATCTCCTTTGGTTGGATTGATGTCTCGCAACAACAAGTCAACCTGATACGCCGCTTTCTTTCAAATGCTCAAACACCAGATTCGGTCATAACTCGGTTTCAAGACTTAAGAGAGCCATCGCATCCGGAAATTCGGCCTTCTTCTTCGCATTGTTTTCGAAGGGAGCCTTGGTGTCGAAGTAACGAGCGGTGAGATCGTCAATATCAACGTTCCCGTTCACGGGGACTATGCTGGCCCCGACCTGATCGACGAACTCTGAAACCTGGTTTGAAGCCAACTCGACAGGGTCACCGTCAATGCCAACGGTCCCAGAAACCTGGTCAAAATCAAACCCTGCATTCCAACGTTTCTGATGTTTTCGCAAGGAGGAGGTTAGGTTTGTTCGGGTTTCTTCTGCTTTTTCGCTGATATGCTTTTTGACCTCACGGACGATGATTTCCGAAAAGATGACCGAGATATTTGTTTCCTTGAACTGATCAAGTTTCCGCAGGGTTGCGACGTTCAAGTCATAACCAAGCTTGTAAAAAATGTTCGTATCCAGGCTTATCCCCCGAATGGAGCCTTCTGCAATTGCGTTGCGCAGTTCGTCGTCAGTAAATATTGGCATCGGGTCGGTGTCTTTATTCTGTTAACGCGGAAGTGGTTCGGTTCCTTGGGTTAAAATGTTGAGGTAGGAATCGTAAACGAATGTTTGCCCCCGCTTCTTTCCTGAAGCCTCGCGGAGAATCCCCAGGTCAACAAGATGGTGTATTGATTTCCTTACTGTCGGCGCAGAGATGCCCAATTGGGTGGCCGCCGCAGGCACGCTGATTATGGGTTTCCTTTGCACCAGCTGATGGACCCGAAGGGCGGAGCCTGCGGGACGGCCCAGACCCTCAATCCTGCTTCGATCTTTGTCGAAAAGCTCAATAATTTCGCGGGCCGTGCTGGACGCCTGAATTGATGTCTCCGCTATTCCCTCCAAGAAAAATGCCAGCCATCTTTCCCAGCCACCATCTTCCCGTACGTCCTCAAGCATGTCGTAGTAAAGGCGGCGGTGAGTTTTGAAGAACAGGCTCAGGTAGAGAATTGGGTCTTCGAGGATGCCCTCGACACACAGCATAAGCGTGATCAGCAATCGTCCAACGCGCCCATTTCCGTCTAGGAAAGGGTGGATCGTTTCAAACTGCACATGCACCAATCCGGCCTTTACTAGTATGGGGATCTCTGGCGTTTCGGCGTGAATGAACTTCTCTAAGTCCGACATGCAATCTAGAACATGTTCTGGTGGCGGTGGAACAAACTGGGCATTCCCTGGTCGAGTTCCGCCGATCCAGTTTTGAGAACGGCGAAATTCACCAGGCTGTTTGGTGCTTCCTCGGCTACCTGAAAGGAGAATTTCATGGAGCTCACGTATTAAACGGAGCGATAACGGGAACCCTTCCTTGAGCCGGTCCATACCATGGGTCATGGCCGCAACATAATTGGAGACCTCCTGGACATCATCGATGGGAACGCCTGGAATCTCGTCGTCTTCGTAGAGCAGTAGATCGGAAAGGGAAGATTGGGTGCCTTCGATTTGAGAGGAAAGTAGGGCTTCCTTCCGCACATACATGTATAGAAAGAGAGGCGTATCCGGGAGAATCGACGCCACGCCATTGAGCTGACCAACAGCTCTGTTAGCGGCGTCATGGAGCCCATGGAGCTTGTCCATATCAATTGGTGGGTCTGGGGGGAGTGCCGGGGGAACGAACGCCTCTACCCGTTCGCCAGCGACGGTCGTTGATATGCGCTTACCCAGTCGTGTTTCTTCGCGCTTAATCGACATCTTGCGCATTTTTCCTTTCTTTGGCATTCTTGAAAAGAAAGGATAGCTCAAAATAATTTCTTTGTCATGTTCCTAAAGAAAGGATGCGTGACAGTTGAGCTTGGCTATCCGCTGATCCGCAAGGAATAGGAAAGCACCGGATGGGCGTTGTTGCACGGACCCTGCCGGTACTGTTAGGACGGCCCTTTCCTGATCGATTGGATGGCGTTGATGCCGCACAAATTAAATGACGCGTGGCGTCACAAGTTTGAGAAGAAGCGGTATCGGATTTCGAACTGGCCGCAGTATAATGAAAGCCTGCGCCAGCGCGGCGATGTAACGGTTTGGTTGAGCCCCGAGGTAGAAGCTGCATGGCGTGCAGAGCGCCGCAAGACACGGGGTGGCCAGCCGGTCTATTCTGATCTGGCAATCACGGTCTGTTTGACACTTGGCATCGTTTACAAGCAGCCACTTCGCCAGACTGAAGGGCTTGTGCGGAGCCTTGTCAGGCTCATGGGTCTGGATATCCGAGTGCCTGATTACTCGACCTTTTCACGTCGTGGGACTGGGCTGACCTTGCCGATCAGATCGCGTGCTGAAAAGGATGGCCCGGTCCATCTCGTCGTGGACAGCACCGGTCTGAAGATCTTTGGCGAAGGCGAATGGCTGGAGAATAAGCACAAAACAAAGCCCGGACGCAAATCCTGGCGCAAGCTACACCTTGGGTTAGACCTTGTCAGTGGTGACATCGTTTGTTCGGATTTGACCAAGGACGATGTGGGTGATCCGACTGCCTTGCCTGATCTTCTGGACCAGATTGACGCGGATGTGACCCGGTTCATAGCTGACGGCGCCTATGATGGCGACCCCACCAGCGCCCTGCTCGCAGAGCGGTTTGGTACTGCCGTGGAGATCATCATCCCGCCTCCGAAGACTGCGATTTTGAGCCCCAATGCGGATGACAATCCAACGCTTCGCGACCAGCGCATCACCGTCATAACCACTCGTGGTCGCATGGCTTGGCAGCGGAGCAGCGGATACAATCAGCGCAGTCGAGGAGAGACCGTAATGGGCCGTTGGAAGGCAGTCATCGGCCCCAAACTGAAAGCGCGCAGCTTTCCCAACCAAAAGACAGAAGCCAAGATTGGCACCCACATTCTCAATAAAATGACCGGGCTTGGCCACGCCAAGTTCGAGGTCGTCACTTGACCAAATCTACGGGTAAGGGAAAACTCAACCAAACCCTGACCCGTGCAACAAGGCCCCTTTCCAAGGCAAAAATCCCGTAAGACACCATCAGGAAGTTCATCAAAGTAGTTTTTTAACCATTATTACCTCTGTTTTGAGAGTTGGCTTCCGCATTGGTTATTAGCTGGAAGAGCGGATACTGCCTAAGATGCTAAGCGCTGCAAAGATCACGGCGGCAACGCAGACGATTGACGGACCTGCTGGCGTGTCAAAAATGTAGGCCGCCCGCAGTCCAACCAAAGCCGATAAACTACCGATGCCTGCTGCGACCAAAGCCATGCTTTCGGGCGTACGGCTTAGGGGTCTCGCGGCGGCGGCGGGGATGATCAACATCGCGGCAATCAGCAACACCCCCACGACCTTGATCGCGACGGCGACCGTGATGGCCAGCGCAAGTGTCAGGACCAGTTGTTCGCGCTTCGGGTCGATCCCGCTGGCATAGGCGAGATCCTCATTCAGCGTCGCGGTCAGAAGTGCCGACCAGCGCCATCCGATAAGCGCGACGACAAGGGCCGCCCCGCCCCAGATCACCGCCAGGTCCATGCGCGATACGGCCAGGATGTCGCCGAAAAGATAAGCCATCAGGTCGATCCGGATACCCGACAGGAACGACACTGCCACCAGCCCGAAGGCCAGCGCCGAATGGGCTAAGACACCCAAAAGCGTGTCCATCGCGTAACCGCGCCCCGTGAGCAGGTTCACTGTCAGCGCCATCAGAAGCGCAATCACCATGGCCCCGGCAAAGACCGAGATCGACAGGGCCAGCGACAGGGCAACGCCTAGGATCGCGGCATGGGCCGTCGCATCGCCGAAATAGGCCATGCGACGCCAGACAACGAAACAGCCCAGAGGGGCCGCTGCAAGGGCGACACCGACCCCGGCAAGCGTGGCGCGCATCATGAAATCATCGAGCATTATTCGGCGACCTCTGTATGGTCATGGTGATGATCATGATCGTGCGCGCGGTCATGATCATGGCGATACAGCGCCAGCGCCCCCATCGTGCCCGACCCGAACAGCGCACGGTATTCCGGGGCCGAGGCGACCACTTCCGGCGTGCCTTCACAGCAGACATGACCGTTGAGGCAGATCACCCTGTCCGACGCGCTCATCACCACGTGCAGCTCGTGGCTGATCATCAGCACGGCGCAGCCGGTGTCACGCCGCACCGTCTCGATCTGGCGGTAAAAGGCTGCGGACCCCGGTTGATCCAGCCCCTGCGTTGCCTCGTCCAGCAGCAGGAGATGAGGCTTGCCAATCAGCGCGCGGGCCAGCAACACACGCTGGAATTGACCTCCGGAAAGCCGTGACATCTGCGCGCCGGACAGGTCCGGTACGCCGGCTTGTGCGAGCGCCCCGGCGATGGACGCAGGCGCGATCCCACCCGGCAAGCGTAAAAACCGCGAGACGGTCATCGGCAGTGTCGGGTCGATATGCAGCCGTTGCGGGACGTAGCCAAGACGCACGTCGGGTCCGCGCGAAACCCTGCCCCGCGCAGGTTTGATTGCTCCGATGATGGCGCGCAGCAGGCTGGTCTTTCCGGATCCGTTCGGACCGACAATGGTGACGATCTCCCCCGGCTCGACCGTAAGCGATACATGCGACAGGGCAGTCTTCGCGCCATAGCTGACGCTCAGATCATCGACACAAACGAGGCTCATGCGTCCGCCTTTTCGGCACAGGCGGGACAGACACCTTCGGCTTCGACCACAGTGCGTTCGATCCGAAATCCGGTTGCACGTGCGGCAGCACCCAGAGCACCCCGTGCCGGGGCCGATTGCGCTTCGGCAACGACGTCGCATAGACGGCAGATCATGAAGGCGGGCGCATGGATTTCACCGGGATGAGCGCAAGCGATAAAGGCATTGAGCCGCTCGATCCGGTGCGCGAGACCGTTGGTCACGAGGAAGTCGAGCGCCCGGTAGGCAACAGGCGGCTGTGATCCGAACCCTGCATCTCGCAATCGGTCGAGGATGACATAGGCCCCCAGTGCGCGATGCTCCTGCAACAGGATCTCCAGCACTTTGCGGCGCACCGGGGTGAAACGGAGTCCTTCGATGGTGCAGCGCGATTCGGCGGCCGAAAGCCCATCCACGACGCAAGAGGCATGGTCGTGGTGCGCGAAACCGACCGGCGCAGTCGCGTCTTCTGGGACGATGGGAGAACCACTTGTCACGTTATCACGTTTGCTTTAAGAAGGATGCAACGTTATATAATCACATGGAGGACACGATGTCCAGAACGCTCCTGCCCCTTTCACTCGCCACAGCTCTGATGGGAGGAACCGCCCTCGCCGAAGTGCCGCGTGTCGCCGTCGATATTGCTCCGGTTCATTCACTGGTGGCGCGCATCATGGACGGCGTAGGGACACCTGACCTGATCGTACAATCTGGTGCCAGCCCGCATGAATATTCGCTCCGCCCCTCCGAGGCAGAAGCTCTTCAGGAGGCGGATCTTGTCTTCTTAGTCAGCCCCGATCTGACGCCTTGGCTGGGCGATGCGATCAAAACCCTTGCGACCTCAGCATCAGTGACAGAGTTGCTTGAAGCTGACGGGACAATGGAGTTGAAGATCCGGGAAGGCGCGATGTTCGAAGTCCATGAGCATGGCGAGGACGAACATGCAGGCGAAGAGCATGCGGATCACGCTGAAGGAGAACACAAGGAACATGGCGAGGAAGAGGCTGGCCATGAGGGCCACGATCAAGGCACGCATGATCCCCACGCGTGGCTCTCTCCACAGAACGCAGCGACTTGGCTCAACGTGATCGCGGGCCAGCTGTCCGCCGCCGATCCGGAGAATGCCGGGGCTTATTTCGCTAACGCTACCGTAGGCAGGGTTGAGCTTGACGCGCTGACCGCTGACATCAACGATGTGCTGGAGCCGGTGCGGGAAGGGAAGTTTATCGTTTTCCACGACGCCTATCAATATTTCGAGTCAGCCTTCGAATTTCCAGCCTCCGGTGCGATTTCGATCAGTGACGCCTCCGATCCAAGCCCGGCCCGAATTGCAGAAATCCGTGCAAGAATTGCTGACGAGGGCATCGACTGCGTGCTAGCAGAGCCGCAGTTCAACGCAGGCCTTGTCGCTACCGTCCTGGATGGAACGGAAGCGAAAACAGGTATTCTTGACCCCTTGGGTTCCGATCTTGAGCCCGGCCCTGCGCTCTATCCCCAACTCATACGCAATCTTGCATCAACCCTTGCGGAATGCCTGTGACTCAAACATTACGAGAAAACTAAGCGGAAACATCAAGGCGCAGATTCAACTCGCCAGTGCAACATGCTGGTTATCTCCTATGAATAGCTGATGTGGGGTCTTGAAGCCTAGGCATTTTCTTGGCCGCTTATTTATTTTGTCGATGATCTTAGCCACGTCATCATCGCTGAGATCATCAATGTCTTTTCCCTTTGGGATATATTGCCGGATCAGGCCATTGGTGTTTTCGTTGAGCCCCCGTTCCCAGGAATGATAGGGGTGTGCGAAGAAGCCCTCGGCAGTCAGCTCACGGGCGATCTCTTCATGGTAAGCAAATTCTCTGCCATTGTCGTAGGCTCAATTCGCATTAGCTATGCACATTGTCTGACAGGCAGGATTCCGGCGGCTGCGGCAAGCACTGCGCGCGGTGTTGGATGTCTCGGAAGAACGGCGAGGTGAAACCATCGGAGGTAGCTGTCGAGATACTTGGTGGCGATCCCACGATGACGGCGCAGGAAAGTCTTGAGCCTCTCGTGGCGGCTGTTGACGGTCTGAATATGCAATTCACCCCGGACACGCTCACCGGCGGTTTGGTTGAGGCTTTCATGGCTGATGCCCATTGCCGCCGCGCAAGGCGGATAGCTGGTGCAGCCATCGGTGACCAACAGAGCATCTGGATCGAGAACCGGTTGCAGAACTGCTTGCAGATGAGCGGCAGACACCGTCGGCAATACGGCACTGACGGTGGTACCCGAGCGGTCGGCTGCCACCAGGACCGGAATTTGCTCGTCCGACACGCCTCGTTTGGAGGCCTTACCGCCCCGCTTTCGGGCCTTTCGATCCAGGTTTCGTTCACCTTTACGGCTGCTCAAAACGAAAGTCTCATCGGCTTCGACGATGCCGCGTAGCTTGATTGCACCGGCGGTCACTGCGCGCAGGAAGCGGTGACGCCAACGAAAAGCAGTACTACCGGCCACCGCACAGCGGTCCTTGTGCCGCAGGCGGGCAAGCGGTGTTCCCGTGAGCGCGTTGGATGTTTTGCCGCAGCCGATGACTGGCTTAATGAGAATGAGACAGACGAAAGTGCCCACAAGTCTCGTTCCTGGCTTAATCAATCGGTCACAACCCGTCAGCTCCAATTCTTACCACCTGAATACCGCCAGGATTTTGGCCTCACCCGGTATCAGGCTTCGGCTCTGCTGACCTTCCAGTTCAACAAGGCGGCTATCACCAATCTGGTGTTGAACGCCCCTGATGGTGACCGGAGGGCAGCATGACCCATGGCGCATTCACCCGAAAATGCAGCCCATCGCCTGCGCCTCTGGCATCCGCGTGGACATCTCTGTGCCGTCTGTCGGCGACCAACTCGTGGTTTTGGCTGGTTCGACCGCCGCTCATCGAAACGACCTCGGTCTATGCGTTGGTTTTGTTCCATGGCTTGCCAGGGTTACTGGTCTCGATTGGCGAAGGAGGGCTTGGGCATGGTTGACCTGACCGAGCAAGAACAAGCCGCCATTCGCTACGCCATGAAAATGGCAGCGGAAATCATGGAAGAGATCGGCTGGCAGACCCGCTTGATTGACCTGTCTGAAGCCCAGGTCCTCACCCTCATTGAAGTTGCCGTTGGTGGCTTCCAGGACGCCATGTTGGCAACGGCCAAGGCCGATGACACGGAGATCCCATTCTGATGCTTGATTACAATTCTTCGGCCAACTTTGCCGACCAAATAAACGTCTATATCGACGAAGCTCTTGTGGCGGAAAACCAGGCCCAGTCCTCCCGTAAATATCTGGGTGGATCGCGCCTTGGTGTCGCCTGCGAGCGCGCCCTGCAATTTGAGTATGCTCAGGCCCCAAAAGACGATGGGCGGGATTTTAAAGGCCAGACCCTGCGCATATTTGCTGCCGGTCACCTGTTTGAAGACATGGCCATCCGCTGGCTGCATATGGCCGGGTTTGATCTTTACACCACCAAAGGCAACAAGCCCGGGGGTGAGCAGTTCGGCTTCTCAGTGGCGGACGGACGTATTCGCGGCCATGTGGACGGCATCGTCAATGGCGGTCCCGTTCTGACCGGCTTTCCCGCTCTCTGGGAATGCAAATCCATGAACGCCAAATCCTGGAAGGATACGGTGAAGAAAGGGTTGGCTGCTTCCAAGCCGGTTTATGCCGCTCAGGTCGCCGTCTACCAGGCTTACATGGAAGCGACGGTACCGGGCATTTCTCAGAATCCGGCCCTGTTTACGGCGATCAATAAAGACACCTCAGAAATTTATCACGAGCAGGTCCCGTTTGATGGCGGTATGGCCCAGAAGATGAGCGACAAGGGTGTGCGCATCATTCAGGCGACCGAAGCCGGTGAGCTGCTTCCACGCATTGCTCAATCTGCTGATTTCTTCGAGTGCAAATTCTGTGATTGGTCAGATCGGTGCTGGAGAACGGGTGCATGAGCGGTGACGTGGTAAAGCTCGACCTCTGGCGTGACTTCAATTCAGCAGCCCCGCAAAGACAGGATGATGATCGGCAATCAGAACTGAGTGTTGACGATCTCAAGTCGCGTCTGCTTGGCAACCTGCGTGGAGTTCTGTCCTATCTGTTTCCTGCCGGTGTGTTTCGCCATGGCAAGTTTCTGGTCGGCGATGTTCAGGGCAACAAGGGCGAAAGCCTGACGGTTGAGCTGACCGGCAGTAAAGCCGGAATGTGGCATGACTTCGCCACCAAGGAAGGTGGCGACATCATCAGCCTGTGGGCGGCGGCGACGGGTCGGGAATCCCGCTCAGCTTTTCCGGCACTGCTCGATGACATCCGGCAATGGCTGGGCGAGCCAAGACAAGAAAGCACTCACGTTCAATCTGAGATAACCGCTCCCGTTGATGAACTGGGCCCAGTCACCGCCAAGTGGGACTACCATGACGGTGAAGGCCGTTTGCTGGCCTGTGTCTACCGCTACGATCCGCCCAGCGGAAAAGAGTTTCGGCCCTGGGACGTGCTTTCGCGCAAGATGAAGGCTCCCAACCCGCGCCCTCTCTATAACCAACCCGCCATGAGGTCAGCGGTTGAAGTCATCCTGGTCGAGGGTGAAAAGGCCGCCGAGGCTCTTATTGGGCAAGGTGTCTGTGCCACCACGGCCATGAACGGTGCCAGTGCTCCGGTCGAGAAAACTAACTGGTCGCCGCTTGCTGCCAAGCGCGTGGTGATTTGGCCCGACAAGGACGCCGCCGGATGGCAGTACGCCGAAGCTGCGGCAAAGGCAGTGTTGGGTGCCGGGGCTAACTCCGTCGCCATTCTCATGCCGCCGGAAGACAAACCGGACAAATGGGACGCTGCGGATGCCATTACCGACGGTATGGACGTCGCGGCATTCATTGTTGATGCCGAACGCCAGGTAGTTGTCGTTCCACAGAACCCAGCCAAAGCCTTCAGTCTCGGGCATATGCTTCGAGATACATCACCCATGCCAGAAGACATCATTGCACCGCGTGTTTTAACGCCATCGGGAATGCTGGTGTTTGGCGGCGCGCCAAAGGTGGGCAAAAGCGACTTCTTGCTTAGCTGGCTCGTTCATATGGCGGCAGGCGTTACGTTTCTTTCCTTCATCCCGCCACGTCCATTGCGGATTTTCTATCTGCAGGCAGAAATCCAATACCATTATCTGCGTGAGCGCATTCGCCAGATCAACCTGCCGCCCGAGGTTATAACGGACGCGCATGACAATCTGGTGATCACGCCACAGCTTAAGCTGATCTTGAACGAAGCAGGCATCGCCACCGTCACTGCCCTCATCACAAAACACTTCCCCGACGGGCTCGATATCATCGTCATAGATCCCATCCGCAATGTCTTTGACGGTGGAGAGGCCGGGGCCAGTGAGAACGACAACAACGCCATGTTGTTCTTCCTGCGGGACCGTGTCGAGCAACTGCGCGACAACGTCGATCCTGACGCTGGCATTGTTCTTGTTCACCACACCAAGAAGCTTTCCAAGAAGCAGGTCGACGAAGATCCGTTCCAGGCACTCTCCGGGGCAGGGTCGCTCAGAGGCTATTACAGCTCAGGCATGATTTTGTTTCGCCCGGATGAGGCGCAGCCGGAACGCCGCCTGATCACCGAGCTTCGTAATGGCCCTGCGTTAGCGGCAAAGATTGTTGATAAGCATGACGGCCAGTGGATTGAAATTGATCCGTCATCGGAGCGTCTGGTTCGTCAGGAATACGGCGAAAGGCTTGATGCCGAGCGCCTGCGCAAACGCGATGTCATCTTGCAGATGTTGTTTGAAGAAGCGCGCTCTGAACGTGTTTACACGTCGACGCAATTTGCCGAGACGTTTGAGAACACCGCAGGGCTTGGTGGTCGAAGCACCATTATCGAGCGCATCAGTGTTCTTTCAACGAAGGGCTACATCAAGTTCTTTCGCAATCCGGAAGATCATGACCTGCCACCCCTGTCCCGGTCCCGGTACGGTTATCTCTGCGTGGAAGACATGCAGTTGGGTGCGGCACTCGATGTCGTAGACGATGACACTGGAGAGGTCTCTCAGGTCACTCACCCCTTGCTTCCAACCCATTACAAATGTCGTCAATCGGGGGCCGTTCTCGAAGTCGAAAGCCCGAATGTTTGGGTCTATCACGATGAGGAGCTGGCCGATGAATAGGCTCCAAAATCATCAATCCAGAATCCAGAATCCAAAAATTCTGGATTCTGCCTGGACACTCGTTTCCAACAAAATCAACGGGTTAAGGCCCATTCCAGAATCCAGCTGGATTCTGGATTTGGATTCTGGATTCTGGACAAAAAACCATGTTTTCTGCGGTGTTCAGAGCCAATTCCAGAATCCAAGTGAATACCTCCCCCTTACAGGGGGAGAGGGCTACGCCAGCGCTGACGCTTGGCGAACCCTCTTTGCCATGGCTGTCAGAATCCATCGGCCCAATCCCACCCCACCACATTGTTCATCAGACACGGAGATCATCATGCCTGAAAATTCTTTGACCAAAACTCCAACACATTCAGATGGCGGGTGCATCAAGGTGCTCGCTCTCGACCTCGGCACCAAGACCGGGTGGGCACTGCATGGCCAAGACCAGTCCATCACCAGTGGAACCACCGAATTTAAAAACGACCGATGGCAAGGTGGCGGCATGCGCTTCTTGCGGTTCAAGCAATGGCTGACCGAGATCAAGCAAATGGCCGGTGGCTTAGATGCTGTGTTCGTCGAAGAGGTCCGGCGTCATGCCGGTGTTGATGCTGCCCACGCTTACGGCGGTTTTCTGGCCCATGTCACGGCTTGGTGCGAACACCATCAAATCCCCTATGAGGCAGTCCCCGTCGGCACCATCAAGCGTCATGCCACTGGCAAGGGCAACGCCAACAAGGACGCCATGATCGCTGCCATGTGTGCCCGTGGGTTTAATCCAACGGACGACAACGAGGCCGATGCTTTGGCTCTGCTGGGCTGGGCACAGGATCACCGCATGGGAGGTGCGTCATGAAATGGCATCCACGCGGTTACGGCGGCACACGTCGAGACGCCGATCAGGTCAAACATGATGGCTGGCAGGAACAAGGAATGCTGGCCGTGTCGGTTGAGGATGATCGGCTGACCTGGCCTGAAAAAGAATTAATCCGCCAAGTGGGTGAAAAGCTCTACGGCAAGCGAAAGGAAGATAATCATGGGCAATAATCACTGGACGCCAACTCTGGTGGAAGAACGATTGGTTGAGGCTGCAGCCGTATTGAAGCGACTGCCTGAAGAAAAGGTACAGGGGTATTTCTCAGCATGGCCTGATGTGGTCCATGATCTCAATGAATCCTTTGGTTGGCATGATCCGGTTTTGCGCAGGCCTTGGCCCTCGCCGGGCTCCATTGACCGAATGGATGAGACCATGCAGTGGCTGCAGTGGTTAGATCCTGATGTGGCGAAGATCTGTTGGTTTAGGGCTGCAGGCAAACGGTGGAAAATTATCTGCGGAAAGGTCGGATTGCAGCGCTCAGCCGTCCATCAACGCTATCTTTTTGGCCATTGCGTGATTGCCTGGAGGCTTAACGGTCATAGGCTGCCAAGTAATCGTTCGCGGCGAGACGTGATTGCGATGGTCCAATCGGCGAAGTCGTGAGTAGTGTATAAAAAGGTGTTCGGTGAACACTTTTCGCGCGGACAGAAAAGGGCAAATGGGCTATGTTTTTGACTATTCTCAGGAGAGTTTGGCACGGACACGGTGGCAACATAGAAACCATTTTTCTTGGGTCAAATTACCTGTTGTTTGAAAGTTGTTGAGATCATGTCGTTTGGATCTATCCGGTCATTTCTGCTGATTGCACTTGCGGCTATCGCCGTTGCTATTGTGCCGATCACAGCCAAGGCTGACGTTGTTGGTCCGGCCAGGGTCGTGGATGGTGACACCCTTGAAATCACTGGCACCAAGATCCGTATGCACGGCATCGATGCGCCTGAGAGCAAACAAAGCTGTCAGACAAATGGCAAAACCTATCGATGTGGGCAGAAGGCTACGGTCGCTCTGAGTGAGCTGATAGGCTCCACTGATGTGCGGTGCGAGGGTACGGATCAGGATCGCTATGGTCGTGTGATTGCCGTTTGCTTCGTAGATCAGACAAACCTCAACGCATCCCTCGTCAGTCAAGGATGGGCGCTGGCTTATCGTCGCTACTCCAACGAGTTTGTTGGCGAGGAAGCCGAAGCCAAAAGCAACAATCGCGGACTTTGGGCGGGCTCATTCATCGCCCCTTGGGACTGGCGCAAGGGTGCAAGGCTCGCCGCCACGGACCGAACCACCTCAACAGATCAGGCTTCTGGTGGGTGCGAGATCAAAGGCAATGTCAGCCGCAATGGCTCCAAGATATTTCATGTGCCCGGCGAGCGTCATTACGAACAAACACGCATTGACGAGTCAAAGGGCGAACGTTGGTTCTGCTCTGAGGAAGAGGCTAAAGTTGCTGGCTGGCGGCGGTCACAGCAATAAAATGGTTCCTTCCTGGCGGATTTCCTATGCTGGCGGGCTTTGCCCGGCATTTTCCTAGTGACGAAAAATAAAAAAGCCATTTCCGTTTCCGTTTGAGGATATCGAATTGCGGCCCGCAAGGCCTGCAAACACTGGTGTTTTGCCAACCGGCACGTTTGCCCGCAAACGGAAATGACCCTCCGTGCCAAAACGGAAACGCCCCTAAATTTTTGGGAAACAAACATGCATGTCTAAAACTTTTCTGGCTGACGTGATCCAAAAGGATCCGGCGGAGCTGACACCCTACGCCCACAACGCCAAAACCCATCCGGATGATCAGATCGATAAGATTGCAGGATCTATCGCCGAGTACGGTTTTGACCAACCCATTGTGGTTGATGTCGATGGCGTGATCATCAAGGGACATGGTCGGCGCTTGGCTGCTGTGCGCCTCGGGCTTGCGTCGGTGCCGGTCATCGTGCGCGACGATCTGACCCCGGCACAGGTGAAGGCCGCACGACTGCTGGACAATAAATCTGCAGAGTCCGAATGGGACCTGGATCAGTTGGTCATTGATCTACAAGCGCTCAAGGATGATGAGTTTGCAGGCCCGCTTGGGTTTGATGAAAACGAAGTTGCGACCATGTTGGCGAATGCTTTGGGCGAACCCGGTGGCATAGGTGATGGCGATGTTCCAGAACCTCCTGTCACACCAGTTTCCAAAATCGGCGATCTGTGGTTGCTCGGTGATCACCGTCTGCTGTGCGGCGACAGCACCAATGCGGAAGATGTCAAACGCCTGATGAACGGCGAGCGCGCCGTCCTGTTTGCTACCGACCCGCCTTACTTAGTCGATTACGATGGCACCAACCATCCGCAAAACAGTGCGCGCAAAGGCAAGGTGGCCAAGGGCGATAAAAGCGGGACCGACGGCAACAAGGATTGGTCTGAAACCTATGGTGTGACCTGGGATGATTCATCTCAAGGCCCCGAACTATATCGTGGATTTATCAAGGCTGCCATTGCCGAAGCCATCGAGCTCAATGCAGCCTGGTATTGCTGGCATGCATCGCGCCGCCAAGCCATGCTGGAAGAAGTCTGGACGGAGCTGGGCGCGTTTCAGCATCAGCAAATTATCTGGAATAAGGAAAAGGGTGTGCTCACCCGTTCCAAGTATCTCTGGAAACATGAGCCCTGCCTGATGGGCTGGATTAAGGGCAACATGCCGCCAAAAATTGATGGTGCTGATTTCCTGGCATCGGTCTGGGATATTCACGGTCTCAGCGGTGATGAACGCCCGGACCACCCAACGCCGAAACCACTTGATTGTTTTGCCATCCCCATGCGCCAGCATGTGGAGATTGGCGGTCTGTGCTACGAGCCGTTTTCTGGTTCGGGATCGCAGATCATGGCCGGTGAAAGCACCGGACGCCGAGTTTATGCCATGGAGATCGGGCCGACATATGTAGACGTGGCCGTGATGCGGTGGCAAAAAGCTACAGGTAAAGCCGCAATGCTGGATGGTGATGACCGTTCGTTTGATGAAATTCAAGAAGAAAGAGTACCCGCATGAGACAATCGAAACGAATGTCATTATTGGAATCATTGATTAACGTGGCCGTTGGATATGGCGTTGCCGTATCGGCTCAGGTTTTGGTCTTTCCTCTGTTTGGGCTTGAAGTTTCTTTGGTAGACAATCTTGTCATTGGGGCGATCTTTACCGGCATTTCAATTGTGCGGAGTTATACGCTTCGCCGGGTGTTTGAAGAAATCCGGATGCGGAAAGTCTGGGTTTGAAGCAAAATCAAAACTGTTCAGTGAAAGCGTAAAAACGAATAATCTGGCCATCTCGTAAGGCGATTTTTGCGACGGTGGCATCTAGGTCGATATGGTCAATGTTAATCATGTCCAACGCCCGCTTGCCGGTCTTTCCGGTGTGGTGGGCAATATAATGTTCGATCATTTCCAGAAGTTCGCTTTCGTTTGATGCGCGGTTCCAAGGGCGCGGAATTTCTGTGCTGCCGTCGTTCATCAAAATAGCAATGGTGGTCATAACTTTTCCTTCTGGTTCAATCATTTGGTTGAGCCAGTAACGCTCTATAGCGCCCATACATCAACGTTAATAGACTGCAATTAAAAGGTTTTTGACCGCCCATGGCTGAAAACGCTCAATCCGCCGAGGTGCTGGCGAAGCTGCTCGATATTACTGAGCGGCGTGTGCGCCAACTCAGCGCCGAAGGGATTATCCCTAAGGTGGCGCGGGGGCGTTACGAGATGGTCGGAGCGGTTCGTGGCTACATTCGGTATCTGCGAGATTTAAATATTCAGGGCGATGTTGGCCCAGCTGACTACGGCACCCAGCGCGCTCGATTGATAAAAGCCAGGGCTGATTTGGCTGAAATGGAAGCTTCACAAATACGGGGCGATCTTTTGTTCGCGTCCGACGTGACAGCGGCTTGGACAGAGATCGTGGCGCTGATGCGGGCACGACTGTTGGTGTTGCCCGATAAAATCGCACCGGTGGTTCATGAAACGACAAGTATCAACCAGGCCAAAGACGTCATCAAAAAGGCGGTCTACGAAGTCCTCACAGAAATTGCCGAAACGGATGTCGAGATTACGCCTCGCTCTGACGGGGACGCCGGAACTACTGAAAGTGGTGACGACGACCTGCCGGATGGCGGCACCTCCGCCCAATCTGAGCATAAGTCAGTGGGCGGACCGATACCGTAAGCTTAGTTCTGAATCCAGTTCCGAACCGGGGCAATGGCACACAGGCCGGGCTGAATACCAACGTGAAATCATGGACGCGGTGTCTGACGCCTCGGTGGAAACCGTGGTGATCAAGTCATCGTCCCAAATTGGCAAGTCAGAAATCGGCTTGAACATGGTCGGCTATCATATCGACCAGGATCCGGCTCCGATGATGGTGGTTCTGCCGACGGAGAGAGATGCGGAGTCCTGGTCAAAGGACCGGTTCGCGCCCATGGTCCGTGACACGCAATGTTTGCGGGGGAAACTGTCTGGTCCCAAATCGCGCGATGGATCGAACAAGATCCTGCATAAGAAATTTATTGGCGGCCAGCTGACTTTGGTGGGTTCCAACGCGCCATCCGGATTGGCCATGCGGCCCATTCGCATTTTGCTCTGTGATGAAGTGGACCGTTATCCGGCCAGCGCTGGAGCCGAAGGTGATCCGGTTAATCTGGCCAAGAAACGCACGGTTACTTTTTGGAATCGTAAGATCATCATGGTTTCCACCCCGACGATCAAGGGGGCGAGCCGGATCGATGCTGCCTGGGAGAAAAGTGACAAACGCCGCTATTGGGTGCCTTGCCCTTCTTGTGGTGAATACCAGACCCTGCGTTGGGAGCAGGTGCACTGGGAAAAAGGTGGCGGGAAAAAGGACAAAGAGAGCAAGCATCTGCCCGAGAGCGCTCGCTACGTTTGTGAGCACTGTGGCGATATCTGGAGCGACCCTCAACGCTGGGCAACGATCCATTTGGGTGAGTGGCGAGCAGAAAATCCATTCGTGGATACCGCCGGGTTTCATTTGAACGAGATTTACTCACCCTGGATAAAGCTTGAAAAAATGGTGCGTGAATTTCTTGCCGCCAAGGAGCAAGGCGAGGAGGCCATGAAGACGTTCATCAACACTTCGTTGGGGGAGGTCTTTGAAATCCGGGGCGAAGCTCCGGAATGGGAACGTATTTACAACTGTCGTGAGGAATACCCGATTGGCACTGTGCCTGAAGGCGGACTGTTTTTGACAGCTGGTGCCGATATCCAACGCGACCGTATTGAGGTCGAGGTTGTGGCCTGGGGTCGGAGCCGAGAAAGCTGGTCGGTGGACTACCGGGTTCTCCTTGGCGATACGGCCAAGGCCGGTGTCTGGAACAAGCTGAGCGCCATGCTGGAAGAACGGTTTCCTCATGCGAGAACCGGGGCCGGTATGATTATTGAGCGCATGGCGGTTGATTCCGGTTACGCCACCCAGGAAGTGTATGCCTGGTCGCGGACGGCTCCACTGGGGCGGGTTATGCCTATTAAGGGCGTGGATAAAAGCCGCTTCCCCATTCAGGGACCGAGCGATGTCGAGGTTAAGATTGGCAAGCGCAAACGCAAGCGTGGTGCCAAGCTGTGGACGGTCTGCGGGCCGGTATTCAAGGCCGAGCTCTATGGCAATCTGCGTCAAGAAACGCCTGATGAAGCGGAGGGCGAAGGGTTTCCGCCGGGATACTGTCATTTTCCGCAGTATGACCCGGAGTATTTTAAGCAACTGACCGCCGAGCAGGCTGTGACCCGGGTTAAGAAAAACGGGTTTGCCGTTATCGAGTGGCAAAAAACCCGTGAACGTAACGAGGCGCTGGATTGCCGGGTCTATGCCCGAGCGGCAGCTGAATATGATCTGGTGCGACTGACCGAGCGTGTAGCGCGTAACAAGGAAAGCAAACTGGAAGAAAACGCCAAGGAAAATAACAAGGGCAACGCGGTGAAAGTCAAACCATCGCTAACCATGCCGGAGGCGGAAACCGACACATCATCGCGTTGGGCAGATCCTATCTTGTCCGACGATCCCTGGCTCTAAACAGGTTTGAGATCATGACTGAATTATCAACATTGGAAACCCGGCTTACGCAAGCCGAGGCTGCTCTGCATGTGCTTGCCACGGGCGGTCAACGCCAGGTCGTGGATATCGGCACCGGTGGGCGTGTTGCCTATACGCCAGCCAATGTTGCTGACCTGCGTCTGTATGTCGCTGGTCTTAAAAACCAGATTGCCAAGCTTAAGGGTCTGTCTCGGCGGGCTCCGATTTACGTGGAATTTTAAATGCTCCATCGATTGCGTTCTTTCATCTCGCGGCCAAAGGCTCAAGCGGGAGCCTATCATGGTGCCTCGACCACGGACCGGGAAACAGCTTCCTGGCAGGCATCATTCGGTTCAGCTGATGCGGACTTGCTGGATGACCTGCCCATTCTGCGGGCGCGCAATCGTGATTTAGCGATTAATAACGGCATTGCTTCGGGCGCAATCCAGACCATCACCGACAATGTGGTCGGCACCGGGTTCCGGTTATCGGCCAAGCCTGACTATCGGGCGCTGGGTCGTGACAAGGTTTGGGCTGATGAATGGAGCAATCAGATTGAAGCCCTGTGGCGGACCTGGGCTGATGGAACTGACTGTGATGCAGGTCGAACGCTGAATTTTGCAGGCCTCACCCAACTGGTGTTTCGTTCTGGATTATTAAACGGCGAAGCGTTGGCGCTTCCCTTGTGGTTACCCGGCGACGGACCGTTCGCCACCCGTATTCAAGTGATTGAGGCCGACCGTCTGTCGACGCCACCGCACAAAAGTGATGGCAAAGGCATGCGCGCCGGTATTGAGGTTGATGGCTACGGTGCGCCGCAGGCTTATTGGATTAAGAAAACTCATCCCGGTGATCATTTCACCTGGGGATATGCGGCCACTGATTGGCAGCGGGTGCCTGCGTTTACGCGCTGGGGCCGCCACCGCGTCATTCATGTCCATGACAAGGAACGCACAGGCCAGAGCCGGGGAAAGCCTCTGTTCTCTGCAGTGATGAAGCAGTTTCGTATGCTGGATAAATACCAGAGCAGTGAACTGCAGGCTGCCGTTATCAACGCCATGATCGCGGCCTTCATTGAAACGCCTATGGATCAGGACAGCATTGTCGAGATGTTTGGCGGCGACGCCGATCAATATATGCAGGACCGCAACGCCTATATCAAAAACCGGGTCCGTCTCAAAGGTGGAGCGGTTATGCCGTTGTTTCCGGGTGACAAGTTGTCATCGTTCGCGCCGTCTCGCCCGGCAGATGGGTTTGCTCCTTTTGTTGAGGCCATGTCCCGTCATGTGGCGGCGGCATTGCACATGCCCTACGAACTTTTGCTCAAGGATTTTAGCAAGACCAATTACTCCAGTGCCCGGGCGGCATTATTGGAAGCCTCGCGGTTTTTTAATGGTCGTCGGCAATGGCTGTCAGCCCAATGGACGCAGCCCGTTTACGAACTCTGGCTCGAGGAAGTCATCGAGGCCGGGCTGATCGAAGCCCAAGATTTTTATGAACATCGCCGTGCTTATGCTCGGTCCCGTTGGATTGGGCCAGGGCGGGGGTGGGTGGATCCGGTCAAGGAAGCTAAAGCCGCTCAGACCCGTATGGATATCGGAGTTTCGACTTTGGAGAACGAATGCGCCGAGCAAGGTCTTGACTGGGAAGAAGTCCTGGAACAACGGGCGCGGGAACGCGAACGCATGGCCGAGCTTGGTCTACTGGGTGCGGCAGATGTCGTGTCGGGGCAGCCGTTTGTTGAGGAATCACCCGATCAAGAAGCAGGTCACGGTAAGGAAGCAAAGCCATGAAATATCCCCGTCTGTGGTCACGGCTCTATAACACGCCGCTGGCCATCGGGTTCGATAAGCTGCGAGTGATCGAAGGTGTGTTTAGAAAGCATCTCGATGAACCGCTGGCAGCAATAAGCCGCCCAGATACCAACGGGCGGGCTTCTTATTCCGTCTCAGGTGGTGGTGTTGCCGTTATCCCTGTGCAGGGCACTTTGGTACAGCGTTCCAGTGGTCTGGATGCGGAAAGCGGGTTGACCAGTTACGCCTCTATCGGCGCACAGGTCCGTGAGGCCATGACCGACACTCAAGTCCGTGCCGTGCTCATGGAAATCGATAGTCCTGGCGGAGAAGTCGCCGGATTGTTTGATTTGGCGGACACCATTTATCAGGCTCGAAGCATCAAACCGGTCTGGGCCATCGCCAACGAGAATGCTTATTCGGCAGCCTATGCAATTGCCAGTGCGGCGGAACGTCTCACGCTGCCACGCTCCGCCGGTGTTGGTTCTATTGGCGTGGTCGCCATGCACATGGACCAAAGCGCGAAAGATGCCAAGCAGGGATACGTCTACACGCCGGTCTTTGCCGGTGATCGCAAGATTGATGGTAGCGAGTATTTTCCGCTGACAGCTGAGGCTAAGTCCTCGCTCCAGTCTGAGGTGGATCGGCTTTATGGCTTGTTCGTCTCCACGGTAGCCCGCAATCGAAATATTGATGCAAGTGTCGTTCGCGCCACTGAGGCGGGATGGCTCAACCCACAAGAAGCTGTCGCCACGAGTCTTGCCGATGACATTGCGACCTTCGCTGAAACTTTATCAGAATTAGAGCGACGGGCGGCCCCGTCGGTAACAACAACAGGTGTGCGGGCCGCTGCGCATCATGTCTCAACCATAAGGAAAAGACAGATGGATGAAGACCAAGACACGCCTATTGATGCCACCCAGGAAAACCCCGGCGCTAAGGACCATGCACAATCATTAAAAGTCACGCCGATTGATACTGATGCTTTGAAGTTGGAGGGCCATCGGGGTGGTCAGGCGTCTGAGCGCAGCCGCATTGCAGCCATCTTGAATGCAACAGAAGCAGAAGGCCGCACTGACTTGGCTCGATCTCTTGCGCTGGAAACTGACCTGGACGCCGCGAGCGCCATCAAGGTTCTGTCGTCCACACCTGAACAGCCGAAAACTGGCAGCCTGCTGAAAGCGGCCATGGCGAGTATCGACAATCCGGTTGTTGGAGCCGATGCCCCGGAAGGTGAAGAAGACACTGTCGTTGAAGCCATGACGGCCCGGGCGCTTTCGACCCTCGGCCATAAACCCACACCTAATCAAGGAGCCTGATCATGGCGCTACGCGATCCCAATTTTGGCAATGTTGATGCATTCACTCAAGAAGACCTCATTGCCGGTGATTTTCCTCGTCACACCGACACCGTGGTCATCGCCGCCGGTGAAACCTTGGGCATGGGTGCCGTGCTGGGTGAAGTGACTGCCGACAATACCTTCAAGCTTTCACTCGCCGCCGCCGCCGACGGTTCTGAAAACCCTATCGCCATTCTGCAAAGCGATGTGGATGCCAGTGCCGGGGCTATCAAGGCTGCCGTCTGGTTCACCGGTTGCTTTAACGAAGACGCCCTCGTCTTCGGCACCGGTCATGACAAGTCCACCGCCAAGCCGGGGCTTCGGTCTCAAAGTATTTTCCTCAAGCCTGTTGTAGGAGCCTAAATCCATGCCGATTAACGCTTATGATACCGGTCGCCTGGAGCGCGTCATTGAAGGAATTGTCGCCTCCAACGCCGAGCCGGTCCAGTTTCTAGCCCGAACCTTTTTCTCAACGGTCTCACGATCTGACACGGAGGAGATTTTCTTCGATGTGGTCGATGGCAAACCACGCATCACGCCCTTTGTCTCGCCTTTGGTTGAAGGCAAGGTGGTGGCGAACCGTGGTTACGAGACCAAGAGTTTTAAACCAGCCTACCTCAAGGAAAAACGGGTGGTTCGGCCTCAACAGGGTCTCAAACGCCGCCCGGGTGAGGCATTTATGGGTGGCATGTCTCCTGAAAGCCGCATTCAGGCCGCAGTCGCCGACAACCTGGCTGATATGCTCAAAATGCTGAACCGTCGCTTTGAAGTGATGGCGACAGAAGTTCTTTTGACCGGCAAACAAGTGGTTGCCGGTGAAGGTTACGCCACCCAGGTGGTCGATTTTCAGCGAGACCCGACCCATACGGTGGCGCTCACCGGTGCATCCCGTTGGGGCGAAGCCGGGGTGAGCCCTCTGGCTGACCTTCGTTCCTGGGCGATTACGGTACGGGGAAATTCTGGTCTCAGCCCGCGCACGGTGATTATGGAAGACAGTGCGTTTGAGCAATTTATCAAAGATCCGGAAGTGAAGGCCTTGTTCGACGTTAGGCGCGGAACCTCTATCAGCCTGTCCCTTGATCCCATCGTCGCGGATGAAAAATCCGTGTTTCGTGGCAACATTGGCAGCTTTGATATCTGGACCTACAACGATGTCTATGTGGATGACGATGGCGTCGATCAAACGCTGCTCCCCACCGGCACGGTATTGCTCGTAGCTCGCACGGGGTTGGAAGGTGTCCGTCACCACGGGGCCATTCTTGACGAGGCCGCAGGCATTCGCCCGCTGGAATACTTCGTTAAATCCTGGTCGGAAAACGATCCGCCGGTGCGCTACATGCTCCTGCAGTCTTCAGCCCTGGTGGTGCCTTACCGCGCCAACGCCAGTTTCTGTGCAACCGTATTGTGAGAGGCCCTGTCATGAAGCTTAAAGCAAACGTCATGGTCGTCGCCGGTAAGAAAACTCATTCTCCGGGTGATACGTTCGATATCAACGAAGACGAGGGTCGCAGGCTTGTTGATCGCAAACTCGCAAGCCTGGTCACTGAACAACCTGTCAAAAAGGACGGCAAGGCCAAACCAGAACCTGATACGCCCAGTGAAGATAAATGACCTTCGCCTCCCTGGCTTTGGAAGCACTCAACATCACGTTTGATGAATTTGGTGTTGATGCATTGTATTCCCCGCAAGGGGGTGCCGCTGTGAATATCCGGGTGATCGCCATCCGCCCCGACGAAATTGTCGGGTTTGGTGAAACCCGTGTTCACGCTGAAACGGCCCTGTTTGAAGTTCGTGTTTCGGAATTGGCGCAACCACGGCCTGATGACCTTCTCTCCATTGATGGGGTTGATTACGTTATTCAGGGTGAGCCTGAACGCCGAGATCCTCATCGGTTGGTTTGGACTCTAGATACGAGACCAGCATGAAACTTGGTGCCACCATTGTCGGCTCCCTCATGGCTGATATGCAGGCGGAGACAAAGCGCATTGAGCGCGGTGTCGCTGCTGGCGTCAAGGAAGCAGGCGACGGGCTCAAAGGCGACCTTCGTAAACAGGTGGTTGCTGCCGGTTTAGGGCCAAGGTTGGCGAGAACCTGGAGAAGCCGTGCGTATCCCAACAAAGGGCATGACGCGGCGACATTGGTCTGGTCCAAGGCCCCACAGATCATACGGACGTTCGATGAAGGGGCAGTGATCCGAAGCAAGTCCGGTCTTTGGCTGGCCATTCCGACACCGGCAGCTCCGAAACGCGGGGTTGGTGGCAAGCGGATCAATCCGGGTAATTTTCCGGAGCACCGGTTTGGGCCATTGAGATTTGTTTTTCGGCGTGGACATCCGTCACTTCTGGTGGTGGATGGGGTGCGTATCAATAGATCAGGGCGGGTTGGTCGTCGTGCCAAGGGTGGCGCGTTCACCAAAACCGGACGCATGAAGCAAGGCATCACCACGGTGGTCATGTTTATCATGGTGCCGCAGGTGAAACTTAAGAAACGATTGGATGTGGTGCGAGAAGCCAAACGTTGGGAACGGAAATTGCCGGAATTAATTGGTCGAAAAATGAGATAATTAGACGGATTTCAACGGTAAAAACAGACGATTTGTGGCTGTGCCCAATTTAGAAAATCCGAAACCTTGGTAAAACGCTTCAGCATCCGTATTCAATGCATCAACAACCATGGCGTAAACACCGATCTCATCACTGAGAGCAAGGGTTCGTTTTATGGCGTCGGCAAGAAGGACTTTTCCGAGCCCGGCTCCTTGAGATTTTGTGCTGACTGCCAGCCGACCAATTAATGCAGCTGGAAGAGGGTGCTTGGGTAGTTTTTTGGCAAGATCACTTGGTAAGGAAGAAAGATCAATCGAAAGGGCACTCAGGGTGTAATAGCCGAGAATGGTTTGATCATCTTCTTCAGAACGTATGACAAAAATTCTAGAGATCCGTCTTTTGGTATCTTGAGAAGCTTGTCGCTGGAGGTAGGTGTCGAGTTCATCTGTGCCACAAGAAAAAACCGCCCGGTTATGTTTTTTCCCAAGCGGCTCAATGACCAAATCTGGCCTATTCGTCATTTAGAAACAACACGCTGATCGTGCTCATCAAGCGCGGAGAGCAGCTTTGCATTTAATTTAATTGGCTTAGATAAAGCATTAAAGAATGTCTCAGCATCTCTTTTGCTGAGGGTCATGGTTTCATGCTCATGGATCGTCTGTTCTGCAGACGCCAGTGCGCTGGCAAGAATAAATTTACTAACCGTTTTTCCCTCAAACGAGGCGGCGCGTTCAATGGTGTGTTTGGCATCGTCATTGAGACGCAGGTTAACGCGTTGGGTTTTTGAAATCGCTATTGCCGTCATGGTTTTGATCCTTTTCTTGCTAACTGTAACTGTACGTCAAAAAGGTGCCATTTTCAAGGATTTTATGAATGAGTAGAACAGAACAAATTCTTGAAGCAATCAAAGCCCTGCTCATAACGGTGCCGGGAGGCAAGGTCGAGCGCAACACCGCAGTTCCCGAGAAAGTACCAACTGGCGGCCTGATCGTGCTGCGCGATGGCGACCCCGGGGAGCCTGAGACAGCACTTGGTGGCTTTGGGGGCATCTATTACAGCCATAATATCGAAATCGAAATTTACATCGAGGACGGCAACGCAACAGCCCGCGATACCGCCTTTGATGCATTAGTGCAGGCGATTGGCACTGTACTGGAGGTTGATCCCACCCTCGGTGGCCTTGCCTTCGGTATGGCCTATGGCCGTCCAGAAATTAACACGGAAGCTGTGGCGGGTGCCCCGGCTATCAAGACCGGTGTGATGACCGTAACCGTCGAATACGAAACCACCAGCCCACTCGGCTAACCATAATTCAATCACAGGAGACGTTCTATGTCGCGAGCCTATGGTTCGAGCGCAACACTGCTGCTCAAACGAGAAACCGCCTATGGCACATCGCCACCTGGCGATTACATCCGGATGCCGTTCAACAGCGTCTCTTTGGGATCAGAACAAGGCCTGATTGATGATCCGGTTTTGGGTCAGGGCCGTGACCCTCTGGCACCCTTGCAGGATGTGATCAACGATGAAGGCGATATCACGGTCCCAATGGACCCACGTTATCTGGGCCTCTGGCTCACCGGCTTGTTCGGTGATCCAGCCAGCACCGATAATTTGGACGGTACCTTCAGTCATGTATTTGTGTCGGGTGTAGACAGCCTACCAAGCTATTCTCTTGAAGTTGGCATGGCCCAGGTGCCAGCCTTCTTTATGCATGCAGGTGTGGTTCTTAATTCCATTGCTTTGGACTTTCAGCGGTCCGGTGCTGCAGCGGCGACCATCAATGCCATCGCTCAGGGAGAGACCCGTAATGGCACATCCCAGGGCGGCACACCAAGTACACTAGCTTTCAACCGCATCAGCCAATTCCAGGGCTCCATCAAACAAGCGGGCACGGCGGTCGCAAACCTCACTTCCGGCTCACTGACCTATTCCAATAATCTTGAGAAAATAGAAACCATCCGTTCTGATGGATTGATTGATGGTGCTGACCCCACAGTGGCATCATTGTCAGGTCGCATCGATGTACGGTTTGCCGATACCACACTGATTGACGCGGCTTCCAGCGGAACGCCAGTGGATCTGGAATTCGGATATACGGTTGGCACATCCAGCGTCATGTTCACGGCTCACGAAGTTTATCTGCCAAAGCCCAAGCTGGCCGTAGAAGGTCCTGGCGGCATTCAGGCCAGCTTTGATTTTCAAGGGGCCAAGAATGAAGCGGCAGGTCGCATGCTGACGGTGACATTGATCAACGATCTGGATGGGACAGAATACTCATGATCTCATTAAAACAACCGAACGAGCCCTTTGACATTGAGCTTCCCTACGCCATTACCGTCACCGTTACACCCTTAACCACAACGGCAATGGCAGCGGCTCAAGCCGGTGCCCGTCGTCGCGTCGAAGCAGTGGAAACCCAAGTGCGCGACCGCAAAGAATCAGGTCTGTCGTTGGACGGGCTCCCTGACTTAAGCATCAATGATGAGCGGGACGGCTTTCTGCAATGTCAGGTCGTTTATGAATTGGCCACACGCCAGATTACCGCCTGGATCGGCATCGAAGATGATCCACCGGTCACCCGGGACAATATCATCGCGGTGATGGACCTCTATCCAGTCGGCGAGCAGTTTCTGCAAAAGCTGACTTTGCAGCAGATGTTGCTCAACGCCGCAAAAAACGCATCAGGGCTCTCTGCCTCTGGCACTTTAAGTCAGGCGGAGGGCCCGGATACTGCGAAGGATGCCGGGAAGAAGGCGCGTCCTGCGCGCAAGGCGGCACAGGACACCGTGGCCGCAAAGTCATAGATGACGATCTTTGCCCCTACCAAGAACACGCCTTGCAATCAGCGGAAGAACACCAAGCCTGGGACGTGCTCAACGCCTGCCTTGGTCAATTGCGGTTTACACCGTCTGGCCATGTGGCGGGCATTGATATGAGCGCTGCCCTCAAGATTGCCGAGGTTCGGGGCTTTGAGACCGGCGTATTGTCGGAACTTTTGAGCGCGGCAGAAAACGGGTTGATTGAAGCGATGAACCAGAAAGAAACAGATTAATGGCTAAAGCCAAACACACCTATGCAATCCGTCTCAGCGTTGACGGTGGCGGCAAGGTTAAGGCAGAGCTCATGGATGTGGGCCGCGCTGGCGATAAGTCTCTCAAGAAGATTGAGGCTGCTGGTGGCAAAGCATCGCGTGGCCTGACCAAGTTATCTGATCGCGCTCACTCTCTGGGCCGCAATATGAAGTTTCTCTACGGAGCAATCGCTGCTGCCGGGGCCATTCGTGGCCTGCAGGAAATGGTCAAACTCTACGCTGACTTTGAAGCTGGATTGATTGGCGTTGGCAAGACGGCCAACCTGTCCAAAGGCGAACTGACCTCATTGGGTCAAGATATCGACGCGCTTTCCAAACGGATCCCAGTGGCCACAGACGAATTATTAGCCATTGCTCAAAGTGCGGGTCAGCTGGGGGTCAAGGGTGCCGCTAATATTCTTAGGTTTACCGAGACTGTGGCTAAACTGGGAACCGCGACGGATCTATCGGGCAATGAAGCAGCGATGGCTTTGGCGCGAATTCTTAATGTTACTGGTGAGACCATGGATACCGTGGACGTGCTGGGGTCGGTGATCGTGGCTCTCGGCAATAACTTTGCTGCCACGGAAAGCCAAATTACAGAAATGACAACCGAGATTGCCCGGGCCACCGCTATCTTTGGCGTGAGCTCTGCTCAGGCATCGGCGCTGGCGGCTGCATTGGCTTCCGTTGGCGTTAAATCCGAGGTGGCAGGCACGTCTGTTGGCCGGGTCATGCATATGATGGACGCCGCCGTTCGCAGTGGTGGCAAGCATTTGGATATTTTATCGAAGATTACCGGTCAAACCGGTGCAGAAATCAAAACCCTGTTTAACCAAGATGCTACGGCAGCCTTCGTGTTGTTTATCGAGGGTTTGAAACGGATCAGCGATGCCGGTGGATCTGCAGCGGAAGCCATGGCGGCATTGGGTCTGTCAGATCAACGATTGTTAAAAACACTGCCAGTGTTGGCAAGCCGTGCTGATTTGTTGGCCACAGCCCTTAATCTTGCCAATCGTGAGACCGAGAACGCCACGGCCTTGAACGAAGAAGCGGCAAAAGCATTTGAGAGCCTAAACAGCCAGACGGAGCTGATGTGGAATAACATTAAATCTCTGGCGCGTTCTATCGGCGAAGATTTGGCTCCCGGGGTGACCACTGCAGTTAAGGAATTGGGCAGCCTGGCAAACCAAGCCAGTATTGCCTATGAGCAATTGAAACTTCTGGCCCAAGGTGATTTTAACTTTGATGGTTTGAGCCTCGGTAGCACCCGCTCCATTGTTGCGGAACGCCGTCAGGAATTGCAGGACATTGCCCGTGAGTTAAAAGAACTGGGCGATGTCGGGTTTATGGACGATCCCCTTGGCTGGGGCCGCAAGGTGGCATTGGAACGCCAGCTTAAAGAAAAGACAGCCATTTATCAGCAATGGGCCGCAAAGCTTGCCTGGATGCAACGAGATATGGGCGGCAAGCCAGATCCCAAAACCAGTACGGTTACGTCGGACGGCACAGCGGATGTTGATTTCAAGGCTGTACAGGCAAGATCGGATAGCATCACTAAATTTGAGAAAGACCTGCAGCGGCAATTGTTCACCCTGACCCATCAGGGCGCGGATCGTATCCGTGCTGAATACGAACAACTGGCAAAAGACATTGAGGCCTTGCTTGCCCCGGACGGCAGCAACCAATCCCAGGTGGATGCCTTGATGGATCAAGCTTCCTCCGTGCGCGATGCCAAATTGGCAAAATTAGCCGCCAAGGCACAGGAAGCAGCTGGCCGAATTGCTGAAGCCAATAGAAAGGTCATTGATGGATTGCGCGGCGAACATGACGCGCTCGCGATGACTGACAAACAACGTTTTATCTCACAGGCTCTGCGGCGGTTATCTGCTGAAGCCACGGTTGTTGAACATCAACAGGTGCGGCAATTGGCCGGGGCATTGTTCGATGAACAGCAAGCCATTGAAGCCCGTAATAAGGCAGAGCAGGAATCTGCCAAGCTGAAAGAAAAAGGACGCGCCCTGACGGAAAGTCTGCGCACAGCGCAGGAAGCCTATAAGGCCGAGATCGCGGACCTCAATCGTCTGCTTGATGAAGGAGCTATTGCTCAGGAGACTTTTGCCCGCGCATCTGAGGAAGCCTATGGCCGGATGCTCAGTGCCAGCCGGGAATGGTCGGATGGCGTCACCCGGGCCTTGCGCGATTATGCCGATGAAGCAGGTAATGCCGCCAAGCAGTTTGAGCAGGTTACGACTCGGTCATTAAAGGCCGGGGAGGATGCTTTTGTTCAATGGGCCAAGACTGGCAAGTTCAATGCAGCTGATTTGTTTAACACCATTGCCGAAGAGGCAATGCGGGCTGCCATTCGTATGTCGGTCATCAAGCCCTTCAGTGGTTTTCTGGAAAACGTATTCAGCACCATTGGGGCCAATTTGTTTAGTGGCGGGTCATCTGCACCGGTGGGAGACTTTCCGGCGGCAGGCCCGGTGATGGTTGCTCATACGGGCGGCGTCATTGGCATGGACACCCTTGCCAGTCGATCTGTTGATCCGGCGGTATTTGCATCTGTTCCACGGTTTCATAGTGGTGGTGTGGTTGGCGGCGAAGTTCCGATCATCGCCAAGCGGGGTGAGACGGTGTTCACGGCGGGCCAGATGCGGATGTTGGGTTCGGAACTAGGCCAGAAGCCGGAAGTTAAGGTCGTTGTTAACGTGAATAACCGGGCTCCGGGAACAGAAGCCACAGTGCAATCGCGGCGCGATTCCAGTGGCAGTCTGGGTTTGGATATTGTCGTCGAAAAAGTCGAGGGCAAACTGGCCCGTAACATCAGTCGAGGTGAAGGATTGGCTCCCACTCTAGAACGCCGCTACGGCCTTAACCCAGCTGCGGGAAGCTATTAATCGAGTTTTAAAATGACAATCACTTGGCCCAATACATTACCCCTTCCCAGTATTCAGGGGTATGGCCTCCATCCGGGCGAAGCAATCCTGCGCACGGAAATGGAAGCTGGCCCCGCCCGTCAACGTCGACGTTACACGCAGGTGCCTAGCCGGATTACGGTGCGCTGGTCGTTTCGCCGAGAACAGCTCGCCCTGTTTGAAGCCTGGTATCGCTGGCATGCCAAAGAAGGCGCTGAGTGGTTTGAAATAGACCTCTTGGGCGGGCTTGGTCTTGTTGCTCATGAAGCTCGTTTTACCCGTCCGTTCGATGCTCGGCCCCGGTCCGGTATTTTATGGGAAGTCACCAGTGAATTGGAAATCCGCGAACGCCCAACTCTCGACGAGGCCGCTCTGGAAATATTTTTGGATAGTGATCCCACGGCCTTGTTGGCCTCGATCAATGATTTGAACACTCTCGTTCATCAACGCCTGCCGGGTCCCATGGTCTGGTAGTTAGGAATATATAATGTCACTGCAAACCGATTTAGCCGCCGCCGTTGCACAAACGGTAGCGGACGGGCAACTGTTGCACCAAATCGTCCACGGCGATGATCAGTCTCAGGTTCAAACTGATGGTGGCCCCGTCAAAACTGTGGCTAAAGCCATGGTAGACATTGATGGTCAGCTTCAGTCCAGTCTGGGGGAGCTCGATCAG